>JGI2924J29684_1077196_pt1 | contig 14568 bp, 12 predicted proteins | sample BenlonsequencITS_FD_29684 | JGI IMG/M metagenome (IMG submission 29684)
GGAGCCACTACAACGACAGCTATCTAGATCGGCGGGTTTCCTCCCGGATGCGACGAACCGGGAGCGACAGCTACGCGGAGTATCTGTCCGTTCTGCAGGACGAACCGGACGAACAGGAGGCACTACTCGAGGCGATGAGCATCAACGTCACCGGTTTCTTCCGCAATCCCGACGTCTGGTCGGGCATCGCCGACGTCCTCGAGACGCTTTCGGACGAGAAAAGCAGTGTCGACGTCTGGAGTGCCGCGTGTGCCGACGGGCGCGAGCCGTACTCGCTTGCGATGCTCGCTCACGACGTCGACGGAATCGACGAGTCCCGGATCGACATCCTGGGAACCGACATCAGCGAGCCAGCCCTCGAGACGGCCCGCGAAGGCGTCTACGAAGAGTCACGGACGGCCGATATGGACGACCAACTCTCTTTTCTCGACGACTACTCCCGGTACGTGGATCGGGATGACCGTACCTACCGCATCGCGGATGACGTCCAGGGGACCGCCAGTTTCGAACGGCACGACCTGATCAACGACGATCCGAAGTCCGGGTTCGACCTCGTCGTCTGCCGAAACCTCTTCATCTACATCGACAACGAGTACAAACGCTCCATGCTCGAGGTGATCGCCGAGTCGTTGCGGCCCGGCGGCTATCTCGTGATCGGGAAAGCAGAGACGATTCCACCGACGCTGAAGTCCGCGTTCTCCGTCTACGACGCCCGGCTCCGGATCTACCAGCACGATTCCGACTCGGGACGCTAACGCTCGCGTGACGCCAGGAGACACCGATCGATGACTGAGTCTCGGACCGACGCTCTCGACTGTCGCTCGTATCTTGCCCGGTCACAGGCTGTCGTCGATACTTCGCCGCCAGCGACTCGGAGAGCAACCCGCCGCTGGCTCGTCGAGCCCCTGCTCGAGGTGCTGGGCTGGGCCGTTGGCGACGACTGTGTGACCGACTACGCTATCGCTGACACCACTCTCGAGTACGTCGCGTCGATCGAGGGAGTGCCGTCCGTTTTCGTCGCCGTCGAATCCGCCGACGAGTCGCTGGTATCGTCGCGAGCGAACGCCGTTCGAGACGCGATGGCGTCGACGGGGGTCGATCGCGGAATGTACACGAATGGCAGAGAGTACCTCCTGTTTGCGGGCAGTGAGCGAGCCGCCATCGCCCAGCTAGCTTTTCATCGGTCCGAACTAGCGGAGTACGAGTCGACACTCGCCCACTACTCGCGACCCGTCGTCGCGAAGCGCCTCGAGCGTGCCGACCGATCGTTCGTCGGCCGCCAGCTCGCCGTCGAGCGAACAGCGCTCGTCGACGCGATCAGCAACGAACTGTCTGCCGTCGTCGACGCTGACGAGACGCACGCAGCGACGTTCGACTCGGCCACGGACCAGTTCGTCGCCGAATTGATCTCGACGCTCTCGTCGGACGCCGCCGGACCCACTCTCACGTTCGAGGACGCGAACACCACTCGAGAGAACGACGGCGACAGCGACCCGGCGACTCGATGCACGCCCGTAGCCGACGACGCTGACGAATCTGCTGCCGACCGCGTGGATGATTCCGACGGAGACGCTGACGAACGCGAACGAATCGACGACGCCACGGGCGAACGCGACGGCGAAGACGGCGAGTACGTCGTCCGGTTTTTCAACGATCGCGGATCGATCGGTGCTATCGGCCACTCGAGTTCTAGCCAGGCACTCCTCGCGACCGCGGAGTACCTCTTCGAGCGTGGCCTCTCGGGCGTCAACCTTCCCTGGGGTCCAGGTGACGACGGCAAGACCGTCCTGAACGACGAGCCAACCCGTGCCGACGGCACCTCGATGGACGCTCCGCGAGCGCTCTCGAATGGCTGCTATCTCGAGACCGCTGGGGACGTGCCCACGCGTGCTCGGCGTGCGAAGGCGCTCGCCGCTCGAGCCGGGTTGCGGGCGATGTTGACCGGCGACTGGGGCGACGAGACTGCGTAATTAGTACCGGACGTCGATTTCGACGACCGTAACGACGGCTCGGTCGGCGTTACAGACGCCGATTACGTCGCCGTCGTCCGGATCGTACCCACCGTGTTCTTCGACGTCCCAGTCACCAGCAGAGACAGCCCCGTGCCACGCCCGCTCGTATTCGGTGTCGTCGATACCGATCGAGACGTTGGCATCGCCGGTGACGTCTACGATGCGCGTGTGACGGTCGGGGTCGGTTTCGACCACAGTTACTCCGAGTCCGTCGTGACTCTGGATAGAGCGATTCTGTGAGTCGACAACTGCGAGCGTAACGACCGCGGTATCGTCCCGACACGTCAGAAGCGGGTCCTCGAGGAGAACACTGCCGGTGTCGTCGGCTCTGACGAGTCCGCCGGCTTCGTACGCGATCGTCTCCGACTCGTAGTGGTACGCGAACTCACCGACATCGAACGCCCCGTCTTCGGTGGCGATTTCGGAGAACGGCTTGTCGTCACCGATCGGATCGCCGCCGACGGAGACGTTCACCACAGTCCCGGAACTGCCCGCCGTGACGGTCCCTTCACGGAGCGTCAGTTCGCCGTGCCGTCGGTCGATCCCGTCGTACCGCAGCACGTCGTTGACGTTTTCCGTGAGCGCGTCCATCGCACGCTCGGCGTTTGCCACCTGTTCGGCCTCCTGATAGCCGTCCATCGCCTGGAATCCGGTGACAGACAGAAGCGCGACCGACGTGAGGATAACTCCAAAAACGAGAACGAACGCGACCACCTCGGAGACTGCCCGGTCGTCCCCACCGAAGCGGCCAGTCGTGGTGTCCGTTGCTCCCGTCATCGCCGCTCACTCTCGATGCTGATATTGCCGTCTTCGTGGGCGACTGTTATCGGACCGCCGGTCGCATCGCTTTTCTCGACGTCCGCCTCGACGACCAGTGGGACGTGGACGGTCACGTCGTGATCGTCGGCCACCAGTCGCAGACAGTCGGTCGGCTCGGTAAGCAGCGGCGCATCGCTACACTCCGACTCCGGTAACAGAGTCACCATATACCCCGTATTTGCGACCTGCCGCGGGTGGTCGGCAGCCATCGCCACTGAATCGTCGTCCTTGTTTGCCATTCGATCGACGTTCGAAACCTCTCCAGCGAGTCGTTCGCCGATGGTCTCCAGCGAACTCTCCGCGGACCGCTCCGTCTCGAACTCGAGCATCGCACTGGCCCCCATCAACAGCATCCCGATGAGTATCGTCGTGATACCGATCGTGAGGACGTGCGTGACGGCGACCGAGACGCCACGTTCAGCGGTGTTCCCGATCATGAGTCATCCGGACAGTTCTCGTCCGTTGGTCCGATTTCTCTCGTCTGGCTGTAACTGAAGTCGTGTGAATCGTACGTAATTGTCACGTTTACCGACTCTCCATCGCCCGGGTCGTAATCCGCGTCAGTTATCTCGATACTCGTCACTGCCGGACTCGAGTGAGCAGTGAGAGCACGATACGCGTCGTTCAGATCGTCGACTTCTGCCTCCAGTTCGGTGCTCGTGTCGCTTTTCTCGAGCAAACACCCGACGCTTTGCTCGATCTCGAGACCAGTCACTTCCTCGGTGGCTCCACTTTGGCTCGTCTCGCCCGACGATATCGTCTCCGTGTAGAGAACGCCGTTGAACACCACGATGACGCCGAGAATGATGAACGCAAGCGCGATCGCACCGACGAGGATGAGTTGGCCGCGCGTGTGGTCACGACGTCTCTCTACCATAGGATCACCCGCACTTCGACGACGTTGTACAGGGACGAGGTAGCATCGTATTTGTCCGGAATTGTCTCCGAGTCTGCAGCAACGTTCCCGCGAAGAGACCCGTCACTTTCGTCCGAAGTGACGGTCTGGTTGTCATACAGCGTGACCGTATAACTCGCCGTCACAGCGTCCGGGGCCGGGCTACCCTGGTAGACGAGCGTCTGGTTGCCGTACTCGCCGTCGTCGGTCGGATACCGTAGTTCGACGTTGTAGCTGTGGCCGTCCTCGGCAAACCGGTCGGACAGTATCTCGCCGAGCGCGAACGTCTCGCCGAACGTCTCCACGTCGTAGACTTCTTGACCCGGACCACTCTGTTCGGTCCCGTTGAAAGCACCCTCGCCGTCCCAGTATCGCAGCATGTACGAGAGGTCGTCTTCCTCCGCCGCAGACGCGACGACGAGGGCGTCTTGGATCTCCTGCTGGATCTGTGCCTGGACGGCACGGTCTGTGGCCCCACCTGTCGTCGGCGTGATCACGACCGACTGTAACGCGAGCAGGACGGCCATCAGGACGATCATCGCGCCGATAAAGCCCTCGAGAGTGTAGGCCTGCCCACGATCCGCGTTTCGATGGACGTGTTTTCCCGGCATGCTATCACCAGACCCTCACGACGAGTCGATAGGGGGTGTTCTCCTCGAGTCCGTCGCCGACTCCGCCCTCGATCGTGACGATACGTGCGGCACTCGCTGCCGGTTGATCCTCGTAGACGGTTCCGATGCCGTCTATCTCCCCTGTCGGCGTTCGGTCGAGTTCCTGAACGGTGACGTTCACGTGATCGACGAGGACACCCTCGTCGGCCGTCCGCAGGCCGAACGTCCCGGCCAACTCTTTGTCTCCCATGTCTGCATAGTCGCTCAGATCGTCACCATCTATCTCGTTTGGCGACTCCGTCGAGAGGGCCTCGACGAGCAGGTCCGCGACCCGGTCTGCTTGTGCCGTCTCCGCACCACCTGTTGCAGTGTCGTAGGGAGTGACGACCGACGGCAGGAAGGCAAAGACGAAGGCGATCGCCAGGATGAAGATCCCGATCCCGACCGCAAAGTCCTGGGCCGTCTGTGCTCGCTCCCGTGACGGACTCGTCGATTCAGACGCGCGTTCTCGAGCGTTCGTGCCGTCTCGAGTGTGTTCTCGAATCATCTCAAGCCACCAGTGACCAGCCAACGAGTGCGATCGTCGCCAGTGCAACCGCGTACTTCAGGCCGCTGAGTATGTTCGCGTCGCGGATGTAGCCACAGATGAATCCGGAGATGATTCCCTGTAAGGTCACGGCGTGGAAGAAAAGAACAGACAACATGTCGACGTCGACGTTGTCACTCAGGTCGGCCTCCGCGAGTTCGCCTCCGCCGCTACCCGCATCGGCCGTATCGGCGGTTCCACCGGCTTCTAAGCCGGCCATCGTGTCGATGAACTGCGTCTTGAGAATCGCGATCACCGCAAGCACCGTCATGAACGTCATGATGATGATGACGACCTGCATCCGAGTCCGTGACTTGCGCTCGCGTTCGATGTCGTCGTGATTCTCGCTGGCGCGAGCGGCCGTCCGGAGCACGTCGGTGATCTGGTTCGACGCCTCCTGGGCCTCCGTGATGAGTCGCGTCGTCCGGGCGAGCCGCGGGATGTGGTACTTGTTGTTGAACTCGATGAGCGCCGCTTTCAGACTCGTCCCGTAGTTGACCTTCGTGTGCATCATCTCGAACTCGCGGGCGAGTCGGCCGTTCGTCGTGTCCGCGACGGATTTGAGCGACTCGAGCAGCGTCATCCCGGTGTCGTTCGCACTCGAGAGTTTGCGAAGGTCTTCGGAAAGTTGGTTGACGACGGCAGTTCGGTGACGGACGTTCCACTCCCGAAAGATCGCGAGCGGAATCGCGATAACGTACAACGGGACGTAGACGTAGACGAACGTTCCCCAGATGGGGTTGGCGACCATCCCATTCCAGGAGGTCGGCACTCGTCCGGCCATCATGACTGTCGCGACGATGACGAGCGATGCCGGAACCGTGATCGCGAGGGTAAGCAGCGGGTTGTCACGGAAGAAGACGTGGGGCCGACACAAGACCTCGATCGTCTCGTGGGTCCCCTCGCGGTTCTTGATCCGGGAGAAAACGCTGTGACCGCCGGTGTACTGCTCGACGAGTCCGAGATCGAGAACGCCGCTTTTCCCCGTTTCGGCTCGCGTCTCCGACCCCCCCATCGACAGGTAGCCGTCACCAGGTTCGTCGTGTTTGACCGTCGAAACCAAGACGAGAAACCCGAGGCCGAGAAGCGGGATCAACGCATAGACCGTCAGATACAACATCTCGTTGCTCACAGCCGCCTGCGGGATCATCTGCATGACGACCATGATGATAATCAACAGAAGCGGGAACAGCGACAGCGTCATGTACATCTCGCCGAACAACTCGAGTGTCTCGAGAGTCAGTTCCTGTTCCTGTTTGGCGGTGCGCATGTGCTTTTCTTTCTTGTCCTCGAGGAAGTTCTCCATGTCACCGCCGCTGTTGACGATCGAGAGCATGTCCGTCAGGAACTGCGAGAGTTCGTCGCTTGGCGTCTCGAGAGCCTGCTTCCGGATCGCTGTCCGGTAGTCGACATCGAAGTAGTCGGTCTCGTTGACGATACTCTGGAACTCCTTTGCGACCTCGCCGTAAGTGTCGTCGGCCTCGGCCATCGCCTCGATGATCTCGAGTTGGTTCAGGCCGCCGACCGACAGTGCGTACATAAAGGAGACGGAGTCGCTCAACAGCATGTTGATCTCGCGTTTACGAGCCGAAGCACGCGAGTAGGGGATCGCGGCGAGCGATCCAAACCCGACTGTGAAGCCGACCGTCCCGAAGACGAGCCCGGTACAAAAGACCAGCGCCGGGACGCGAAGTGTTTCGACGATTTCGACGAGCGTCTGGTTCTGGATCGGCATCCCGAACGCATCGACGGTGACGAGCCCGGTCGCGAAGATACCGTATCCCAGCGTGAGGCCGATCAGCCACAGTGCCAATCCGCTGATAAACCCGACGCCGAGCGCCCTCGAGAGGTAGAGCTCGACGGTGTCGGTCATTCGGGCTTGGGCGAGTTTGGTCTCTACGTCGGCAACGAACTCGCTGTCCTCGTGGAACAGACGATCGTACAGTGGATAAAACGCGTCGCCGAACCCGTCTGTGCCACTGCCTCTATCGGTACGGTTACTGTCTGTTTCGAGGCTCATGCGTCGGTGTCCTCGTCGGTGTGTCCGTCGTGGGTGTCTTCGTCGGCAGCGTCGAATATCGAATCGCTATCGGGCGGAGACTGGCGTTTATCGAACAGCGACTCTCCCTCACCGGACGACTCGGCCGCGTCGTCCTCACTGAAAAGCGACGACGACCCGCTCTCGGCATCGCTTTCGAAGATCGACGCCCCGTCCTCGCTCTCTTCCGACGCCACGTCGCCGGCACTCCCGTCGTTCTCGTGCTCGCCATCCCCGAGTTCGATCGTCGGCGGATCGCGCTCGCGATCGTTCGCCCCGGACGTTCGATCGCTGTGCTCGTCGTCGATCGCCCCGTCACTGCTCGAGAGCCGTTCCTCGTCGAAGCTAGCTGTTACAGCATCGTCGGTGTGAGATTCCAGGTCGTCTTCCGTGGTCGCGTCTTCGTCGGCGTCGATCGCAGGCAGCTCTCGGTTCGCAGTTTCGTTCTCATTGGCGGTCGAGGAACGCTCGATCGGCTTCTCGTCGTCTTTCGTGGAGTCTTCGCCGTCGCTCGTGTCGGAACCGGACGTCGATCCGAACCCATGCTCTGTCACGGAGAACACCGGCTGGTCGTCGCCGGTCGTGTCGTTTGGCTCGTCCAACTCGGTCGGTTCCATCTCGTTGATCTCGTCGAGCGTCTCGTCGATGTCGTCGAACAGGCCGGCGAAGTCCTCGTCGTCGGGCTCGTCCGAGGGCACAGAGTCCGGATCGTCGGTGTCGGCAGACGGCCCACGGGCCGACTCCGGTTCCGGCCCGGGTCCGGCCGCGCCCTGGTCGACAGCGTCAGTCGGCCCAGCGGTGTCGGTCGAGTCATCGTCGGTCTCGCGATCTGCAGTCGCCATGTTGAAGCCGTCGACGACCGGCTTTCGCTCTGTCGAGGCGTTCGACTCCGAGGCGGTAACGAGTCCCGTCTCGGTTTCGTCCGGGTCGGCGGCGGTCGTCGTCGCGTCGCCTTCGTCCGTTCCGACGTCGAAACCGCTGTCGTCGGCCAGCCACGCCGGCGAACCGTCGACGTCGGTGTCGCGTCCGACCGCGTCGTCTGCGCCGACGCCAGTGACGTCTGCCGACGGCGTCCAGTCGTCCGTCTCGGCGACGCCGTCACCACCACCCGTTTCGTCGTCGCTCTCGGCACCGACTTCGATTTCGTGCTCGGCTTCGACGTCTCCGAGTGCGCTCGCGAGACCGGTCGGTACTTCGCCGCGGTACTGTTCGAACAGCGACTCTTCGGCACGCTCTAGAACGTTCGTCGCAGTGCGTTCGACTTTGGAGCCTGCTTCCGGGCGCGGGACGAGTTCTTCTTTCTCCGGATCGACGTCGATGAGGACGCTCTCCATCTCCCGGAGGTCCTGGAGACTATCCTCGAGCTGGCCGTTGGCGACGAGCGTGAGGATCGTGTCCGGGTCGTTGATGAACGCCTGTGCCGTCGCGGCGACCTCCGCGTAGGTGTTCAGGCCGTTCTTGATGAGGTAGGCGAGGATGACTTTGCGTTTGAACAGTTCCCGCTCGAGTTTCTCGCGGCTCCAGCCGCGGTCGAACTGGATCTCTTCTAAGGTGTTCGAGTCGCCCATCTTGAGAAACTCGTCGGTTTCTGCCTGCCACTGGTAGACGTCCTGGACGTTGATCTCGTCGTGTTCGGCCTCGTAGTGGTTGATCTCGGTCAGGGACTTGTTCCGACGGACCTTCTGTCCCTGGACTCTCGTCTGGGTCTGGATCGAGACGAGATCGAGCGCCGTGAACATCGTCTTCGAGACGTTGATCGGGTCCGTCGTGAACCGTTTGAGCACCTCGTCGACGGAGTCGGCGTGGAAGGTCGTGTAGGTGGTGTGGCCCGTCGACATGACCTGGAACAGCGTCCGCCCTTCCTCGCCACGGATCTCACCCATCACGATGTAATCGGGCCGTTGACGCAGTGCAGCCTCGAGCAGGTCGAACTCGTCGACATCGCCCTGTTCGTCGTCGGAGAACGAGGGACGGGTGACGCTAGCGATCCAGTTTCGCTGTGGCAGTTCGACCTCGCGGGTGTCCTCGATGGAGACGATTTTCGCGCTCGAGGGAATAAACAGCGAGACGGCGTTCAACGAGGTCGTCTTCCCCGAGGCGGTTCCACCGGCGAAGATCAGACTCTTGTGGTTCTCGATACAGAGCCAGAGAAACGCCATCTCGTCCAGCGAGAAGGTGTTCCAGTTGATGAGGTCGATTGGGGTGAATGGGACGTCTTTGAACTGGCGGATCGTGTAGTTGGTTCCGTGATCCGAGACTTCCTTGCCAAGCGTCAACTGCGCCCGCGAGCCGTCGGGCAAGGTCGCGTCGACCTGCGGGAGTCGTTTGCTGATCCCCTTCCCGGAGCGCTGGGCGAGTTTGACGACGAAGTCGTCGAGTTCGTCCTCGCCGTGGTAGACGTTCGAGATAATCTGCTCGTACTCCGAATGGTAGACGAAGACCGGCGAGTTGTAGCCGTCACAGGAGATGTCCTCGACGTTGATGTCGTGTTTGATACCGTCGATGCGTTCGTAGCCGATGAAATTCCGCTTGAGCAGGTACAACAGCTTCTCGACCTGGTACTCGTTTAACGTATCCGGGTCCTCCTCGAGAACCACCGGCTCCGGCCGGACCGTGATCCCCTCGAGTTCGTCGGGGTTGGCTTCGATCTCGACGTCTTCTTCGTCGTTCAGTAGCCCCTTGATGGTAGCAAGGAGGCCACGTTCCGTAACTCCGGCCCCGTCAGTGGCGTCCTCGAAGAGGTCGTACCGTTTCAACAGGTTCCGTGTCTCTTCCTCGATGACGTCGCGTCTGCCTTCCTCGCCGGCTTTCTCTTTGACCCCCTCGTCGGAGTACTTGATTGTCTTTCGGAGCTTTCCCGAAAGAAACTCCTGTAGTTCTCCTTCGATCTCGTTGAGGTATGGCTCGATCACGTAGTACTTTTTCTCGTTTTCCTTCTCGGAGTGGAAGATGACGACGTAGGCGTAGGGTTTGTTCACCCAGTACCGCTCGAGTTCCTGAAAGTGACGCTTTTTCTCGAGTGGCACCGCCTTCTCGAGGTCGTAGCGGTTCGCGAGCGTGGTCGCACCAGTCGCAGTCGAGAAGAACTCGTCTTCGTCGACGTCTTCCTGGACGTTCACCGTCCGCTCGTCGACGACCTCCGCGAGCTTCGTCGCGGCGTCACTCGCTTTCTCGAGTCGGCCTTCGATCTCGTCAGGATCGAACCCGAGCGTCGCTTCCGGTTCGTGCGGGACGATTTCGCCACCGACATCGCGGGGTCTACTCCCGTCGTCCTCGTAGTAGTACTCCCACTTGTAGTGTTCCCACGTCCAGACGTCTTTGACGACCGGGGTCGTCTCCGGATCGACGTACTCGAGAAACTCCGCCTCGAGCAGGTCGTGATTGTCACCGGCGGTCGGAAGCACGTAACTCTCGATGTCGTCCGGGTGGTGACCGAGGTAGCTTGCCGGGTCGAACGAGACGGCGTCCCAGTCGTCCCCACTGGGCGGATCGGGGTCGATCTCTTCGCCGGTTTCGAGGCCGAGCTGGTCTCCACTGTGGGGGTCGTCGGGATACAGCGTGGACACTTCGTCGGCGTAGCCGGACTCTTCCATGAAGTCAGCCCACGTGTACTCTCCGGGACGGACCGACGACTGTGGCTCCACCTCGTCTTTGGGGGTTCGTTCCGCCTCCGACGCAGCGTCGGACGCCTCGCCCTCTGAGATGTCGCCGGCGTCCGACTGGTCGGCCTCGTCAGTAGCCATTGAATTCAACCAACGACTCGGCCTTCAAAAAGGTCACGTAACCATTACCACATCTGATAACGGAAACTGAAACACGCTCTTCCAGGCCTGAGACGTGCTTTATTCCCCGTTGTCAATCGGGCCTACAGAAATTTCCATTAGCTACGATGCGGATACTATAACTCACCCAACAACTAGTCTCGAGATCGTATAATAGACAGGCTGTGTGAAAATAACTTCTGTTGAGTGAGTCCAGGCTGTTTCCACGAGCCCCCAGAATCGCAATTATTGTACTCGCAGACAAATATTCGGCATACAATGTTAGCTATTTCTGTGGTTCTACGTTCAGCTGGCAGTAAGAAGCTATACCTGTCGCGAACTACAACTGGATCGTATGCAGTACGCTGACTCGGAACGAGCACGGGACGTTGCCGACCGTGCCCGCGAATTGATGGAAGACATCGTCCTCCCGCGAGAGCGCGACCGCGCCGGCGGCGTCCCGATCTCGAGTGGCACCGTCGCGGAACTGCGAGACGCCGCCCGCGAGTACGACATCTACGCGCCACAGATACCCGAGGAGTACGGCGGGATGGGACTTGGCTTCCGGGACTCGCTTCCGGTGTTCGAGGAAGCCGGCCGGAGCATCCTCGGCCCGGTCGCGATGCGCGTCGACGCCCCCGACGAGGGGAACATGCACCTGCTCGAGATGGCCGGCGACGACCTCCAGAAGGAAACTTACCTCGAGTCGCTGGTCGCCGGCGAGATCACATCCGGGTTCTCGATGACCGAGCCGATGCAGGGAGCCGGTTCGGACCCGAAGATGATCCAGACTACTGCGGAGAAAGACGGCGACGAGTGGGTCATCGACGGCCACAAGTGGTGGACGACCCAGGGACTCGACGCCGACGTCCTGATCGTCCTCGCACGAACCGACGAAGACGTCCATCCCTACGAAGGCTGTTCGCTCTTTCTCGTCCCCGCCGACGCCGACGGCGTCGGGGTCGTCCGCGACGTGCCCCACATGGGCGGCTCGAGTCACGGCATCTCCCACGCCGAGATCGTGTACGACAACGTCCGTGTCCCCGAGGAACACCTGCTCGGCGAGCAGAACCAGGGTTTCGTCCACGCACAGGCGCGTCTCGGGCCCGCGCGCCTGACACACTGTATGCGCTACTCGGGGATGGCCCAGCGCGCACTCGAGATCGCGAAAGCCTACACGAGCGAACGCCAGGGCTTTGACTCGACGCTCTCGGAGAAACAGTCGCTTCGCCACCGCATCGCCGACGCCGAAACCCGACTCCACGTCGCCCGGACCGCGATCCGGGACGCCGCCGATCGAATCGCCGCTGGCAACGAAGCCCGCGTCCCCGTCTCGATGTGCAAGGTGTTCACCGCGAACGCCACCCAGGACGCGATCGACCTCGCGGTCCAGTGCTGTGGCGCAAACGGCATCGGCAAGGACCTCCCGCTGTCGGACTTCTACGAGGCCGTCCGACAGTTCCGCATCGTCGACGGGGCCGACGAAGTCCATCGCCGCGTCATCGCACGTGCTGCGTTCGAGGACGTAAACAAAGACGAACTCGAGCCGCTGACCCGGTTCGGCGAGCCGAATCGGTGACTCGAGTCCCGAAAGAGTGGACTCGAGGGCCGGCACTCGAGTCGGTTCTGCTCGGGCGTCGGCGCGACGGGGTTCGAACCCGATGGCGAGACCGCGCTTCGCTCGCCGCTCTCTAGTTCGAATCCTGCACGATCCGTTTCCGGCCACTCGCGTTCGCTCGTGGCACGAAAACGGGCGTGGCGGGATTCGAACCCACGATCAGAAGGTTAGGAACCTTCTGCCCTCTCCGCTAGGCCACACGCCCAGAAGGCTTGTTAGTTGGGTTCCGTTTCGGTCTCCTCTTCGGCGCTGGTGACGGGTTCGGTGTCGACGAAGTCCTCGTCGTTCTCGTCGAGATCTTCGAAGTCACTTTCGCGCATTTCATCGAGTTCCGTTTCGACCTTTTCACGTCCCTTCTGGAATTCGCCCATGGCTTCGCCGGTCGACCGTGCCAGCTTCGGGATCTTGTTGGCCCCGAACAGCAGGATGGCGATGAAGAGGATGATCAGGAGTTCCGGACCCCCTGGGATGGGGGCGAACAGCGGTGCGATTTCGACTACCATCTCTATGCGTGGCTTACCCGCTGGCAATTATAACCTTTTTGGACCGCTCAGTTGAACAAGAGTCCACGACACACCTATCCGTGAACGAAACTGTCTTTCCTTTCTGCCTAGAACTAGCCTTCGATGGTAAACACAGGAGATACCGCGCCCGACTTCACCGCACCGCTTGCCAACGGCGACATCGACTCGTTCACGCTGTCGGATCGACTCAAGGACGAGGCACCGATCGTCCTCGCCTTTTTCCCCGGCGCGTTCACGAGCGTCTGCACAGAGGAGATGTGTACGTTCCAGGATCGCCTGTCGGCCTTCGACAACGTCGACGCGACCGTCTACGGTGTCAGCCGCGACTCGCCGTTTACGCTCAACGAATTCCGTGCGCAAAACGACCTCGAGTTCGGACTTATCAGCGACCTCAATAAGACGGTCGTCGACGAGTACAGCGTCGAGATGGACTTCGACGATCTCGGCGTCTACGGCGTCGCAAAGCGCTCGGTGTTCGTGATCGATGGCGACGGCGAGGTTACGTACGCCTGGAGTAGCGACGACCCGGGAGTCGAACCGGAGTACGCCGAAGTCGAGGTTGCAGCGGAAGACGCGACTTGAGCCGACCTGTCGCCGCGGTGGGCCCGTCACTGCACGATGGGTCGTAGTTGCACCGTCACCGACGAGCAGAATCGGCCTGGGGCCCGACCGCCGAGTCTCGTTTCCCGACCCCCGCAGAGTTTTTTTGGGCGGCAACCGAGATTCGTCTATGAGCGATGCTGCCGCCACCGACGATGCTCGTCGCGTCTACGCGCCCGACGACGACCACGCCTTCCCCGACGAGAAACTAAATCGCATCCTCGAGTTCGTCGAAGACGACGAGGAGATTCAGACCTATCTCGAGGCACAGAACGTCAACGCGGTCGACCGGATGCAGTACAACGATCACGGCACGAAACACATCGAAATCGTTCGCAACCGCGCGCTGTGTCTTTACGACCTCCTGAAGGAGGGTGGCGTCGGATTCCACGCCGAACAGCAGGGTCTCGAGGAGGAAGACGAGGCGGTAATCGTCGCACTCGCGGCGACGCTACACGATGTCGGCCACGTGGTCCACCGTGACGAGCACGTCTATTATTCGATTCCGCTTGCGGCTGACATCCTCGACCGCGTTCTCCCGGAGTTCTACGACGTCGCCGAAACCGTCCGGGTTAAAGGCGAAGTGTTGCACGCAATTCTCTGCCATCACACCGCCGAGACGCCGCTGACGACCGAAGCCGGCGTCATCCGCGTGGCCGACGCGCTGGACATGGAGAGTGGCCGCTCACGTATTCCCTACGAACACGGTGGTCGTGGGATCAACACGCTCTCGAGTCAGGCTATCGAGCGTGTCTCCCTTCACGAGGGCGACACCCGGCCGGTGATGGTCGAGATTGCGATGACGAACGCCGCTGGCGTCTACCAGGTCGACAATCTGTTGAAGGCGAAACTCCGCGACTCCGGGCTCGAGGACGAAATCCGGATCGTCGCCGTCAACACGAACGAGAACCACGAACAGCTCGTCGAACGGATCGAACTCTGAACACGACGGGCGAATCCATCCTCATAGCAACAGCCCAAGCCTCCACTGTTGGGTCGAACCAGGTCGTGTCGGTCGGTTCGATCTAGTACCGTCCCAACCGTCGACTGACGGGTCGAATCGAGCGACACCGCCAGATTCGACCCATCAGTGCAGGCTTGGCC
>JGI2924J29684_1077195_pt1 | contig 14567 bp, 9 predicted proteins | sample BenlonsequencITS_FD_29684 | JGI IMG/M metagenome (IMG submission 29684)
TGAGGTGTACCGACCAGATTAGTCGAGCAATCGTTCCGTACAGGGCAAGCAGATAATTGATAATTAATCTATATATATAGAATTTGTTAAGAACACCCTCCTGAATAGAGAAACATGAAACTAATCATGGCAGGCCGTCAGACTGTAGAGTTTCGTAGGCAACCGGTGTCAGATGTGATTTGTTTAATTCACTTATCAACTGTGGCCCGTTCACCAGTTTGATACGTCCTATGTGACGCCCAGCTTCTTCTTTCGCGGATTGAGTGAACCCCGCAGTCGTGACAATAACGGCCATATTAGCAGAGGTTCCGGATAATGCCCCTATTGTTTTTTGAACAGTAGGACGCCCCACGTTATTCCCGAAACTATGGCGTTTAGCCTGAATGATAAGCTGATTTTGTCCATTTTCTGCGATGATGTCGATACCCCGGTCATCTGCCCGCTGAGTCACTCTCGTGTCATATCCTTTGTCTTCGTACAGCCGGGCGACTAAGTTCTCGAATTCCTGCCAGTCAAATTCGATCACATCGTTAAGTTCCCACGTCGCATCTACCATAGACTGGAGGCGTTTACTGATGTCGTCTACCTGTTCGGCATCCCCCGCCACAAGCGCCTTGTGTAACTCCGTTTCTAGCTCATTTACCTCAGGGGTTGTCTGCTGACTATCCTGTGCCGAACAAAGATCGTCGAGAGCATCGTAGGCTTGAGTAGCTGCTTCGCGAAGCGTTTCAAGTTCGTTGACTTGTTCGGCGATCTTCGCTTGCAGATCTGAGTCCGGTTCATTTTTCTCTATTTGACTGTTAATATTATCAACAATATCATCTGTTGCCACCCTGCTTTCCCACCGGACAACTACCGCTATCCGTTCGATACATGTAACCAGGTCATCGTAGATTTCCATTCGGTCAACCGCCCCCGATACATCAGCTGGATACGGCTCTGCTTCGATGCGGTTCTGGAGCTGTAGTTGATTGATTCCTGCGACCCGGCCTTCGGAGTCAATTCGGGCGACCAACTGCTGTCGCTGCTCAATCATCTCCAGCGTCGTGTTAATTGTCGAGAGCGATTCCTGTGCATCCCGTATCTGGTCCAAATCCCCTTCTCGAAGCGCCTGCTCAGCCTGATCTACTGCCGACATCCAGTCGTAGTCGTCAGCAGCACTACCGACCTCTGCGGCCTGTTGTTCGACCTTTGTTTTCTGCCGGAGAGTTTCGGCGGTAGCCTCGACGATGGTTTGCAGTCGATCGACATCCTGGTCCAGACCAATGACTGGTGTCGATGGTTCCACAGTGAGTCTCTCTTCTTGGTTGATGACGTACCAGATATCACAGTCGGTGCTCTTCTGCAATTCAGTTATCTGGTCTCTGACAGTTGCGTAGTTGTCGAGTACCTCGAGAAATCTGTCGAGGTCAGTGACAGCCTGACGGGCATCATCGAGTGATTCATACTGGTCTGGGGCCCCGTCCTCAATCCGATGTTCTACCGCATCGCTATACTCAGGGAGTGTATCTTGGAGGGTGACGGCTTTCTTGACCGTAGTTTCGTAGTCGGTCTGAATCTGATTCCAGTACTTCCGTCGTTGAAGATGGCGATAGGTGCCAGCACCAATGCTTCCAATAAGCCCTAGAACTGCTATCCCTGCCCCACCGGTGATGAGTCGACCTCGGCGTTCTGCCGACTCTGCAAGCTCCTGTGCGCGTGAGTATTGTCGTTCTTCAAACGCGATTTCCGCCGCGGTAAGTTTTTCTCCATATCCAGATACAGTGGCTAGGACTGATCCGTGCAAAAGACCAATACCCCGTGCATCGTCTAGTGCAGAATCTGTCAGGTATCGCTGCCCATGATACAGATGAATACCACTTTCTGTTTGAACTGCAACCGTCTCGACGTCTCCATAGACCGTTTCTACCGGCCCAACGATACTATAGGTATCAATCACCTCGCCCGTCACTGTATCAATGCACTGAAATCCGCTATCTGTTTGATTGATTAGCGTATCCTCTGTGACCGCGAACTGGCCACTACTTTCCTCGTATGACTGTTGCCACACAATCTCTCCATCACTAGCTGCAAAAGCGGTGATGGTATCAGACTCATCTAGAACAAATCCATATGGTCCGGCTTGCCCAACAGATGATGGAGTGGCAGGCGTGAGTTGAGTTTCCCAGTAGGTGTCACCAGTCTGGCTGTCAAGGGCTGAGGCACGACCATTAGTAGCCAACCAGACGATTCCTTGGTCAAAACCATCTAGGATGGTTTCAAAGTCCTCAAGCGGGGGGCTTGTCCACCGTTCATCTTTAGTCTCCTTGTCGAGGGCAGTGATTTCTGGTGTCAGTTCAAGAGGCTGATACGGATCAGTCTCAAACACGTCCGCGCCCTGGCTCAAATAAAGCGTATCATCGGTTTCTCCAACTAGAATCAACCGTGTTTGGCTCTCGATACGCCACTTGATTTCCCCGGTCGATTTGTCAAGTGCAACAAGTTGGCTATGTCTGTACTCGTACCGGTCCCTTCCCAGTGTATCAATCTCGTAATTTTCCGCAAGCACGAAATCTTCGAAAGGATGAACTATGTAATATGTAGTTTCGTATTGAAGCTGAGTTTGCCAGACCTGCTCCTGTGTGTCGTAATCGTACGCAGCAACAGCATTACCGACAGAAGTGAAGACGTAGTTACTGTCGGAATCATAAATCGGAGTACCAACTATAGAGGACACGTCAATTGTCCACTGTTCCCTCCCTGACATCAAATCAAGCGCGATGATCTGATCATCGATAGACTCCCTGCCAACTCCAACAAACACCGTTTCCTCAGAACGACTGACGTGATGTGATACGCCACTAAATTCTGTGTCCCATGCAAATTCCAGTGGAAAACCAATTTTCTGATTTGTCTCCTCTTGGGAAGCAGTGTTACTTCGTGATACGTACCCCACAACTCCTGCTGTCGTAATAGTACCAAGAACCTCACGCCGTGAACTCTTCATAGTGACAAGTCCATCTATACATGAGAAGATTCAGGTCTAAGAGTCATCCGTTCTAATTAAAACTTGCAGTAATCTCTACTAGTATTGTTAACTACTAGAAGTGAGGTGCGCATCTGCACGTAACAAACCGACCAGTTCAGATTCACATCCTAAAGCGATCGTGCTACTATCTACTGTTAGCTCTCTGTGTGGAAAATATCTTTATAGAGTGAGACTATACTGTGGGTCATAGAAAATGCCAGGACTACTCACACGATCTAACGCCGCTGCTGCGAGGTTCACCGCAGTGCTGACGTTCCTCGCCGCCTACGCAGCGTTTGTGTCATCCGAACTTCTTTCAGCGCTCACCCTCACTGCAGGCGGTGTGGCTATCTGGGTTCTCAGTGGGGATCCACATAACCACGGTGCGCTCCGGCGTGTCTCAGGGGGCGTAATTTGGATGGTTCTCCTGATCCTCGGTGTCGGGTTCGGCCTCTCGTAGTGTCGGAAGAGAGTGCTGGTCAGTTGTCTTCGAGATCGCGAGCAGCGTACAGGAGCATCCCCTTCCAGGTAAATCCGTGGCGCTGCCGTGTCTCGTTCAGTTGTTCGTACTGACTCCCCCCGTCGGGTTCTAACGAACCGAGGCTGCGGAGGGTATGCATAAGAAGCCCGCGCCAAGTGAGTCCGTTCCGACTCTTGAGTTCGTCGAGCCGCTCGTACTGATCGCGAGGCATGTCGACTGAGACGTATCGCTTCTTCTCGGCACCCGGGACCTCGATGTTAACCGATTTGAGATCGTCTTCGTTGTCAGTGCTCGTCATAGTACTTTCCTGTACCCAATGGATGAGGGTGAGAATTTGCTATGGTGCATACCAGGATACGCTGAGTTGACTCTTATTATATAAAAGACTAGTTGTTGAAGCGGTGCCAATGAGGGATGGATTTATTGTCTAAGATCGAATAACAACTAGAGAAGCCTCACTAATGACGTGCTTTGAGATGGGTTATACCTGTGGGGCTTCATCGGTTAGGAAGACGATGACTGGACACACACCTGATTCGGATGCTAGTAAGAATCGTATACTGTTGCAGAAGCTCTTGCTGTGGGTCCTGCGGTCGGCCCACGAGAGTCGTTTGGAACTCGAGGAACTCAGAGAAAACCAGAGCCAGAGGTCGGCAATGGCGATTCACCGCCGACTGCTCACACCGGTTCGAGCGACGGTCCTCATGGGGGCCGTCTCGCTGGTCGCTTCCCAGTCGGTGGCGGCACAGGACGATGGGACGGACATCTGTGGGGAGGGCTTTGGGCTCATGATCTTCGACGTCCAGATGATGGCCTGGCAAGTCCTGCTCGGGGCGCTGTTCGTGATCTTCATGCTCGGACTCGTCCTCCGGGCGGTCCCGCTGTTCACTGGATCGACGGCGGTTGGGAGCCTGATGATGGTCGGCCCGATCGTCGGTGTGATTGCGTTCATCTTTTTCGTCCAGTTTATCGACATCGCTCTCGGTTACGCCGACGGTCCCGGCGTCGGAGAGGGCTGCTCGCCGTTCGTCTAACTCTTTAACTCCATGAAACTTCTCCGAATCATCCTCGTTGTCGCAGTGCTGTGTACTGCGGGAGCACTCGCTGTACCAGGCCTCGCTGCTGCTGACGCCGGCCTGGCGCCGGACGGTGTGGTACTCCAGACCGAGGACGTCGATGACGAGGATGTGAGTGTCTGGAGTCCGCCAGGGAACGATACCGACGAGGCCGACGACGAAGACGATGAAACTGGTGCATCGGGTGATTCGGACTTCGGTCCCAGTGACGACGTCAGCCTCGAGGAGAACGAGACCGATGGCGACGGGTTCGATCCTGAAGCCGTAGAGTCAGTCGACGGCGTCACTCAGGACGATCTCGAGAACGGTACGATCACGCCGGAGGAATACCAGGAGCTCTCCGAAGCACAGGAGCAACTGGAAGGCGACAGCCGATCGCCCCTAGGTGGCGGGATCACCGACACGATCGGGGACACCGCGAGTAGCGCGCTGAACCCTGCCGACGCTGCCGAGCAAGTCTGGGAGCGGCTGACCGAGATGTTCGCGTCGGCTATGACGATGTTCGTCGAGGAGGTCTTCAACCAGGCACTCGGGACACCGACGATCAACAACGACGGCGCCTTCGGAATCCTCGGCACGCCGGAAGCCATCGAGGAAGGTGAGCAGACGCCGGCGAACACGGAGGCCGGCCAATACGACGCTTTCGCGTCGGAGAACTACGTGACGGTCTACGAAGAGATCTACCTCGGGCTGGTTATGCCGATGGCGATGTCGATCATGTTCCTCCTGGCGCTGTTGATGCTGGTCGCTCCAGCGGTCACAGCGATTACACGCCGGAAGGTCGGCTCGATACTCGCGTCGGGGGTCTTCGTCGTCCTGATGATTGTCGCAATCTGGGAGTTCGCGACGCTGCTGCACGCGCTGAGCGACGCAGCGACACAGCTGTTCCTCCCGGACGGCGAGGACGTCCTTGACTCCGAGGTGACGACGTACTCCGGTGGCGTGGCGAGTGCGTTGATCCTGTATTTCAAGGGCTGGGTCGGTGGCGCTTCCCTGGCGTTGATCCACGCGACTCGGCACGTCCTCCTGTTCGTCTACCCGGCCGTGTTGCCGATATTCTTCATCCTGGCCTACTGGGGCGGCCACCGTCGGGTGAAGCAGGTCGGTTCGTTCTTCATCTGGCAGTGGTACGGCCTGCTGGTCATGAACATTCCGACAGCGGTGCTGCTCGCGTTCGCAAACGCCGTTGGCTGGCAGCTCTTTCCGTGGGACCTGCTCAACTTCGTCGCTACGCTCGGGATCTTCGCGCTTGCGGTCATGATCCCGTTCGCAGTGAGCGGGTCGTTCTTCCTGATCGGCCTCTCGATGCGTGGGGCTGCGGTCGGGACCGCGTCCTCGGCGATCTCGAAGTACGCACCCTCGCCGCGTCCGGCGTCGGTCTTCGGCGGCGACCGGACTCGATCGGCAAAGGAACGTCTCAAGCGTGGTGGGTCGAAGGCTGGCGCCGCAGCGGCGAACCGGTCGAAGGCGGCAGCACAGCGCGCGAAATCGTCTGTCAACTCTCGTCGACCGATTCGGACCGACGGCGGTCAGTCCTCGGAGTCGGGCTCAACGTCGACCTCGAGGACGTCGTCGCGATCTCCCCCGAACTCGACAGACGGGACCGGCGTCACGCCGAACCAGCGTCGAAAAGCGGCGAAACAGAGAGAAAATCGCGCTCGGAACGCGAAGCAGGCTAGCCGGGCCCGTCAGCAGTTAGACCACTACCGCAAATGAGCGACAACAGTACCAGCGATTCGGATGGTATCGACCACAAAGTAATCCACACCGGGACGAGCGATCAGGTCGTCCTCGGGATGAGCAAGATGGAAGTCCTCGCGGCGGTCGCGCCGCCGGCGATGATCTGGTTCGTCGGCCGGCAGCTGATCGGCGGCACGCTGGGGACGCTTACCTACCTCGTGGCGTTCGCCTGGCTAATCGCCGGCTTCGGCTTTATCGTCGCGAAGGATCCCTGGATGACCGCTCAGTTCTACGCCGAGACAGTCCTCCGATCGTTTTCACAACAGCCAATCATGCTCTTCGATAGGAACCCCGATGATTCTGGTATTGAACAGCCAACGAACGACTCGCTGCTCGGGGCGGCAGCGTCAATTCCCCTTGCAGGGCTTCGATTGCTGTCGTCAGTCCGCGGTCCAGATTCTCCAGATGACAGATCAGAGGGTCCAGTACGAAGTCAGGATTTTGTCCAGTTTACGAAAGCCTACCATGGGACGCCGGCAGTCGAGACCGACGAAGGTCGTGTGGTCGGCGCGTTGCGTATTTCGCCGGCGAACATGGTGACCTCGAGCGAAGAGGAGTGGGAGCGACAGTCGCGCTTCTACGCGAAAGTGCTCGATACAGCGGTCAAAGGGAATATTCAGATCGCCGAGTACATGCGGATGGTCGACTACACGCCTCGGATCGAGCGCTACACCCAGCGCGAAGAGGCAATCGTCACGACCGCCGATGGCGAAGCTCCGCCTGGCGAGGTCGACTACACCGAGCTCGACTTCGGGAAGAAGCTGCTCGCGGATCTCTGTCGAGAGCGAGCCGACGTCGTCTCGATGTACGATCTGTCGACGTACACTGTCGATCCTTACCTGATCGTGGAGGTCGAGCCAGGTGACGTGGTGACCGAGGACGATGTCGAAGGTGGGCTGACGTCGGTCCCGATCGTCGGCCGTTTCTACACCCACTGGAAGGTCCACCAGCTCAAGCAAGCGGGCGAGCATATCCCGCAGATGATCGAGCTCCTCGAGGACCGACTCGACACGATCAGTGATTCGATCCGGCGCCTCGAGGACGTCAGCGGACACCCAATCCCGAGTGAAGAACTGTCGCAGGTGGCGGCGGATCACTACCAGGCAGCCAATGCCTACGCCCACGCGGACTACACGTCGCTGGTCCGGCAGAACCCGATTCCGACGCCACAGGTCACTGAGGACGGCGTCGAAACCGGCGAGGTGTCCGATCCGGAGTACGACGTGACCTACGCTCATCTGGATGTTGAAGCCGATCGCGACCCGCGGACGACGTTGTCGCGGCGCCACAATCAGCTCGCGATCGCCGATCAGCACGCAGAGAACACCGGTCCGGATCCCTCGGCAGAGTCCTCGCCTGAGCGGTCCGAGGCTGCTACCGACGGGGGCGTGGCGGCTGACGAACCGACGTCCTCGGTATCGCACGACCCGGCACCGGCAGAGAGTCCGGGCAGTGCTGACATCGCGCTGACCGATGAAGAACTCGAAGAACAGTACATCTCGCTGCTGGCTCCCGAAGAGATCGAGCGCTCCTGGATGAACGGCGGTGGTGATCACCTCCAAATCGACGGCGAGGTCTACGCAGCAACGCTGTTCATCTCGAGCTACCCGAAGGATCCACCCGAAGGGTTCCTCGAACCGATTCTCCAGTTCGATGACGCTGAGGTTCAGACGAACGTTGCGACCCACATCGAGACTGTCGACCAGGACAGGGCCGAGCAGGAGCTCGAGGACTACGCCGACGCGCTCCGAAAGAAGTACGAGCGGGTCAAGGACTCGCGGGTAGAGATGTTCGCGAGCCGGTACCGGGATGAGGCGGATGAGACGCAGGCGGCACTTGACTCGTATTTGCAGAGCGAGCACGACATGTTCGAAGCCCAAACCTATATCGAGGTCCGATCGTTCAACCCGGATGCGCTCAAGCGGGCGATCCGCTCGATTCGAGCGAAGATGTCGGACATGAGCGCGAAGGTCTCGGTCCTCCGGCAGAACCACGATATCGGCCACCAGACAATCGCGCCGGCGTGTCAGGATCGGGTCGATCAGAAGGTGAAGGTCCGATCCGAGGCGCTGGCGGCGATGAACCCGTGGACGACGACGAACCTCCACGAGCCCTCTGGCGTGGAGATCGCCGAGAACATGGCGACCAACGAACCGCTGGCTGTCGACGTGTACAAACGTGACGCGGGGTACAATTGGGTGATCGTCGGTAAGACCGGCGCCGGCAAGACTGTGACTTCGAGCCAGTACCTCTGGCGCTACAAGGTCGACAACCCCGATTCGTTCGTGGCGGTGATCGATCCGCTCCAGGAGTTCGCTAATTTGCAGGAGATCTTCGGCGGCGAGCGGATCGTCGTCGGGTCGACGTACATCAACCCGTTCGACATCAAGCCGACGCCGGAGGATAAGCTCGACGCGATCGGCCACGAGGCCCCGTACCGTGAGTGGCTTGACTCGGGACTTGACTTCCTCGAGCTCTACTACAAGATGCAGGGATTCGACTTCTCGGAGTACCGGGCGATTTGGACGAAGGCGCTCAAGCAGGCGGGCCGTGAGAAGGGGATCACTGAGGATCCGAAGACCCACGACCCCGAGTACCGTCGCCAGGAGGGCTACGATGGCGAGCCGCCGACCATGACCGACGTCATGGAGATCGTCAATGAGATGTCGAGCGACGGCGCCGAGTACGTCGAAGACCCCGACAACGAGAGCCAGGTCCGTGATCGCGAGGAGAAGGCGACGACGGTGATCAACAACCACGTCGAGCCGTTCCGCGAGGGCGGCCACCTGGAGCACCTCGCTCACCAAACGGAGGTCGATCTCGAGGACACGGACTTCGTCTACGCCGACCTGCAGCTCAAGGAGGGTGACGAAGAGGGCGGCGGGCTCATGATGCACCTGTTGCTGGACCTGCTGTACAATGAGGTCAAAGCGCGCCCGGAACCGGGGATGATCTTCGCCGACGAGTTCCACTACCTGCTGCGTGACGACATGACGGTGAAGTCGCTGTCACAGAAGTACCGCCACCACCGCCACTGGGATCTGTCGATTGGCGCCGGCACACAGAGCCATAAGGACTTCTTCGGCACCGACGGCGAGGGCAATGTCCATCTGACGGATAATGCTGAGGTCATGCTCGAACTCTCGTCGATGGAGCTCTACCAGTACGTAGAGGGGATGAACGAGCAGTGGGGCAAGCGGCTGGGGCTCTCGAGTGATGAAGCGGAGCTGATCGACAACCTCCAAAAAGGGAATCTTGCTGATGGGTTCTCCGAGGTGCTGCTCCGGGTTGATGACGAGGGTTGTTACCCTGGTCGCGTCCGGATGGACCACGATCAGAACCCGCGAGAGGCGGTCGCGCTGATGTACGATCCATCCGAGCACGGCGAGGACTACAAGTCGTATCTACAGCAGTACGACGACATCTGTGACTGGAGGTGGTCCTGATGTGGGGCACTCTTGATTCGATCCAGATCAGACCGGATACGAGATACGCAGCCGGGTTTGTCGTTGGGATTAGCGCCGCTGTGCTCGCCGTGTGTGGGGCACTGCTCTACACGGGTGTGCATTCTGGTCCGACCGTGCAGGTCTATGAAACCGGACTGCGGAACGTCATCCGCACGCTGGTTGGCCTCTATGTTATCGGTCTCATCGCCGTGATTGGGCTCGTTGTCCGTGATCTCCCGTGGTCGCTTGCCGAGCACCTTCGCGGAGGTGATGTCTGATGGGGCTTGGCAAGCGGACCGTGTGTGCCACGAAGCAGAAGCTCGGTCTTGGCGACGGCTACGAGGCTCTCGAGGTTACGCCGGAGCTGATTGAGCAGCTGTACGGCGAGCTCCCGGAACGCAAGTCGATCGCGGTGCAACCGAGCAAAGACGGCGGCGGGCCGAAGGACGCGATCGACTTGCTGACGGCCGTCCACAACCCCGGTCGCGGCGGCGTCCTCGGATCGGCTGATGGGCCGACTCATTCCTTTGAGATGCGCTACATCAACGGCCTGGTCGGCTTCCAGTGGGTGATGGCGACGACCGAGGCCCAGAAGCAGATGCAGCGCCAGCTCGAGACGTTCTACCCTGATGCTCACATTGATGTATCAGAGCACGACCGGCCGGCGTTGTTGCCGCTGGAAGAGGGACGCTACGTTGCCGGTGCCTACCTTCGGCTCCGGAAGCGGTCGGATGGGAAGCACCTGTATCCGATCAAGCACATGGACATCGAGGGGTTCGAGAACGACCCCTACGGCTCGATCACCGCGGAGATGATTGGCGAGCGGGAGTCGGATACCGAGACTGATCTCTCCGTGCAGACGATCTTCGAGCCGGCCCCGGCCGACTGGTGGAAGGGCGGGTTGTTGTCGTCTTCGATTGACGATATCGCTGACGAGCTCAAGAGTCCGCGGAAAGACGAGTCGTTCCTCCATGCACTCAAGTACGAGTTGTTCCCCGAGAAGTACGAAATCGTCGGGGAGGAGCGGGAGGCGTCGAACAAGGACAAGCAGGCCTCAAACATCGTTCGCGAACAGCGCGGCGAGAAGGGATTCCGGCTGAACCTGCGGATCATCGGTGTTTCTGATGATCCCGAGTCGGCGGTACAGCGCGTTGCCGAGACGGCCCAACAGTTCGACGGCTACTACGAGAGCAAGACCGAGCAAGGCTTCGAGGTCGTTCCGCTATACGACAAGCCACTGCTGGCCGAGTTGAAGCGAGCCTACGGGCGCGTTCGGGCCGATCGGAAGATGATCATGGGTGTCCGCGGCGCTGCGGGGCTGATCCATATCCCGAACGACGATATCAACACGCAGGACGTCGACTGGTCGCTGACGTCTCACGCCGGCGACGTCCCGGCGAACGCGCCACGGTTTTCGGAGTTCCACGACGCTGGGGTGGTTCCCTGGGAGAAGGAGCGTCGGTCGGTCGAGTTCGAGGACGCCGACCACTGGGAGTACGACATCCCGGCGACCTGGACCGATCCCGAGGAGTACGACGATTTGGGAGTCGACGCCGGTCGCCAGGAGTCCGATGACGATCGCGAACTAGACGACCGCGGCTCTGAGCGAGAGCAGGAGGTGTCCGCATAGCATGAGTCTTCCATTCGGTGACGACGGCGAACCAGTCGAAGAGCTCGAGAAATTTGGCGCTCGGATCGAGGGCGAGGACGACCCGAAAAGTCCCGTTTTGATTAACAACAAGGAGTGGGCCATACAACGCTACGATCCGGTCGAAGAAGAGGTCGAAACCTACGCCGGCGCGTGGCCTCGAGCGATGATCGAGAACGCACAAGCCAAACCTCGACAGCCACTCTGGATCGGCGTTTCGGAGAGCTCCGGTCGCGAGGTGCCGGTCGAGTTTGATCGACTCTTTCGACACGTCTTCTACGGTGGCTCAACTGGGACCGGAAAGACGACGAAGATGTACAACGACGCCGTCGCATTGATGTACGGCGGCCACGGCGTCACGATCATCGATCCGAAGGGTGACGATATCTACGATCTGCTTCGGCGGGTGCCGGAAGACCGCTGGGACGATGTGATCTACATCGCACCGGGAGACGACTTCCTGGACAAGTCGGTCGGGTTCAACCTCTTCGAGACCTACCACGATCCCGACGAGACTGGGTTCGACGAGGAGATCGAGGGGATCGTCGACGACTTCAAGGAGCTGTTGAAGGCTGGCGACTTCTGGGGGAACCGGATGGACCGTGTGATGAAGACGATGGTCCGAGGGATGATTCGCCACGAGTTCGAGTTCACGCCACTCGAGCTATACTACGCGTTGCTTGACGAGGAAAATCGGAGACAGTATGCGGATCTCATTGCGTCGGCTGACGACGATGACATCGCGTTCCTCGAGGTCTACACGCGACAGATCGCTGAGGAGTTGACTGAGCAAGAGCTCGACGCACTCGTCGGTCGGCTAAAGGACTGGGTAGAGAATCCGATCACGCGCCAGATTCTCGCTCAACGTGAGTCCGATGTCTCGATCGCGGAGGCAGTCAACGAGGGCAAGATCATCATCTGCAAGAACGACCTTCCGGGTGAAGCAAAGCGGATGGTCGCGACGGCGGTCATGCGCCGCGTCTGGACCTGTGTGAACGACCGGATCAATCCCTCGGAGAAGAAGGTTCGCGAGCTTGCAGGGGCGAACACCTCCGGCGGGGATTACGACCCGTACTTCCTGATGATCGACGAGTGTGACGACGTCCTCACTGAGGCGTCACAGATCGACAAGATGCTCACGAAAGCCCGGTCGAAGAAGCTTGGATTGCTGTTGGCGACACAGACGCTCCATCAGTTGGATGCCGAGGCTCAACAGGCGATTCTCTCGAACTGTAACACGCTAGTTTCGCTGAATCCGCTGTTACCCGACGAAGCTCGAGCGTTGTCCGATCGGTTCGGCGGGAAGGATCCACAGGACCTGACACAGATTCCCGACTATCACGCTCAAACGAAGCTGCGTCATGAGGACGACTCGTTCATGGCGAAACTGACGCCACCATACCCGCCGCTGCACTCGATCGAGGACGCGTTCGAGCTGATCCAACAGTCGACCGAACGCTATGGGATCGAACGCCAGTCCGGGCGGGAGGTCCTGGACGATCTGTTCTTTACCGGCACTGGACAGTCGGAGGCAGCCGACGCAGCTGGCCGTGAGAACACCGAAGCGGACGTCGAGGAACCGATGGATGTCGACGACGTCGAAGCTGCTCAGACAGCGCTGAAGGCGATCTACGACGAGACGATCCGTGCCAAGTCTGACTCGGTCGAGACACCCGCCGCAGAGCAGGCAGTGACCGACGCAACTGGCCTCGAGTATACGCAGGCCTCGAATATCGTTGAACGGCTTGAGGCGGTTGGTGCTCTCGAGCAGCGGAGTACGAGCGATGGGCTGGAGATCACGGTTACACCCGAGGGTCGCGGTCAGATCGGTCTCGAGACTGGCTCGGGTGGATCAGGCGGGAAGAGCAAGCACCGACATATGCTTCGTGAGGTCTACGAGTGGGGGACACGGTCTGGGTACGAGATGCAGTTACCGACCCAAGACGGTGATGAGTTACCCGACGCGGTCGGTGAGGTCCCGCCATCGATCGTCCCTGATGGCGACCTCTCGGACGACGAGCGCGAGCAGATCGCTCGCTCGCGCCTTGAAGAAGAGTACCCCGACGTCCTCGAGCTCTCGGGAACGGATACATTGTATATTGAAGCGGAGTCGAAGGGACTCTCGAAGCCCGGCGGCCCGATCAAGAACGCGGCGAAGGCCCCGAGTCCCGAACAGCTGCTTTTCGTCGTCGGTGACGGTGGCGACGATGGGCTGACGAACAACGCCGAGCGCCTTGCGTCAATCTTCGGTGCCGACGGTAGCGATCCGTTTGTATCGGTACGGACACCGACAGGAGTCGCCCGGAAGTTCTACACTCGTGGGCAGCTCGAGCTGTCCGGTGACGATACCGGTATTGAGAAGCTCGCGATTGTCCCAGGCGACGCTTCAACAAAGTGGGTCGAGCTTGAGGACGGAACGATTGTCTGTCGCGACCGGGACACCGACGAGACCTACCTTCGGTTCGATGGGCCCGAGGACTACCGGAAGCGCGATCCCAGCGACGCGCCGGCGACTGTTCACTACGATCCCGAGGACACCAACTACGTCGTTGAACGTGACGGCGACGTCGAACGGAAGTACGGTGCGAAGAGCCCTCTCACCGACGAGTGGACGTATATCTACGAGCCCGTGATTCCCGAGGCGATGTTCCGCGAGTACGGCCACGATTCGGTTCCTGATCCCGAGGCGTTCCGGATCGCTATTGTGCCGAACGACGACCGTGACCTCGAGGGTGAGACTGAGCTGCTCATGTTTGACGTCGATTCCGAAGAGGCGATTCCGATCGAGGCCTGGCTAGATGGCTCGACCGGTAGCGTTGAGACTGGTATGCCTAAGTCTGACGCGAGGATTGCTGACGACGAAAGCGACGGTTCGCCGGACGTGGAGCCGCTTCGGGAACCTGAGGAACCCGCACCTGCGCCCGAAACGCCAGAGCCTCAGCCGGATCCTGAACAGCAGTCGGAAGAGCACGACAGCGAGGATGATGCCAACGAGAACGGCGGCTTGGAGACGTCCTGGACCGACGTCTGACTTACAGCAACGGGTGTTTGCGTTGCCGAGCTGGACGATTCATGCCCTCCACGGACGGTGACTTCCTCCCCACCCTACTCGCTCACCGCTGACGCGGTTCGCTCCTTGAGGGTGGGGCTTCCTGCTTCGATGACGCGC
>JGI2924J29684_1077194_pt1 | contig 14564 bp, 12 predicted proteins | sample BenlonsequencITS_FD_29684 | JGI IMG/M metagenome (IMG submission 29684)
ACAGTAAAGGGTAAATGCTCATATTTCTTCAACCCAGTCTCTCTGAAACCATATAATTCATACCAATCTTTCAGTACTGAATTCTCATCCATAATACCAATAGATACTTTCTTTGCTCCTTGAGCCTTTGCATAATTAAAGACAAAATCTATTAAAACTTTACCATACCCTTTATGCCTATATTCCGGCAACACAGATAATCTTTCTAAGTAGAAACTATCATCAGCCTTTTCAATTGCTACAAATCCAATTTGATTGCTATTTTCAAACAAACCAAACATAGCGATCCCCTTATTTTTCATCTTTATAAGGTTTTCCAAGTTTATGAATGCAGGATTTGATGAACAATTTTCTTCAGTTAGGTTAAACTCTCTCGCAACTGTAGTGAATGAATTCTTGATAACATTTAGGCTACACACCAGACTAGCCTCGTCCATGATTTCATTAATACTAATTTTCTCAAGAGTCATACGATATCACCTTTCTATTTAGCAGATATTGGCTGCACAATGCCAGCCAATGAGCTTCTCTCTACATCTAGTATACATAGAGTTACCGATAATTTATATTATGGAGCAAAAAAAATGAGTTATAAAATATTGCTATTTGATTTAGATGATACATTGTTAGATTTCACTGCAAACGAAATTTATTCGTTAAACAAATTGTTTCATCAACATGGATATACTTTTTCGGATGAGCTGTTTGGAGTATACAATTCCGTCAACAAACAACTGTGGACTGATTATGAAAATGGAACTATTGCCTTAGAAGAAGTATTAAATTCCAGGTTTTCAGAAACCTTGTTGAAATTGGGCAAAACTGTGGATGGTATAGAATGGGAAAATCAATATCGAGAACTTCTAGGCAATGGGCATCAACTGATGGACGGAGCTTTTGAATTGTGTCAGAGTTTATCTGTGTCCCATAGACTGTTTGTCATTACAAATGGAATAACCAAAACTCAGATAAAGCGTTTGAAGCATGCGGGACTATATAGGTTTTTTGAAGATATATTTGATTCTCAAAGCATTGGATTCCAAAAGCCATCAAAAGAGTTCTTTGATTATGTAATTGGTCATATCAAGGATTTTGAAATCAGGGAAGCGCTTATTATCGGGGATTCCTTAAATACCGATATTAAAGGTGGCCTTCTGTCCGGAATAGATACCTGTTGGATCAATAGCAGATTGCAAAAATGCTCTGCGGAAATTCAAAGCACCTATACAATCACAAGTTTAACAGAATTATGTGCTATTTGCGGCCTTGAGCATAATGCCTAGTGATTGAACGGACTGCCCCAAAATCGGAAAACGTTTCCGATTTTGGGGCAGCATGGGCTGTATAAAATGTTTACCCTATCCGCACTCTGCCCCGAACTACCCCTAAAGGGGTTGCTCATCCTTAGTTATTAACACCCTTCCTATAACCAGGATAATGAACAGACTTAGGATCATGGGAATCAGGATCACCATAACTCCATAATAGCTCGTTCGTAAATTTTGCTGGTTATTAAGCTCCGTTGTATTTTCAACAGCTGGCGTGGCAGTGAATTTAACCGTTTGCTTGATTTCCTCCTGACCCCCTGGCAAGGATACAGTAAGCTTAGCCTGCAGGTTTAGGGGTTTAAAATTATCACAGCGCAGCATAAGGACACTGCTCTTCTCCTGGGAAGCCTTAAACTGAGCGAAGAGCTTATTTCCACTCATGCTAACAAAGGATTGTCCACCCGTCCTCTCACCAATTTGATCAGCTGCGTTCCTAAAATCCTCATCTATAGAGGCCTGCTGGCTTAGAATTAAGGTATAAACAGGCAATCTGTCAACATCAAGATAGTTTTTCAGGTCATCACAACTGAGACAGTCTCCTTCAACCCCGCCGTCGGTTACAAGTATAATAATCCGCCGGGAAGGGATGTCTGGGGCTGTCCTACCTCGGTCATAAGCTTCCCTGATCCCCGAATATATATAGGTTCCTGCCGAGGCATCCAAAGATAAGGCATTTTGAAGGTTTCTACTCACCTGATCTGAAGAATCATTGCTCATAAAATCCTTGACCAGTTGCAATTTGTTGCTCACACTAAAAACAGCTATTTTGTCCTCTGAACTGACAAAGCTAAATAACTCTTTCAATATACTCTGAACTTCACTTAAAGAGTTTTGCATTGATGCCGATGTATCGACTAGAACCAGGTAGGCCGTATTTTCAGCAACTTTGTTTCCGTTCTTAACAGACTGAATGTCCGTTATTTGAGCTGGAGTATCATTAAGTTTAATGCTCAAATTCTTTTTTAGTTTGCTGTTATCCAGATTAACGTTTTCTAATTCCACAAATAACTTTAGATTTGGTAAGTTCGACTCTACTTGAGTAATTCTCAGTTTCGAATCACCGGCTGCCCTGCTGACGTCGGCAACCATCAGGATTGTCAGCATTAACAGCACTAGACTACGAAGGGTTCTTCCTTTTACAGTCCCAATTGAGCTCCTCCCCTCAAGCTAAATGACATTGTTATACTATGCTTTGGAGGAGTAAATTTAGATTAACAAATACTGTCATAAACGATATCTAAAGAGAAATTTATAGTCTTGATAATCTTTATGTAACTGTAAGCTAAAGGAACTTAACTGTACTTTTGATCACAAAAAACTAGCCCCAAGACAGGGCTAGTTTTTTCATTTATAAAATTAAGTCATCTTTCGCATAGGCTACCCTCCCTTGTCCCATTATATCTTGGATATGAGTCGCAAGAAGACTCATGGTAATATTTTGCAATCCGGTTTTTAACCAGGATGTGAATTACGTTCTTAAGTCATTAATAAAGAACTATTCAGATCTCTTCCTTCTAACCTTTTAGGAATACTTTCCCTTCATCCCCATCGACATCAACTTTCCAGCCCTCTTGAATGACTGTCATGACACCGGGTATATTCACCACGGCGGGAATCCCATATTCTCTGGCCACGATGGCACCGTGGGACAGGAAACCTCCGGTTTCCATAATCACGGCACTGGCTTTTAAAAACAATGGCGTCCAACCGGGATCGGTGGATGGTGCTACCATAACATCTCCCGGCTGCAGCCTGTTTCCTTCAGCTGGATGACTGATCAATCGAGCTTTGCCGGAGGCTTTTCCGGAGGCAACAGGAACACCTGTCAGGAAATTACCGGAAGAACGAGGAGAGGCTTCAGTATACTTAGGAGTATCCCCCATAATAATGTCCGGTGGGGCAATTGACTCCATTTCTTTCATAAAGACTTTTCTTTTAGTAATTAAAGCCTTAAGCCCGACACCATTCCATTGACCGTTCAATATGGAAACCAGTTCAGGCCAGGTACAGAAGTAAATATCCGCTGCTTCCTCGATAATAGCCCTTTGACAAAAACGGAAACCTAATTCTTGGGCTATTTTCCGGTATACCTCCATCATCACTGCCAGTACCGATTTAGTCTTTTCCCGCACGGCAGCCCCTTCCTGGGCCTTACTGATGAGTTTTTTGATTGAGGAATGCTTGTTGGATGGCACTATAGTCTCAATTTCCTGCCAAGCATGATCAAACTTTTCTTTTTGCTTTGCCTTCAATTGCCTAAGATCAGCTGTATTGATCGTGCTGCGTATGATGTTTAGCAAATAGGAAGGGTCTTCATTCCATCTGGGATTAATGATATCCAGCTCGTAAACTCCCCGATGCCCATATTCTTTGATAAACTCACGGAAAGCCTGTTTAAAGGCTGACCCTTCAGGTAATCCTTCCCAATCAAGCGAATCAAAGGCTGTGCCATCGAAATATTTAACCGCGTCATTATCCCGCCTGGCAATTTCGGCCAGCTCCACAAGTCTGTAACCATGATCAGCACTAGTTATCCCCGCTGCACCCCCTACCATTAAAGCATTTAAAACCATTGGGGCTCTCTCACCAAAATATTTGCTGAGAATTTTCATCAATCCCCCGATGGGTATCGAGGCTGCTCCACTTAAAAACGAGAATTGCCCTGTGAATTCTATGGAAATCTTATTAAGTTCGTTATACCGTTGAATTAAATCCTTATCTTGTAAATGGCTAAACCCTTTTTGAGTTAAACTCTCAAAGGCGTCCAAGAACCGGGCATGAATTTCTGGGGCTTTTTTTGCCGCTCGGTTAATCAAAATGACACTTTTTATTCCGCGCCACAACCGTTTCATACCCCTTAGCCCTTTATAGGGTTTAGGATCCTTTAACTCTATTTCAGGCTGATGGCCACCCCAACCAATATTGAATTCCCGGGGTAATGCACCCATCGCATCATACATAGCCCATTGCAGAGCTGATAGATTACAATACAGCCGTCCATTGAAAAACCTGGAGAACTGTAAGCCATCCGGCAGGCTGTAACCAATTTCACTATAATTTGATTTAAGAATTTTATCGATAGTAGTAATCGTTAGACGCCGGATGAGTGGTGACAGAACCATTGGAACCGCATCCCTGTAGTTTCCGTTGGACCAAATATCAGGTTGGTTCTTTAAAGCAGCAAAAGTTCTTCTAGGCAAGGAAGTTACCGGTCTGGACTGGACGAGAATAAAATCTCGACCGTCAAAAACCCACTCCACATCCTGGTGTTGGTCACAATCTCCCAGCGCTTCGAAAACCCTTAAAAGAAGTAGGCCCAGTTTTTCAATGTTCTCCTCTGACAACACCTGCTTGCCAGCTAACTCAGGGGTCTTGACAAATTGAGTTCCCCCATCCTGATTGAGACAGGTTAATCCCTCCTTTCTCCCGGATCTCCGCTCAATTAGATGAGGTACTGAGTTCCATGGACTGGCATCCAGATAATAGGTGTCCGGCTCTACACTGCCTGTGACAATCGTTTCGCCTAGGCCAAAGTTTGCATTAATAACTACAATGTTTTGGCGACCGGTCTGGGGATCGCAGGTAAAACCTACTCCTGCAGCTTGAGCTTCTACCATCTCCATCACTACTACACCAGTGATTACCTCGTCATCCCTGATATGTAATTTCCGGCGGTAGGCAATAGCTCGGTTAGACCAGAGAGAGGCATAACACTCTTTCACCGACTTAAAGATATCCATCCCCCGGACATTGAGAAAGGATTCATGGATACCCGCAAAGGAAGCCTTTGCCGAATCTTCCGCTGAAGCCGACGATCTGACAGCCACTGATCTTTCCAGTATTCCTAGAGTATCAAGCTTAGCTTTTAATTCTTCCACGATTAGAGGCGGAATAGTTCCAGCTTTGATTTTAGACCTTAATTGATTCAAACTATCTTGATGATTAGTTTCATCAAGATTTTCCCCGGTAACAGTCTGGGTAATGTTATTAACCATGTCCTGTAGGCAGTTGTACTTGATAAACTCCTCGTAGGCGCAGGTAGTAAGAACCCCTCCGCGAGGAATTTTGAAACCATACTGAGCTAATCTCCCCAAATTCCAGCCCTTGCCCCCAGCCACTTGTACTCCGGATTGAACAGCTTCATCCCAGGTTAAAAAGTACTTTTCAGTACATACTGTCACATAAACCACCCCTTGCTTAAATACTCCTCACGCCGATTTCTATTTTTTAGCACCTTTTCCAATGGCTCCATTCAGAAATAGGTCAACCATCAAAGACATTTCTTTGCGAAGCTCTAACCTAGTCGGATCATTTAACCAATCCATGACCACTGCTCCCCGAAGCATATCTAATTGTTTGACTAGGAGTTTGGCTTGAATATCCTGCCGAATTTCACCCGCCAGCTGGCCCAGCCTAATAATCTCAGTAATAAGACTTTGAGTACCGCCACTGCTGTACCCTTCCCCTTGAAACATATTTTTCAAGCGATAGCCCATTGAAATCCCGATGATTTCCGGGTTAATTTCCACCTGTTCATATACTTTGTCGAGGGTCTCCAGTAAACGTGACCTTGTATCAGGCAGGTCTTGCAATTTATTAATGGTCTCTTGAGTAAACTCCCTGGAAAGGCTTCGGACATGTTCGTCAACAATTGCCTCTTTGACAGGAAAGTGATTATATAGTGTTTTTCTAGCTACGTCAGCTTCTTCCGCAATTTGCTCCATGGTAGTATTGTCAAACCCTTGGCGCTGAATCAAATCCATGGCTGCTCTAATAATTTTCTGCCGTGTTTCCTTTTTCTTACGCTCTATCCTGCCCTCTACCAGCACATCCCTTGGTTCCATTATTACGCCTCCTATGTATTGTTCTTATACAATCCACGAATTATGGGGAGATCAAGTTTTACACCAATTGTAGTATTACACCAAATATACTATTACACAATGTGTATTTACTTAATTATCTCTTTTAATTACTTGTGTGTCAATAGCTTTTTAATCTATAACTTCCAAGAATGTTTTTTTCACTTGAACTACATTAAACTTGTATATAAAGATATAAGCACGTTGAAATGCTGTTAGGCTATCAACGTGCTTATATCTTTATAGGTCATTTACTATTTATATAGGAGTAAAAAGTGAACCTTGATTTGAAGTCTTTACTTGTGGAAAATAAACTATTTTTACGCAGTTGATACACATCTATGGTACCTTCACCTAGTCCGAGATTACCCTTGGGAAGCAATAGTTGGGTAGGTCTTTTTTCTCTGCACTTAGCTAAGTTGTTAACTGAATTAATACATAGGCACAAAAATGTGCGTACTTGTTTATTTCTTCCTAAATATTATAATGAAACTGTCCTTGAACAAATCAAAACTAAGTAACTTATAGGAGACGATGGCTAATGATAAAAGTACTTTCTCTTAATGGCAGTCCTCGAAAGAATTGGAATACTGATACGTTATTGCAAAAAGCCCTTGAAGGGGCTAAATCTGTGGGAGCGCAAACAGAAGCCATTCATTTATATGACTTGAATTTTAAGGGTTGTACCAGCTGCTTTGCCTGTAAAAGGAAGAATTCCAAGTTCGTCGGACACTGTGCTATGAAAGATGACCTAACTGCAGTTCTAGAAAAAGTTCAGCAATCTAATGTTCTCTTGTTGGGATCACCTATCTACTTTGGCAATGTAACCGGTTTAATGCGTTCATTTTTAGAACGTTTGCTATTCTCTAACCTTTCCTATAATGAAGGTCATCGTTCTGTTTTTCCCGGGAAATTATCCTCGGGTTTCATTTATACCATGAATGTCCCCAAGGAGTATATTCACCAAGTCAACTACGAAGCTTTATTTGAACAAAACAAAACTGTACTGCAACTACTTAATGGAACCTCTGAATTTTTGATTTCCGCTGATACTTATCAGTTTGAAGATTACTCCAAGTATGAAGCATCCATGTTCGACGTAAAACACAAGTCCCAGGTCAAAGCTGAGCAGTTCCCCATCGATTGCCAAAACGCCTTTGACCTGGGGGTTCGACTTTCAGGCCTTTAAACTACTTCACTTTGAGTAAAATCTCCCTTTTACCAAATATACGTAATCATTTTGGTATAACTCTTGATCACCAATGGTTTGATTCGTAAAAATTTCGTCAGGTATTATTGCGGAACTGTTACCACCATCTACAACTCTTACTGCCAATAAAAATTCAGTGTCAGAATCACAAAGGATCGGACTGTCATTCTTTTTATTAGTAGTAACACTCTGCTCCATGATTGGTTTCTCTTTTAGCAAGCTACTACCGTTAATTGTAATTCTTGTCTTGTTATCGATATCTTCAAACCTGCATATAATACTCCCGTCCTTAGCTGCCCCTTCATTGATACTCAAAAGCTTACTGGTTTTTTGGCCTTTCTCATAGTATTCAATCCATACTTCTAGCCAGTTGTATTCTATAGGAATTCCATCGTATTCGAAGTAAAAAATATCATCTGGACTACCTCCAATTCCTCTGATAATCTTTTTCTGGGAATCATCAAATTCTATGACTTTGATGATTCCTTTTTCTTGAGAGTTATCAGCTTTTGGCGCTGCATCAGTTACTCCGTTCTCAGGCTGTTCAGTTTTAACAGAACACCCTGTTGTTATCAAACAGATAATTAAAATAGTCAATAATGCTTTTAAACTCTTACTCATTTTATCCCCCCGTTCAGAAATACCAAGAGCTGAGAATGTTCCTGTCGTTGCATAGATGGAATCTTAGAATCAAACAGCCCAAATCAACCTCTGCTTGGCACAGATATCTTTCATGAAGGAACGCTGTGAACTATCCTTAAAACGAACGACAATCATATTTCCTTCATCCTTAAGAATAACTCCTTCTCCAAATGATTTATGCTGTACAACCAACCCGGGGACTAAGTCACTCAGCGGGGTCGATACTTGAGAAGTCACCTCTTGAGGCTTTTTACCTTGCAGCACAAGACTGACCTCGCCAAGGAAGCGAGAGGCTTTAACCCTTTTCTGATGATAGTAATTCAGAGAACATAAGGTTAACTCTCGTTTGGCCCTAGTCATGCCTACATAAAAAAGTCGTCTTTCTTCCTCTAACAATTCCTTCTTGCCACCTTGATCTTCCCTAATAGTCTCCCATTCAGGAATGATCCCCTCGACAAGATCAATTAAGTAGACCTGATCCCATTCTAAACCCTTGGCCGAATGGATGGTTGAAAGGGTTACGACATTCTTGTGTTTATTTTTATAGGAAGACATCATTAGCTTGTCCAGATGGGTTAATCGATTGGCAAACTCTACAATCGTAGGTTCCTTCTGCGCTATTGAACTTAGAACATCCAAGAGGCTTACTACATAGTCTTCAGAAAAGCCTAGGGACTCGCACATTCGCTTCAGCGCTTTATCATAATCAAGCTGGTTTCGGATATAAGGGATTGCCTTCGCAGGTGAAAGAGTATTAAGCTCCTTAAACCATTTTTTTAGGTCTAAAAACTCTGTTTTTACCTTAGTAGTCACTCCCGGTTGTTCAGCCAGAATTTCAAAAATTGAACGATCGATTGGCATTTGCTTTAGTAAATCAAGATGTTGCTTGCGGATTGGACAACTTAGCTTAGACCATATCCGCTCCAAGACGGGCAGGCTTTTATCGTTAAATGAGAAGCGAAGGAAATTTAACATATCGTTAATGGCCCAGTGGGAGAAAAACCTCTGTTTACCTGACTCACGCATATAAAAGGGAATTTTAGCCCGATCCAGCTCATCTGCCAAAGAAATGGCGGATAAATTATTGCGATACAGAATCCCTACCTGGGCTAAATCCTTTTGACTCTGGAGTTTCCGAATAATAAATTGATTTTGTTCTTGAATACCTTCAAATTGTTTGCTCTGAAGGACGCCCCCCCTTGGATTCTTAGTAAACATGGCTTTATCAAAGCGCAGCTGATTGGAACGAATAAAACCGCAGGCTACTGTGACAATCTGGGGAGTCGAACGAAAGTTCTGCTCCATGCGCAGAATCTTGGCCCCAGGGTAAGTCTGTTCAAACTCTAATAGGTACTTTGGCTCTGCTGCTCGAAACCCGAAAATTGATTGATCATCATCCCCCACGACAAAAATATTGTTCTTAGGCTTAACGACCATTTCGATGATTTTGTGCTGAAGAAGAGACGTATCTTGGCTCTCATCCGTAAGCATATAGTCAAAGCGCTTTCGATAATACTCCAAGCAGGTTGGGTTACCCTCTAACTCTTGATAAGCAAGAGAAAGCATATCGTCATAATCAATCAGACGTGGGCGGCTGCTTTCCTTATAGTCCTCATAATCGTTATATATGAGGGAGAAATTTTTAATGTCGCAGTTTAAAAGCTCTGCGGGTTTGCTCAAAGTATTTTTCACATAACAAATGGTATTCTGCAACCCTTCCAGCTGCTCATCAGTAATTGAGGAAGCATTATGCTTTTCGTAGATTCTTCGCAGAACTCCCGTCTTGCTTTGAGCCCCGGTTTGTTCCTCAATAATTTCAAATCTGGTACCTCTTTGTCGAAAAGCGGTTCGAACTATCTCATAAGCGAAGCTGTGAATGGTAGAAAATTGAATTTCTCCACAGCCTTCAGTTTGCCCCCTTACCATTGCCCCAAAATTCTCAACAAACCGTTCTCGCATTTCCTTAGCGGCAGCTCGTCCGAAGGTTAGACAAAGGATCCTTCGAGGATCTATGTTTTTCACAAGAATCAAATAGGCTAAACGAACCGTGAGAACCGTGGTCTTCCCGGCGCCGGGAACCGCTAAAAGTAAAAGAGGGCCCTGGTTATGAACCACAGCCCGTTTTTGCTGTTCTGTTAAATCAAAACCTCTGGCTTTGATTTCTTCAAAGAAATCCTTTTCGCTAATCACCGTAAATCTCCCACTATGTATTTCTAACACCTTACTAATAGTTGATGGATGTCATAAGGGTGCATGATTTATTGTATAGTGCCTAGTCAATCATAGCAAGGCTAAGACCTTCGGTATTCAAATAATAGGGCACACATTTTTAATGGCCTTAGTCAATGAGATTCTATTCTACCTTGACTTTTACAGTATATACGCCATTATATCCATAACCTTTTCTATTCCACATTGCTTTAAAGGGTTGGATATGGCCAAAAGAATCCTTGGCCCTCGACATAATCAAATACTCGCCTTTATTAGGCACTTTCCAGACGTACTTCCAGAATGTCCAAGAATATAACGGTGATTGCTCCTGAACAAGATTAGCCTTATGCCAGCTTTCGCCTCCATCTGTTGTAACCTCAACTTCTATGATTACCCCCGTGCCTGTCCAGGCAAAACCTTCAATGATATGTTTTCCGTTATCCAGAATTGAACGGTTTACCGGCTGCTGTATCACTGAATTAACGTTAATCTGAGTTACGGGTGTTTTTCCTAGATCATTATCTTTATATGGGAAATAGTTATAATCAATTTCCTGATATGGCCCTTTGAAGTGATGATCTATAACCACTATTCTTTTGAGCCACTTTATTGAAGCCATGGCATACCATTGAGGTACAATCAGCCTTAAAGGGTAGCCATGCTTATAGGGAATGGGCTTGCCATTTAATTCATAAGCAATGAGTGTATCGGGATGAAGTGCCTTTTGAATAGGTAAGCTCCTGGTAAAATGAAACTTTCCCGCCAAATCCTTTCTTTTGCCATAATCATACGCCTCAAAGACCACCTCCAGCGAAGTGCTTTTCAAGCCTATTAAGGCAAGGAGATCCTTGAGCGGGACCCCCTTCCATAGCCCCTGACTAATAGCTCCATCTTCCCATTGCTCCCCATAGACCTTCGGATCAAAAAACGCCCTATTATTACCTGAACATTCAAGTGGCAGGGTCAAGTGTTTTGAGGGCATACGTATAATGTCCTGATAGGTAAAGATTGTGGGTCTCATTGCTTCCCCTGCTATAGGAAGGAAGAACGCTTCTTGGGTTTGAAGTGGATATTCGAAGTGATTTCTGATAAAGAAATACTCAGTCGGTGTAATGGTTTGACGAAGAAAATGAATAGGAGTTTCCTGGTTTTCAGGGTTTAATTTTCTGGTTGTTAAATAAGGAGTTATTGCAGGTTTCTCGATATCCAAAGAATCACCACCTCTCTTGTCAAGATACAGAGCGACGATTGATACCTTTAACTTATTAGTCAGTCTTGCAAAGTAATATTAAATGATTAATGTAATATTTACCATCACTTGTTCTCCTGTATTCTTTTTGTGGCTGCTTGAATGAACTCGTTCAGCTAAAGCCGAACATCGAGACTTCGGTGGGTGAGTCTACCCCCTACCGAAATAGAATTAGGAATACCCACTTGAGGAAGTGGGTGTCTCGGAATTCATAAATTAAGACTATTAAGATAGTCTTTACAAACCCAGACTATTTTAATAGTATATAGGCATACTACTCAAATAGCCTGGAGGGTTAACTTTGGAAACAGTAAAATTATTTGACAGCGAACTAAAAATTATGGACATTGTCTGGGATAAGGAGCCTGTATCGGCAAAGGAAATCACTCTTATCGCCGCCGAAACCATCGGCTGGAATAAGAACACATCCTATACGATTATCAAAAAACTCATCGAAAAAAAAGCCCTTGAACGGACTGAACCGAACTTTATCTGCACTTCCCTGGTCAAGAGAGAAGCTGTACAGAAGGCTGAAACTCAAAGCCTGATCGACAAGTTGTATAACGGCTCTAAAAAGGCCTTTTTCGCTTCATTTATTGAAAACGATATTTCCGAAGAGGAACTTGAGGCATTAAAAAAGCTGCTGGAAAAGAGGTAGCCTATGCTATCCGAACTATTCTACTGGGTACTTAATATGAGTATTATCGGCAGTATTACCGGATTGGTTGTTTTGTCTCTGCGTAAGCTCAAAGCTCTACCACGTTTTGCGATATATGTCTTATGGGTTCTTCCTTTGATCAGGTTCTGGCTTCCTTTTGGAATTGCCAATGAATTCAGCCTGCTAAGCCTAATTTCAAAATTCACCACCAAAACAGTAGTCGTCTGGAAAGAGCTTCCTCAGATCACAACTACCAACAGTATAATGGGGGCCAAAGGCTATTTCCCTATTGAATATAAAACCGACCTGCTTGCAAATGTATTCAAAGTCGCATCGGTGGTTTGGGTTACAGTTTGCTGTGCTGCCATTCTGACTTCAGTGTTGTTATACTTTTTAACAAAATCAGAGTTTAAGACAATGAAGTTTATTAGAGCTAATATCTATAAATCAGATAGAATTACTGCTCCGGCCGTATATGGTATTATTCGTCCGAAAATTATTATACCTATTGGGATAGCTGATAGAGATATAGATTATATCATCCTGCACGAACAGGTGCATATTGAACGCAGAGACAATCTGTTTCGGGTGATAGCCGTGATAACGGCCTGCGTTCATTGGTTCAATCCACTATCCTGGGTCTTTCTAAAGTATTTTTTTGTTGATATGGAACTGGCGTGTGATGCAAAGGTTTTAAAAGGCCTGAATGAAACTCAAACCAAGGAGTATGCTCTCACCATTCTTACCTGTGCCTCCGGCAAAGCTTTCTTCGTATCGGCGTTTGGGGGAGCCAAAACAAAGGTACGCATTGAAACTATTTTGTCCTATAAAAGGCTCACATTTTTATCCTCCCTCTGCTTTGCTCTATTGGTGATGGCCATTGCGGTCACCATTATCACAAATGCAACTGTTTAGGGGGGTGCTGCTTTGAAAACAGTTTTTATGATAATACTCGCAGCTACTTTGTTACTGACAGGATTTGTAAAGCCGGAAAGGTTCAACAAACTAAAAGCAGATAATATTACAGTTTTTTACGGCGTCTCCAGCTATGCTATGTTTGGTGCAGATCAAGTGGTCATTGATGACTTGCTACATCAGTTTTAAATATGGTAAGGGGTTCTCCCTTAAAACCGATTTTGGCAATTCCTTTCTCAGTAGCTGATATTGTTATAATTTTGGTTTCCGGCTTGATTACATATATCCTTCTGCAACGTCTTAATGACTAAAGCCATTCACAAAAGTAACAAAAAGCACAATAGTGTCCAGAATAAATTGCTACTCTATTAAAATTGGTTGCAAATTTTATCCTTTTAAAGCCATAATAATGTTAAGAAGGTCGAAAGGATGATTTTAATGATTGTTGTTACAACAGAAAATATACCTGGTAAAAAAGTTATAGAAGTTAAAGGTCAAGTCTTTGGGCTCATTGTTCGATCTCGCGGAATTGGTAAAGATATTATGGCCGGATTAAGAGGTTTAGTCGGAGGAGAGATTATGGAATACACCGAGATGATTGAAGATGCTCGAAGGCAAGCAATTGAACGTATGGTCAGAAACGCCAACCTCATGGGCGCTAACGCCATAGTTATGATGCGTTTCGATAGCTCCTCGATTATGAATAATATGTCCGAAATTGTAGCCTATGGAACAGCTGTCGTTATTGAGGATTGAATATGAAATACGTTTTAATTTTTTATGGAGTCCAATTCCTAGTGCTTGTCTTTGTTGGGATCGTCTCCTGGAAATTCTATGATAAACGCATGCACAATCGCAAGAAAGCTCCTGAAGGTTATCTTAAAACTGATGAGGTTTTTATCGATCCAACCACAAATAAAACTTTAAGAGTTTATTATAATAGAGAAAATGGAGCACGCATTCATGTTGAAGAATAAATAAAAATATTGAATTTCCTAAGTTTTAAAAAGGGTGTAAACACAAAAAGAACCGTTCAAATTTGTCATAGTCTACCATGTTGTATCAAAACCTTTTACAAAAACTTAACCCAATAAAAAAGCCTATCTCGTTAGGGATAGTCTCTCGTTTTTTACCTGGCTATACGAATGAGCCTTTCGCCACACTGCGTCCCGTGACGCATTCTCCTGCAGTGTGGATACCGAACCGATGGAACCCCGACTCTCCAAATTCGCCGGCGTCGGCGAATTTAAGACACCCCAGATGAGGTGGAAAGATGAACACAAAGAAAGACCACCTCATTCAGAGATGGTCTTTCGCTTGTTTACCTGGCGATACGAAAGGCGGACGAGCCTTTCGCCACACTGCGTCCCGTGACGCATACTCCTGCAGTGTGGATCCTACTTTCCCGGGGGCTATGCCCCAAGTATCATCGGCCCTGGAACGAAAGGCACGATAGTGTCCGGTGGACAGTATCGCCGAGCCGCCTGCC
>JGI2924J29684_1077192_pt1 | contig 14563 bp, 17 predicted proteins | sample BenlonsequencITS_FD_29684 | JGI IMG/M metagenome (IMG submission 29684)
CCCACATAGACCGCTTCGGCGGGCTTCGCACCCGCCTGTTCGCAGCCCAGCAGCACGGTGCCCGGATCCGGTTTTTTCACCGGCAGGGTATCACCGGCAACCAAGGCACTGAGGCGCGCACGCCAGCCCATGCCATCGACGATGGCCTCCGTCAGAAAGCCGGCCTTGTTGGTGACGATGCCCCAGCGCAAGCCGGCGGCCTCGATCCGCTGCAACAGTGCATCGATGCCGACAAAGGGCCGTGTCACGCTGAGCAGTCCTTCGCGATACAACTGCAGATAGCGCGGCAGCAATGACTGCCGCGCGGCCTCGTCCAGTTCCGGAAAGGCCAGTCCGAGCAAGGCCATGGCCCCGGCCGACACCTTCCGGCGAACCAAGCCGCCATCGGGGGCAGCCCGGCCCTGCTCGGAGCACAGCACCTGCAAGGCCGCCAGCAGATCGGCCGCCGTATCCAGCAAGGTGCCATCCAGATCGAACAGCACCGTGGTGATGCCCTCCGGCAACGCCCTGGGCGTACGGCTGTGGTTGACCGGACTCATGCCAGTGGGCGCTGCGCGCAAACCAGATAATTGATGCCGACATAGGAACTCAGCCAGGCCTTGTGGCTGATGGGGTTGTAGCCCATGCCACTGAGATTCTCCAGCTCCAGTCCGGCATGGCGCAGCATGCGCGACAGCTCGGAAGGACGGATGAACTTGGCATAGTGATGCGTGCCGTGGGGCAGCATCTTGCTGATGTATTCGGCACCCAGAATCGCCGCACCGAAAGCCGCCGAGGTGCGATTGATGGTGGAAACAAAGACCCGGCCGCCGGGCCGCACCAGCCGGGCGAGATCTCGCACCAAGGCATCGGGCTCGGGCACGTGCTCGATCAGTTCCATGCAGCAGACCACGTCGAAGGCGCCGGGCTCGGCCTCCGCCAGATCGGCCGAGGACTGCACCCGGTAATCCACGGTCAGCTCGGACTCGTGCAAATGCAGCTTGGCGATATCGATCACCTCGCGCCCCAGGTCGATGCCGCAGACCCGGGCGCCGGCCCGGGCCAGCGACTCGCTGAGCAAGCCGCCACCGCAGCCCACATCCACCACACGTGCACCGGCCAGCCGGCTCCGCTGGGCGACATATTCGAAGCGCAGCGGATTCAGATCATGCAAGGGCCGCGAGGCACCTTCCGGGTCCCACCAGCTGGAAGCCAGGCTGGCGAAGCGGGCCAGCTCGTCATCGGCGACGTTCATGTGTTCGGAACCGGCATTCATGCTTTCACCTCGGCGGCGTCCAGACGGATCACCCATTCACGCAACGGAATCTCGACCCGCGGATCGGACTGCAACGGATCGGCCGCCACCACGGCAGCCGCAGCGGCCGCGTCAGCGGCCTGGAACAGGTAAGCACCGCCAGGGCCTCCCGCGAAAGGTCCCGACAGCAGCAGGCGGCCATCCTGCAGCAAGGACTGCAGATACCGCTTGTGAGCCTCGATCAGCTCGGGATCGACGTCGGCGGGACGGGTCACGATGGCCAGATATCGCTTCATCAATGGATTCTCCATCAGTACAGGGAGGCGCTGGACTCAGCCTGCAGCGATCCGTTCGCGCCAGCGCCGCGCCATGACGACCAGAGCGGCTTCATCCATGCCGGTCAATACCCGCTCGCGCAGCTTGCGCTGACCGGCAATCCAGACATCGGTGACCTGATGGCGACCGGTGGCATAAACCAGCTGCGAAGCGACATGGAACAGCGGCTGCGTCTCCAGATCACTGAGCCGCACCGCGGCCAGATCGGCCTGCTTGCCGACCTCGATCGAACCGATGCGATCCTCCAGCCCAAGCGCAAGGGCGCCGTTGAGAGTGGCCGCCCGCAAGGCGTAGGCTGCATCGAACGCCGCCGCATCGCCGCTGACGGCCTTGGCCAGCAGGGCCGCGGTACGGGTTTCGCCGAACATGTCCAGATCGTTGTTGGAGGCAGCGCCATCGGTGCCGATGGCCACGTTGACACCGGCCTTGCGAAGCTTTTCGGCCGGGCAGAAACCGGAGGCCAGCTTGAGATTGGATTCGGGGCAATGCACTACCGACACACCGGCCGCGGCGCAGGCCTCGATCTCCGCGTCGGTCAGCTCGGTCATGTGCACCGCGATCAGGCGCTCGTTGACCAGGCCCAGTTCCTGCAACCGCTGGAAGGGGCGCCGACCGCTCTTGGCCACTTCCTCGTTGACTTCGTGAACCGTCTCGTGGGTATGCAGATGGATCTTGATATCCAGCTGCTCGGCCAGCAGGCGGATCCGCTCGAAACTGGCATCCGAGACGGTATAAGGCGCATGCGGCACGAAGGCGGTGGAGACCAGGGCATCGCCGCGAAAGCGCTCATGCACCTCCAAGGCACGCTCGAAGTACTCATCATCGGTGGCGGCCCAGCCGGTCGGGAAATTGATGACCGGCAGGCCAAGCACGGCACGGAAACCATGCTTGCGATAGGTCTCGCCGATGGCATCCGGGAAAAAATAGTTTTCGTTGGCGCAGGTGGTGCCGCCGCGCAGCATCTCGGCAATCGCCAGCTCGGTGCCGTCGCGGACGAATTCGGGCCCCATGAACTTGGCTTCGGCCGGCCAGATATGGCCTTGCAGCCACTCCATCAGCGGCAGATCGTCGGCCAGCCCCCGCAACAGGGTCATGGGGTTATGAGTGTGACTGTTGACCAGCCCGGGAATCAGGGCATGCTCGCCCAATTGCACATGCTCGGCGGGCTCATAGCGCGCTCGAGCCTCGGACTGCGGCAGGATATCGACGATCTTCGAATCGCGAACGGCGACGGCGTGATCTTCCAGCACCACCGCATGCGGCTCCACCGGAACAACCCAGCGTGCCTCGATCAGCAGATCCACGGCGACGGGACGGGAACTCTTCATCAACTGCACCACTCCAAATCATACAAACCAGGGATGGGCCGCAGGCGGCCCGGGCGTGACCGGTCCGGACCGGCCACGCCCTTGAGCGCGCAATTACTTGACGCGGCTGACGTATTCACCCGAACGGGTGTCGACGCGAATGACTTCTTCCTGGTTGACGAACAGCGGCACGCGGACCACGGCACCGGTTTCCAGTCGTGCCGGCTTGCCGCCACCGCCCGAGGTGTCGCCACGCACGCCAGGATCGGTCTCGACGATCTGCAGCTCCACGAAATTGGGGGCCTGCACCGACAGCGGAGCGCCGTTCCACAACGTCACCACACAGTCTTCCTCGCCCTTCAGCCACTTGGCGGCATCACCGACCGCATTCTTGTCGGCCTGGTGCTGCTCGAAGCTGTCCGGCTGCATGAAGTGCCAGAACTCGCCATCCGAATACAGGAACTGCATGTCGGTGTCCAGCACATCGGCACCTTCGAACGACTCGCTGGCCTTCAAGGTCTTTTCGACGACGCGGCCATTGCGGAGGTTGCGGATCTTGATGCGGGTAAAGGCCTGACCTTTGCCCGGCTTGATGAATTCGGCGTCGACGATCACGTAGGGATCGGCGTCGACCATGATTTTCAAGCCGGTTTTGACGTCGTTGAGACCATAAGTGGCCATAGATTGCTCATCTCCAAATGTAAACCGTCAGCAGCGACGGTTAGAATAGACCGGCGGGCAGGTGCCCGAGAACCGAGCCGTCCATGATAACCGCAAGCCTTGAAGCCCGCACGCCTGCCGTTGCCACTCCCGCCCTGCCCGACTGGCGCGAATTGTGGCGCCAGTCGATCACCGACCCGCAGGAACTGCTGCGACGACTGGATCTGGAGCATCTGGCAGACCGTCTGCCGGCCTCCGACGCCGGTTTTCCCTTGAGGGTACCGCCCGGCTACCTGGCCCGGATCCGCCCCGCCGACCCGACCGACCCGCTGTTGCTGCAGGTGCTGCCGCAACTGGCCGAGCTGGATGAGACCGAAGGTTACCGGCTGGATCCGGTCGGCGACATGCCTGCGCTGGCCAGTCATGGCGTATTGCACAAATACCAGGGCCGGGCTTTGCTGATTGCCAGCGGCAGCTGCGCCATCCATTGCCGTTACTGCTTTCGCCGGCATTTCCCCTATGCCGAGGAAACCGCTGCCGCCGGCCAGTGGCAGGAAGCCGTCGACTATCTGCGCGGTGACCAAAGTATCAGCGAACTGCTGCTGTCCGGCGGCGATCCGCTGTCCTTGAGCAATGCCAAGCTGGCCCAGCTGACGCCGCAACTGGCCGGACTGCCGCATCTGAAACGGTTGCGTATCCATACCCGCTTGCCGGCGGTGCTGCCGGAGCGGGTCGATGCCGGACTGCTGGAATGGCTGGAAGCGCTGCCCCTGCAGAAAGTGGTGGTGCTGCATGTGAACCACCCGCGGGAAATCAGTCCCGAGGTCGACGCCGCCTGCGCGCGACTGAGGGCTGTCGGGGTTACCCTGCTCAACCAGGCCGTGCTGCTGCGAGGCGTCAATGACGATGCCGATATCTTGGCCGAGCTGTCCGAAACCCTGATGGCCTGCGGGGTGCTGCCCTACTATCTGCACCAGCTGGACCAGGTTCGAGGCGCCGCCCATTTCGAAGTGGATGATGCGCGCGCGCTGGCTCTGATCGAGGCATTGCGCGGCCGCCTGCCCGGCTATCTGGTGCCCAGACTGGTGCGCGAGGTGGCCGGCGACCCGGCCAAGCGCCCGCTCAACTGACGATTCAGCCGGCCTCGGCCGGCACAAACTCCAGCGCGATGCCATTCATGCAGTAACGCTGGAACGTCGGCGGCGGGCCGTCCGGAAAGACATGCCCCAGATGGCCGCCGCAACGGCTGCAATGCACTTCGTGCCGCACCATGCCATGGCTGCGGTCAATCGAGATTTCCACCGCGCCTTCAAGCGGTACGTCAAAACTGGGCCAGCCGGTGCCGCTTTCAAACTTGGTGAGACCGGCAAACAGCGGCTGGCCGCAGCCGGCACAGGCAAAAGCCCCCGGCCGGCTTTCGTGCAGCAGCGAGCAGCTGCCCGGTCGCTCGGTGGCATGACCCCGCAGTACGGCATATTGATCGGGAGTCAGACGGCGCCGCCACTCTTCGTCGCTGAAGCTGACGGGAAAGGTCCGGGTCTTCTCTTGCATGCTCATCGCGACGGCCTCCTGGGCAAGATCAAGCTCACAGGATGGAGGCGCTTCCGGCCACTCTCAAGATCGGACCGTAGCCAGGGCACCGGCCGCCGCCGATCCGGCGATCGATGTCCCGCAAAGGACGGCTTGCACCCGACCGGCGGTACAGCGACCCAAGAGGCAGCGGATATCGACAGCCGATACCGCTGCAGGATGACCTGACGCGATGGAGGCTCAGCGCGCCGCGTAGGCCTGGCACCAGCCCTTGGCACTGACGGCCTTGCCCGGGAACATCTGGCAGGGACCGAAGCCCTTGCCGCCAGCCCCGGAGTAAAACTGGCAGTCACTGCAATCGGTGCCCGGCTTGTGTGCCGGATTTCGGGTCTTGGCCGCATCAGCGGTGTAGCTCAGCGCCTTGGCGGTGGCATCGGCATCGGTCACATGCGGCAACTCGGCCGATCGGCCGGCCGCGGGCAGCAGCGTCAGACCGAGGGCGGCGGCACCTAGACCACCTGCCGTACCGAGAAAGCGCCGACGGGACTTCAACAGCGTGTTGTCAGACATGATGAGGCATCAACTCCACAAGCAGATAATCTCGAGACGAGCTCGATAACGACCGACATGGTAGGCAATTGGCTCGCGTCATGCCTGACTGTCGAGAATGGTTCGCAACTGGACGCGAATCCACGAACCCACCCCTTTCATGCTATAGTGACCTACCGTTTGGACGTCCAATCAATCATGACCACCGCCCCCCTCGCCCCTCTGGACCAGGAACTGTTCAATCGCCAGGCCGATGCCATTGCCGAAGCCGGCAAATATGTGGCCGGTCATGGCTGGACGCCAGCCACCAGCAGCAATTTCTCGGCACGTCTGGATGACAGCCGCATTGCGGTAACCATATCGGGCCGCGACAAGGGGAGGCTGGGCCGCGAAGACATCATGGTGGTGGATTATCAGGGCCAGCCGGTCGGCAGCCAGCACCGCCCCAGTGCCGAAACCCTGTTGCACACCCAGATTTATCAACGTTTTCCCGAAGCACAGGCCATTCTGCATACCCACTCACGTCAGCAGAGCGTCGCTTCGCGATTCTATGCCGCCGAGGGCGTGGTTCGCTTCGAAGGCTGGGAGCTGCAGAAGGCCATCACCGGGCATACCACCCATGAAAGCGTGATCGAGGTGCCGGTGCTGCCCAACAGCCAGTACATGCCCGAGCTGATGGCTCAGGTCGATGCCTGGCTCGATGCCGGCAAGCCGTTGCATGCCTATCTGATCAGCGGTCATGGCATCTACACCTGGGGCCGCAGCATGCAGGAAACCCTGCGCCATCTGGAAGCCTTCGAGTTTCTGCTCGGATGCGAACTCGACCTGAGGAGACTGTCGCCGTGAGCCGCCTGCGCATTTACAACGAAGATCAGCCCGATCAGGTCATCGACATTCTGACCGATCATGCCGCCATCACCGCCCGACTGGCCGAGGTCGGCGTACGCTTCGAGCAGTGGGCCACGCCGCATGCACTGCTGCCTGGTGCCAGCCAGGATGAGGTCATCGCCGCCTATCGTGCCGATATCGACCGGCTCTGCGCCAGCGAAGGTTATCAGGCGGTCGACGTGGTCAGCCTGAAACCCGACCACCCGCAGCGGGCCGCTTTCCGCGAGAAATTTCTGGACGAGCATACCCACAGCGAAGATGAGGTCCGCTTCTTCGTCGCCGGTGCCGGTCAGTTCACCCTGCATGTGCAGCAGCAGGTCTATGAAGTGCTGTGCGAGCAAGGCGACCTTATTTCGGTGCCGGACGGCACTCGGCACTGGTTCGACATGAGTGAGTCACCCTACTTCGTGGCCATTCGCCTGTTCAGCAATCCCGAGGGCTGGGTGGCCAGCTTCACCGGTGAGCCGATCGCGAAGCGCTTCCCGCGCATGGCCGTGCACGATTCGGCCCGCCAGCTGCTGCCCTGAATCTGCAAGACCCGGCCGCAGGCGGGGCGGCCGCCCTCTGTTTTCACCACTCCGGCCAAAGCCGGAGCTTTCACCTTGATGAGTACCCATGGCACCGATCCGCGCCGTTTTGACCGATATTGAAGGCACCACCAGTTCGATTGACTTCGTCAAGGACGTGCTGTTCCCCTACGCCCGCCAGCACCTGCCCGCCTATGTCGCCAACCATGGACAGGACCCCGAGGTCCGGCAGTGGCTGAGCCAGGCGGCGGCTGATGGCGGCCTGCCAGCCACCGCCAGCGATGGCGAGATCGCCGGCATGCTGCAGACCTGGATCGACGAGGATCGCAAGGCGACTCCGCTGAAAGCCTTGCAAGGTCTGATCTGGGCCCAGGGATACCGTGATGGCGCCTACCGCGCCCACCTCTATCCGGAGGTACCCGCACGACTGCGGCAATGGAAGCAGGCCGGGCTGGATCTGTATGTCTATTCTTCCGGCTCGGTACCGGCCCAGCAGCTGTTTTTCGGCTACAGCGAGGCCGGCGATCTGAGCGGACTTTTCAGCGGCTATTTCGATACCGAAATCGGCCCCAAGCGAGAGGTCGGCTCTTACCTGCGCATCGCCGAAGCCATCCAGCGTCCGCCGGCCGAGATATTGTTCCTGTCGGATGTGACAGCCGAACTGGATGCCGCCCGCGAGGCAGGGATGCAGACCGCATGGCTGGTACGGGACAAGGTCGAGGGACTTCCTGTATCGTCACACGAGGCACATCGCCACTTCGATTCCATACTTGTCTGATCGGCGGAAACTCCAGCCCATGCGCAGCGCGTTGATTGCGATTCTGGCCTTTGCCGCAGGCATCCTGCTGATGCAGGTCAGCGGCCATGGCGGATGGATCGGCCGCCAGGCCACCACGCCGGCGGTGGCGGTCAGCCATGCCGGCAAGCCGGCAGCGACAACTTCGGTCGAGGTAAGCCAGAACCAGGACGACGCCGCGGCAGGCAACGACAGCTGGCCTGCGGACGCCCCCTCGCCGGAACAGGTCATCTATGACCAGCCGCGGCTGATGCAGGAGGCCATTCGGCAATTGCGGCCACGCACGCCCGGCCAGACCAACCTGTATGCCATCACCTTTGCCGGCGACGGCGAGGAGAACGTGTTTCGCAACGAGGCGGAATATGGCGCGCAACTGGTGGACAAGCGCCTGGCTGCTCCCGGCCACAGCCTGCTGCTGGAAAACAATCCCGACACCTTGCAGAGCCGGCCGCTGGCCAGCTGGTCCAACCTGGAAACCGGCCTCGCCGCGCTGTCCAAGGTCATGAATCCGCAACAGGATATTCTGCTGCTGTATCTGACCACCCATGGCAGCGAAGATCACAGTCTGCTGGTGGATATGGACCCGCTCCCGCTGGATCAGATCGGAACCGGCGATCTCGCGCGAATTCTGAAAAAATACCCCTTCAAATGGAAGGTGGTGGTGGTCAACGCCTGCTATTCGGGCGGTTTCGTGCCCGAACTGCATGGTGCCGGGACTCTGGTGCTGACGGCGGCCGCCGCGGATCGAAGCTCTTTCGGTTGCAGCAACGACACGGCAGCCACCTATTTCGGCCGCGCCTGGCTGGTCGATGGCCTCAATCAGACCCCGGATTTCATCGCCGCCTTCCATCGTGCCAGCACCGAGGTCGGTCAATGGGAGCATCGCGACAAGCTGGAGCCTTCGGAACCGCAGATCGATATAGGCAGCGGCATCGACGGCCAGATCCGGAACTGGTCGACTCATGTCCGCCCGACGCCCATGCTGGACTATCCGCTGCGACCATCCCATGCCGCGGATGCCGCTGCCCAGGATGCCACTGACGAGGCCGACTGAGCGCGCCCCTCTCTCAATCGATCTGCTGCAGGCTGGACGCCACGGTCAGTACCCACTGCCCGGTACTCAGATAGCGGACCTTGACAAGCCGTTGCGCAGGCCAATGCGGATCCATATCCACGGCGGGTTCGAACCAGAGCCATTCACCGTCCATGCGCACGCAGCGCATGGCCTGATAGTCCGGTATGTCCCCCAGCAACGGCTGCAAAGCCCGCTGCAAGGCCTCCTTGGCCGAGTAAAGCAGACTCAAGGTCTCGGTGGAGCGTGAAGTCAACGCCTCCAGTTCAGCGCGCGTCGCCAGCAATGGCTCCAGCCAGCGGCGCTGCAATTCGGTCAGAGGCACACTGAGATCCACGCCCAGCCACTCACCGGCATGACTGGGCGCAGCCACCGCCACTGCACCGATATCGGCACACCCGATGCTTCCGGTCCAACCCTCCGGCCAGATGGCAGGACCATCGGGCTCGGTCTTGACCTTGGCCGTGCCGGCATAGCCGGCACGGCTCAAGGCCCGGCGGGCGCAAAAACTGCCCGCCAAGGCAGGCCGGCGCTTGCTGGATGCCTGGCGGATCCGTGACGGCAGCCAGTGGTAAGGCGCTGGAGGCGGTGCCGGCCCGTTCAGCCCCACATCGATCCCCATGCCGGCAGGCAAGCGCAAGGCCTGCCGCAACAACCGATCAGGTCTGGACTCTCGTACCGCCATTGCACGCACCTGATCACACACCATTCGTTCAAGGAAACCCAGTCTGCCATAGTCCCGCACGCCGACCCGGCCGTCCGGCCCCGGCCGGGCCGCGTTGCAAGGTCGCAGTCCCTTGACCGAAAGTGTGATGTCAGGAATCGGATGGCGCCGGGTTCCGCCCGGCCAGAATCGCGCTCACATCGCGCAACGACAAGTCGCGCGCGCGCAGCGCGACAGTCAGGTGGAATACCAGATCGGCCGCCTCGCCCAGCAATTCGGCATCGTCCTGGGCTACCGCGGCCAAGGCAGTTTCCACGCCCTCTTCACCTACCTTCTGAGCGATACGGCGGATCCCGCCTTCAAACAGGCGCGTCGTGTAGCTGCCCTCTGGACGCCGCTCATGGCGCTGCCGAACCAGCTCATCCAGCTGGGCGAGAAACCCGAGAGGTGGCTGCTGGTCCGCACCGAAACAACTGCTGCTTCCCAGATGGCAGGTCGGCCCCGCCGGATCGGCCTGCACCAGCAAGGTATCGGCATCGCAATCGCGACGAATGGATTTCAGCTGCAGAACATGCCCCGAACGTTCGCCCTTGGTCCACAGGCGCTGCTTGCTGCGACTGAAAAAGGTGACCTGGCCCGTGGCCTGAGTATGGGCCAGCGCCTCGCGATTCATGTAACCCAGCATCAGAACCTCGCCACTGAGCCAATGCTGCACGATCACAGGCAGCAATCCTTCGCCCTTGTCCCAGTCCAGCGTCGAAAGATCAGTCAGGTCGGTCGTCATGGATAAGCCACCTTGGGATTCTGCCAGCGCATGGCCAGCCCTTCATCCCGCAAATACTGTTTGAGGACCGGAATCTCGATGTTTCCGGAATGGAAAACACTGGCGGCCAAGGCCCCATCAACATCCGCCCGCACGAATGCATCGCGGAAATGGGAGGGCAGACCGGCGCCACCGGAAGCGATCAGGGGCACCTGGCAGATCGAGCGCAAGGCACTCAACTGTTCCAGATCATAGCCTTGCCGCACGCCGTCGCTGCCCATGCAGTTGAGCACGATCTCGCCGGCACCGCGCTGCTGCACCTCCAGTGCCCAGTCCTGCGTGCGACGTGCCAGCGCACGGGTCCGTGACGGGTCACCGGTATACTGTCGGACCCGCCATTCCCCATCACCGTCACGCAGGCTGTCGATTCCGATCACCACGCACTGGGTCCCGAAGGCAGCCGCCAGTTCATTGATCAACTCCGGACGTTCCAGCGCCGGCGAATTGACCGAAATCTTGTCGGCACCGGCATGCAGCACCTCACGGGCATCGTCGACACTGCGGATGCCACCGGCGACGCAGAAGGGAATATCGATCACCCGCGCCACCTGCTCTACCCAGCGACGGTCGACACGGCGCCCCTCGGGACTGGCCGTGATGTCGTAGAACACCAGCTCGTCGGCCCCTTCATCGCGATAACGCATGGCCAGCTCGACCATATCACCCATCACGACATGATCGCGAAACTGGACACCCTTGACGACCTTGCCGTCGCGTACGTCCAGACAGGGAATGATGCGGCGACTCAGCATGGGCGCGGACTCCTTGCAAGGCCGGTGACGATTTCCGGTTTCACAGGCACAGTGCCTCCTTCAGGTCGAAGCGCCCTTCCAGCAGGGCCCGTCCGAGAATCACCGCATCGGCGCCGGCGGCACGCGCATCGCCAATATCCTGCAGCGATCGAACTCCGCCGGAAGCCTGCACCTGCATGTCCGGGACGATATCCTTCAGATGCCGGTACAGGTCCAGATTGAACCCCGCCAGCATGCCGTCCCGATCAATATCGGTGCACAACAAGTGACGGGCGCCGCGCGACGCATACCAAGGCGCCAGCTCGTCCAGCCCGCGCACTTCCATTTCGGTCCAGCCTGCACTGGGGAGACGCCACTGACCCTCCAGCCAGCGCGTATCAAGTGCCAGAACGAGCTGATCGGAACCGAATTCGGACAGCCAGCCGGCCGTCGCTTCCGGATCACGGATCGCCACACTGCCGACCACCACGCGTTCGACGCCCGCATCGAACAGACGCTGCAGATCCGCACGCTCGCGAACACCGCCGCCGGCCTGCACCCGCAAGCCCGAGGCCGCCATGGCCTCGATCACCCGCAGGTTTTCCAGACTGCCGCTGCGGGCCCCGTCCAGATCCACCACATGCAGCCACTGCGCACCGGCCGCGACATAGTCGGCCACCAGTGCGTGCGGGGTGTCGGCATACACCGTCTGCCGGGCATAATCGCCCTGCTTGAGTCTGACGACCTGCCCTGCCCGCAGATCGATCGCCGGAATGACTGTAAACATGCTGCTGGCTTCCTTCACAACGCCAGAAAATTCTTCAGGACACGCGCACCGATCTCCGATGAACGCTCGGGATGGAACTGGGCACCGTGGAAATTGCCGGCCCGGACCATGGCCGAAAACGGGCTGCCGTATTCGCAGGTGGCCAAGGTCCAATCGCCCACCGGCACCGCATAGCTGTGGACGAAATATGCCCAGGCCGGCGCGTCCAGCCCCTCGGTCAAAGGATGGGCCGCCACGGCCTGCAGCTGGTTCCAACCCATATGCGGCACCCGTCGCCCCGGTGCCGCCTCGAAATGGCGAACCGGTGCCGGAATCAGGCCCAGGCAATCGACATTGCCTTCGTCCGAATGCGCGCACAGCAACTGCATGCCCAGGCAGACCCCCAGCACCGGCTGGGTCAGCCCGCGCAGCACATCGATCAGGCCAAGCTCCTGCAGACGTGCCATGCCGGGTGCGGCCGCGCCCACCCCAGGCAGAATCACCTTGTCGGCACCCCGGATGGCGGCGGCATCGGAGGTCAGTGCCGCCTCGACGCCGAGGCGCTGCAAGGCATAACGGACCGAGCCGATATTGGTGCCGCCGGCATCGACCAGCACAACGCTCATGCCAGCACTCCTTTGGTGCTGGGCAGATCGTTGCCGGTGCGAGCCATCGCCTGCCGCAAGGTACGCGCCGTGACCTTGAAGGCGGCTTCGATCATGTGATGGGCATTGTCACCGCGCAAATTCAGATGCAGATTCGCTCCCAGGGTCTCGCACAAGGATCGGAAGAAATGCGGAATCATCTCCACCGGCAGATCCCCGACCCGTTCGGCCGGGATGGTACCCTCGAAAACCAGGTACGGCCGTCCGGAAAGATCCAGCCGGGCATCGGCGGCGGCTTCGTCCATCGGCAGACTGAAACCGTAGCGGGCGATGCCGCGACGATCACCGAGGGCCTGGCGCAAGGCCTGCCCCAGGGCCAGTCCGCAATCCTCGATCGTGTGATGCGGATCGACATGGATGTCGCCATCGCATTGCAGGTCCAGGGCAAAGCCGCCGTGCTTGCCGATCTGCTCCAGCATATGGTCGAAAAAGCCCAGGCCGGTGTGTACCACCGGATCGGCGACCCGGTCCAGATCCACCTTGACCCGGATCCGGGTTTCCTTCGTATCACGCACCACCGTGGCGATCCTCGGAGCATCCAGCAGCAGATGGGCGATTTCCGCCCAGCCGAGACCGTCCGTGCCCACCCGCAGTCCGCGCACGCCAAGGTTGGCCGCCAGCTGCATATCGCTTTCGCGATCGCCGATCACCGCCGAGGCGGCCCGACTCCAGCCATCGTCGGCCAGGTAATGACGCAGCAGGCCGACACCAGGCTTGCGGGTATCCCTGGCCTCGTGCGGAAAACTGCGATCGATCAGGATCTCGTCAAAACAGATGCCCTGGGATTCAAGGATCTGCAGCAGCAGCGCCTGCGGGCCGACGAAATCAGCCTCGGGAAAGGCATCCGTACCCAGGCCATCCTGATTGGTCACCATCACCAGCCGGTAACCGGCACCGACACAGCGCTGCAGCGCCGCGATCACGCCGGGCATCAGCCGGAACTTGGCATAGCTGTCGATCTGCTCGTCAGCCGGCTCCTCGATCAGACAGCCATCCCGGTCGACAAAAAGAATTTTTGCACTCATGCCTGCCCCTCTTCACCCAGCCACGCCCTGAGCACGGCCAGCAGCCGGTCGTTTTCTTCAGGTGTTCCAATCGAAATCCGCAGAGCATCCCCCAGCCGCGGATATTTCCGGATATCACGCACCACGATACCTGCCGCCAGCAAGCGGCGATAGGTCTCGCCCGGATCGTCCAGCCGCACCGCGATGAAATTGGCATCCGAGGGCAGGATTTCGCGCACCCCCGGCCAGCCGGCCAGTGCCTCGACCAGACGCTGGCGCTGTTGCAGCACGATACCCACCCGCTGTCGCGCCAGAGGCCGGGCACCAGCAGACAGGGCTTCCATCGCCGCGCGGATGCTTGGCACCGGCAAGGGATACGGCGCCATGATCCGGCGCAGCAGATCGATCACCGTCGCATCGGCCAGCAGGCAGCCGATGCGGGCACCGGCCAGCCCCCAGGCCTTGGACAGGGTCCGCAACACCGCGACATGGTCATGACGCTCGAGCAGCGCACTGGCACTGGATGAGCCTGCGGCGAATTCCATATAGGCCTCGTCGACCACCAGCATCGCCTTGTCGCGCAAGCCTTCGGCCAGCTGGACAATCACGGCCGGATCGATCCGCTTGCCGGTGGGATTGTTGGGCCCGCAGACAAAGACCAGCTTTACGGCCGGCGTCCAGGCCGCCAGAATCGCTGCGGCATCCGGCGTGAAATCCTCCGCCAGCGGCACTTCGATCACCGCTGCATCCTGGACCCGGGCGGCGATGGCATACATGCCGAAGGTCGGCGGATTGATGATGATCGCATCCTCACCGGCCCGGCAGAAGGCGCGCAGCAGCAGATCGATGGCCTCGTCACTGCCGCGCCCGACCAGTAACTGCTCGGGCCGCACCTGATAGACCTCGGCGAGAGCCTGCACCAGTTCGACCGGCTGGGGCGCCGGATAGCGATTGCAGCCTTCGCTGAATTCACCTTCGGGTGCCCAGCCCAGTTCATTGGCATTGAGCATC
>JGI2924J29684_1077191_pt1 | contig 14547 bp, 15 predicted proteins | sample BenlonsequencITS_FD_29684 | JGI IMG/M metagenome (IMG submission 29684)
GATCCCTTCCGAGATTTCATTGTCTGTCATGAAGCCGAACGCGGCCTGGAAGGAGTCATAAATCTAATCGGCATAGAATCGCCCGGTTTAACCTCCTCACTGACTTTGGCTGAAATGGTAAAGAATATGATCTATTAAAGTTAAAGCGGGGATGTCATCCAGTGCAAAGGCTTAGATTTTCGCCTTTTCTGTACCGGCATGGCATCCCCTATTGTTTGCCTAAGTATGATAATCTTTGATAAAAGAAGGTAAATTATCCAATATCGCCGAATTCAATCTGAATTTGATTGGAGGGTTGATATGGAGATTACATATAAAACTACGAAAGATTTTACTGTTGAACAATTACAAGACTTGTTTCTTTCAGTTAAATGGAGTTCGGGAAATTATCCTGATAAGCTCCAAGTAGCGATGAAAAATTCACATTCAGTAGTTTCGGCATGGTATGGAGAAAAATTAGTTGGACTAATCAATTGTCTCTCTGATGGTGCGATGACTGCTTACTTTCATTATTTGTTAGTTAGACCAGAACACCAAAATCAAGGCATTGGTAAAGAATTGGTTAATTCAATGCTTAAGTCCTATGAGAAATACGCACGTAAGGTTTTAATTGCCTATGATACAGAAATAGGGTTTTATAAGAAATGTGGGTTTGATATTGGCGAAGCCTCAACGCCAATGTTCATTACTTATCTTACTACCTAAAGGATTTCTGATCATCTATGCCAGTTGAACTAGAAAATGGGGAGTTGTTCTGCAAACTATTGAAGTTCGCAAACAACTCCCCACTAACTTATTTTGCATATTAGCTACTTTACATAGTTAACGACATCCATGTTCCTCGTAACTGGAGCCTGAGAAGGATCGGCATCGTACCCTGCGATAAGGCAAGCGACGCTGCGGTATCCTTCCGGAATAGCCAACGCTTGCTTTACGGTTTTCCCTGCTTCACTCTCAATAAATCTTGTCGGAGAGAGGAGATAGCGCGAGCCAAGTCCTAAAGCTGTAGCAGCTAAGGCCATATTTTCTACAGCTGCAGCACAGTCTTGTTCAGCAAATGGTGAATCGATTGGAGCTGAGGTAATGATGAGTGTCGGAGCACCATATAATGGGTTATATTCAACCGGCGCAGACATTAATGTACGAATACCGTCATTTATTTGACGGAGTAATTCTGCATTTTGCACAACGGTGAAATGTCTGTTTTGAAAATTTCTACCCGTTGGGCCGGCTATGCCAGAAGAAATAATGGCTGTCATATCGCTTTCCTTAATTTGCTCAGCAGTATAGCTCATCGAGCCTTTCCTTTTCATAATAGTTTCAATGGTCTGGTTCATAGATATTTCCCCCTTAGGTCTGATTTCCATATGATCATTATATTCCTGCTGTTTAAGAAAGCAAGGACAATAAATAGACGAAAATATTGTGCTAATTTTGCTTCTAAATCAGGACTAATTTAAGTGCTAATTCTTGCGAAATCTTAGTTTGTACCTCAAAAAAGAACCCGTTGTCTAAAAAGAGGACCCTTATTAATCAAAAACACATTTTTTATCGTAAACGTATCCCGCAAAATCTAAATGATTGGCTGTTTTTGTTTTCGGACCCAGATCGACTCCCTTGAGCATCTCCTCTTTAAAAATAGGATAGCCTGTGCGATCCAAGATATAGCCTACGTGCTCTTTAGGAAGAGAACGGTCAATATACTTATCAATATAGTCATAAAGGTTGGCGCAAAGCTTCAAGACCGTTTCCCGTTCCGCCCATTCCAGGAAGGGAGCGGCTAAACGGGGATTCTTTTTCCCTGTTCTGCCCATAACGACGATCCGATAATATTGCCCGCCCCGAGTCCAGGCACTTGTCGGACATTTCAAAACGCATTCGCCGCAGCCAATGCAGCGGGAAGCATCCCGTTTAACTTTATAATTGACCATGGAAAGAGCTCCGGTAGAAACCTTGGCACAATTTTTAACGCAGGCTTGGCAGCCGATGCAGCGTTGGGCATCATATAAAGGTTCGACCTGCCCTATAATACCGATATCATGCATATGGACCTTTACGCAATCATTCGGGCAGCCGGTGACTGCGATTTTGACGTGAGGATTATTGGGGTAAATAATTTTCTCGATGTCTTTAGCTAAAGCAGTCGTATCAAAGACACCGTTGGTGCAGACCTGGTTGCCTATACAGGCTACTACATTACGAGTCCCTGCCGCAGGATACCCTTGAGCAGGCTGATCAAGACTTACACCAATATTAATTTCCAATTCCTCAAGGTATGGAGCCAGCAGGGCATTAATTTCTGTCATATTCTCAAAGGGAATACCGGGAATTTCAAAGCCTTGTCTCGTGGTGAGATGCACTGCCCCAGTCCCAAACTGTTCCGCTATCTCTTGGATTAAAGGAAGCAGCTTTACCGGCAGATGCCCTCCGGGTACTCTAAGGCGCAGGCAGGTTAAATCCCTGTCTTTCGTGATCCGCCAAGCATTTTTCATAACTTTTTTTGTATTGATGGTCATCTTTGATCCCCCCTATTAATCCAAGAGAGTTTGAGCTTTGGTAAAATTAAAAACCGGCCCTTCCAAACAGACATAAGTTTCATCAATCTTGCAGTGCCCGCATTTGCCAAGGCCGCAAGACATCTTGCGTTCAAAGGAAACCCAGATATTTTCTTTAGCCAAACCTCTGCACAGAAATTCTTGAGCGGTGAATTTCATCATCACCGGAGGCCCGACGATGATAACCCGCACATCCTCAAGTGAGGGAATCTGAACATCCGGAATCAGGCTGGTAATAAGGCCTGTTCTGCGGGTACAAGAATCAGCAATTACTTCAAGGTTTCCGAACTCATCTAGTTTGTCCACGGTGACCTCGACTCTAAAAGTTTGAGACCATTTTTCCAAATCGCTTTTGAACAAGACATCTGTGGGAGTTTTAAAACCGGTCAAAATCTCGCATCGTTTTAAAAGCTCCGGCTGAGCGTAAAAGTGGTTAATGACACTTTTGACCGGAGCAAGTCCAGTTCCCCCGGCAGCAATAATCAAATGTTTATCGTAAAAGGACTCAAGAGGAAAGCCATTTCCATAGGGACCTCGCAGGAAAAGATAATCTCCGGGAGCTAATTTATCAATCCCCTCAGTTACTTTGCCCACCCTGCGGATGGTCATTTCGATATAACCTTCCCCAAAGTCACTGATGGAAATCGGGCATTCTCCCACACCGGGAAGAGAGACTTCCATGAATTGACCCGAGACAGGCTCTGCTTGACACTCCAAACGGTATGTCCAATCCAGTTCCGTCTGTTGATATTTAGCGAGAATCCTGGCTTTAAAAGGTAAATAGTTGTTTTTAACCACGGCTTTCTGCCTCCTCTTTGCCCAAGCGGTGGATGCAGTTAGCTAAGGAGATATATTCCGGACAAGCATTGTCACAACGACCGCAGCCGACACACATAGGAACTCCAAATCTCTGTTTGAAATCTTTTATTTTGTGCATAACCTTAAAGCGCATCCGTTCTCCGTTATTACGGCGAAAACTGTGCCCCCCCGCCATATCTGTGAAGCCGTCAATATGGCAGCTGGCCCAAACCCGGCGCCGCTCTCCACATTTTGGATTATCTTCATAGAAAATGTCCTGCATTGTATAACAGCTGCAGCTCGGGCAAACCACCGTACATCGTCCGCAGGCAATACAGCGTGAACCATATTCTTCCCAGATAGGATTTGCTGCTGTCTTTTCCAGGTCTAAATTTTCCGGGACCTGAATCACCAGCTTATTACGTTCAACAAACTGGGGAGATACCTCAACGTTCTCGCCGTGGGAGGCGAACAGTCCCTCAATGTCCTCCTTGACATCACTTAGATAAAAGCCGTTTTCCAGCCGCAGGGAGGCGTTATAATTCTCAGTCTTATTCGCCCCCATACTGACACAAAAACAACTGTCAAAGCCTTCCTGACAGTCCATGACAATCAGCTTAAGTTTATTCCTCAGCCTCTCGTAATAATAATCCGGAGACGGGCCGTTTTCTAACATAATTTTGTCCAAACGCTCTACCGCCTGGATATCACAAGCACGCAGGAGAACAATAATACCTTTTTCATCAACCACAGATTCCGTAAACTCGTTTTCATTAAAATAGAAGAGTCTCTGAGTCATCGGATAGAAGGTTTCCTTAGGGGAATAATAGGATTTTTGGTTAAATACAACATCTTCAATGTTTGAAACTTCAGCATACCCAACCAAATCAGTATCGGAAAACTTCCCTTTGCCCTTTAACAAAGTCGGGGCATATACTCGGTGGTTTTTCCTAAGACTCTCGAGAAGTTGATTAAACGCCGCGGCAGTATACCTAAAGCCCAAATTCAACACTTCCTTTGGTTTCTTTTACGTACTATGGTTAAGTATAATCCTAAAAGTCCTTTGTGAGTGTGACTCCTATCACAAATAAAGATAAAAATTGATTTTAAATCGCAGTGTTATCTAGAAAAGACTTAGCAGGCGCTAAGCCTAAAGCAGCTAAGCTCTGCAACTATTCTAGAGGACGAAGACACTGTCGTAGCACATATTAGCCCATCTCGTATACAACCGGAGGTTATAGTTTCTATACACTCTGTTATGTAAATTTTCTATTCATCAGTGATACCGCTCAACGACATAGAGGTCATTCCCACTTTTTCTTCCCTAATCACTAAAGAAAGACGTTGTCACTCCACTATAGTAGCGAAATGATAACGCCTTTGGCTATTTTGCCCCATTTTTTGTTTTCCGAGTTAAGTTTTTCCACAACCCCTTGATTAAACGAGTTCGAGTTCGAACACAACTCAAATTTCATATGTCAATCTTTTTACTCAAGACTTTCCATAGCGTTTTTGGCCCAAGCAGAATCTTTGTAGATGGCCCTGCCAACCCCAATTAAATCAGCCTTTTTGTCCCTAAGGACAGCTTCCGCTTCACTCGCCTTTGTAATTCCCCCAGTAACAAGAACAGGAATGGATACTGCTTCTTTGACCGCAGCAGAATAAGGGGCAAAATATCCCGGTTCTTGAACCCCCGGAAGCGCAAATCTGCACATCCCCCCCGAGATATCCAACATATCTACCCCGGCCTGTTCAAAGGCAGCCGCAGCTTTTTGGCTGTCTTCAACAGTCAGTCCTCCTTCTCTGTAATCCGTAGCTCCCATGCGCAAAAGAATGGGAAAGTCGCCTGCCGCTTCGCGGATTGCGCTAATGATTTCCAAGTGGATTTTGATTCTGCCTGTTATATCCCCGCCATAGTCATCGGTTCTTTTGTTGGTCAGCGGCGAAAGGAATTGATTGAGGAGATAGCCATGGGCAGAATGGATCTCCACGCCGTCAAAACCTGCCTTCTTCACCCGAACAGCAGCGTCCCTGAAAGCACTTACAATTGACTTAATCCCGTTTTCATCCAGAGATGCAGGTACCACAGCATTTTCTTTGGAAGGATTACTCACCGCCGAAGGGCCAACGGGGTCCATACCGGTGACTTCTTTAACAGCAGCACTTCCGGCATGGTTTATTTGCATTACGGTTTTGCATCCATTTTTATGGATAAGGTCAGAAAGCCTTTTCAGGCTGTCCACTACGGAATCCTCGGCAACAGAAACTTGTTTTTCACTTGCCTTACCTTCACGCATAACATAACTATGTTCAATGATTACCAGAGAAAGATAACCACCCTTTGTCTTTTCATCATAATAGTCCAAGATACCCTGATTGATATTCCCGTCTGCTTCGGATTTTGCAGTAGCCATTGGCGGCATTACCAATCTATTTTTCAAGGGCAGTTTAGTGTTTTCTAAGGGTTGTTTTAAATAAGTCATTATGGACCCTCCTTATTCTTCCTGAAATTAAAATAATTCAACCTTCATCATTAGTTTAGATAAAGGCTAAATATTTTGTCAACCTTAATACTAGGCTTATCTCATAGTCTTATCTTATAAGCTTATCTCATCGAGCGCCCGTGTATTCTCAGCTTTTCAAAGGTCTATCATGCTGCTCAGCCGGCAATCGAAAACACTAACTTCTCCTAGTTAACCACTGGCGGACGGTCTCTCTCTCCATCCCGATAACCGCAGGTGAAGAGTATCGCACTAGTTTGACTTCAGAAGCACTCGGCCGATCCGCACTGCGAAAGTATGCGTAATGAGTTGCAGTGTGGCGATTAGCCCATTCGCTTATCATTTCGGCCATCGCTGCAGGGGATTCCGTTAGTACAAATGAACTTCGTTTTTCAACTCGCCGAAATTAGTTGTTAATAAAACTCTTCAAATCCTATATAATTAACGTAACGGATGGGTCACTTAATGGTAAGGAGTTGTCGCCTGATGTCCAGCATTTTCGATAAAATAGCGGAAGATAGGATTCAAGAGGCCTTCAGAAACGGTGAATTTGATAACCTCCCCTCCCAGGGCAAACCTATCAGTCTCGATTATTGGGCAAGCCTTCCCGTGGAAATCCGTGCCGGACTTATGGTTTTGAAAAATGCCGGATTTGTTCCTGAAGAAGTCCAGCTATTAAAGGATATTGAAGAATTGCGCGAGCGGCTTGTTTGCTGTGAAAGCCAAGAAGAAAAGCTGGCGATTCACAGAGAGATTGAAGAGAAACGGTTAAAATATAACTTGATAACAGAATATAAAAAGCGAAAAAAATAATCCCTTACAGCTTAATTTTATATTAAAAACCCCTGAAACCTGGATACAATTCAGGATTGCAGGGGTTTTTAGGAGTCTGTTTTTGAAGTTTCGGTTTATCGAAAATCACTTATTATCAAAACTAGAACATTGTGTTTCAGAATAGATATGAGCCTCATCACCTGCCACTTGGATAGAATCCAAATTACAAAGGTTGTTTTCATTATGATTACAGCTCACTGCATTGCAGGTAAGAGCATCACAGGGTCCTGAGGAATTCGTATTATTAGTTAAGCTGCTGTATTCATATTTATTTAAGAACGAACCGCATACCGTTCCTTTCTCAGTAGAAGCAGTGGCACCTCCGATATCAACTCTATTTGCATAACAAACACCGGTTTTATTATGTGAACAATTTGCCACACTACAATTGATATTTTGCACTACGACACACTCCTTTATCCTTTTCACCTATCTTATTTGCTAAAGTATCTATCAAGTAAGCCTTTGAAAGCTTTGCCGTGCCGGGCTTCGTCTTTACACATTTCATGAACCGTATCGTGGATAGCATCCAGATTATTTTGCTTAGCTATGGTGGCAAGTTTCTTTTTGCCTTCACAAGCACCATATTCGGCCTCAACTCGAGCTGATAAATTAGCTTTAGTATCAGCGACCACAACTTCACCTAAGAGTTCAGCAAACTTTGATGCATGCTCTGCTTCTTCCCAGGCAATTCTCTTATATGCTTCAGCAACCTCGGGGTAACCTTCACGGTCTGCTTGGCGTGACATCGCAAGATACATACCCACCTCTGTGCATTCACCCATGAAATTTGCTCTTAATCCTTCCAGTAATTCATCATCACATCCTGTTGCTGCAACACCAATCCTGTGTTCATCTGCAAAGTTTAATTCATCGGTCATTTCTTTAAATTTATCTTTGGTGGCTTTACAAATTGGGCAAACTTCCGGTGGATTATCACCTTCATGAACATATCCACAAACAGTGCAAATAAACTTTTTCATGCAAAATTCCTCCATAAAGAAAGTGGTTTTATACAAGTACCAAAAACCTCATTTAATATTATTTCCTCCAAAATATTTGTTATCCAATAAGTTGTCTTTTGGATTTTCATCACACTCTGAAGCCGGCATCATCAAACTGATACTCAAAATAAACTGCTTGCACCTATAACGCACTCGGGACCTTCATAGCTTGGCGAGTTTACCAGGGGCAATACTTCATAGGCATCCATCTGCTCCGCCGGATAGGGTGTCAAAAGGCTCTGAGCCTCACCACCGGAGACAACATCGACATTTAACCAAAGAGCCTCATTTTTCTGAGGCAGGATAACAGGCATTCGCTGATGGATTGTCTCCATCAGCGTGTTCGAAGATGTAGTAACAATCGTACAGGAATTTACCCTTTGTCCCGCCGGTGTCAGCCAGGAATCCCATAAACCGGCAAAGGCAAAAGGCCTGCCGTCGTGAAGTGTAATGCGGTAAGGTTTCTTAACCCGCCCTTCCCTTTTCCACTCATAAAAGCCATCCGCCAGAACCAGACAGCGTCTTTGTTCCAGGGACTTACGAAAGCTCTGCTTTTCCTTTAACGTTTCCCCACGGGCATTAATCATTTTGTTCCCTATACGTTCATCTTTGGCCCAATTGGGTATTAAACCCCAACGAAACATACATAGACGATTGCGGCCATTCTGACGGAGCACACCGGGAACTTGTTGGGACGGGGCAATATTATATCGCGGCTCAAACTCAAATTCTATCTGTTCAAACTCAAAACGCTTTTCAAGGTCCTTGACTTGGATCAAGGAGAATCGTCCGCACATCTTAACCCTCAACCTTTCTAGTGAACTCGTTCAGCTAAAGCTGAACATCGGGGCTTCGATGACGAAAGTGTCCTGTGGACCGTTTCGCCGAAAGCGCCTATCATTTCATCGTTCAAGATGGTCTATTTTATGAGTGCAGAAAGTTCCTTAAAAAGAGGTGTCCCCGCTTGTTTCATTAAATCAAAAAATATAGTCTCAGTATTCGAAACAACTGCTCCCATGGCTGACATAAGGGCTAACCCGTTGCGAAAATTTTCTTTGGTTCTTGAAGATATCGCATCAGTCGCTGCAATAACATGGTAACCTTGAGCCAATAAATCTCTGACCGTTTGGAATACACAAACATGAGTTTCCATCCCGGTTATGATGATCTTTTTTCTCCCCAATACTTGGAGAGCCGAAGCCACTTCGCTGGTACATCCTGAAAACGTAATCTTTTCGAACGTTAAGGATCGGACAAGATTGTTGCTTACTTCCGGCACGGTCTTCCCCAAACCCTTGGGATATTGTTCTGTTACAATAATCGGAATTCCTAATTTTTGAGCGATGGAAATTAAGGTATTGGTGTTTTTAATAACTTTTTCTCCATATTTCATGGATGGGACTAATCGTTCTTGAATGTCGATAACCATGAGAACAGTATCTTCCCCATTTAAATAATACTTTTCCACATTAACACTCCCTCTAAATCATCATCTAATCAATAGCGTTATTCACGCCTATAACGTTTTCTTTACTTCACTGCATTCCTCTTATCCTCATGTCCACGGATCACGGTATAATTTACCATAACTTACGTCATCAACGTCCCTACAAGTATTAACCTAGGTATAAAGTTTTATTAATATTTAGTTAATACTCGAAGTATATAATTAATAGAAGGCAGCGCTCGAGAAAAGGGGTGAGGCTATTACTGCTTGTTGAGTCAGATGTCATTGAAGTCAATACTTTTTTAATTGGACCCTCAACCAATCTTATCAAAGGAGGCTGAATCAATGACCCCTCAATACAAGTTTTCTTTATTAAATACAACCGAGGCCACATATTACCTTGAAGTATCAAGGTTTAAGTTTAAGAAACTAATCCAGGAAGGATTTCTAAATCCTCAGATTTGGACGATACGCAGCGGTAAAGAGCTTCGGCTTTTCGACCCGTTGGAGTTAACGAAAGTCAAAAAAATGTTAAAAAAGGAAGGGTATCGCTACCAAAACGCCTGAAAAATAAGATCTCCTTTTTAAAGAATATTATATCATGGGGGTGCTCAAAAATTATTGGGCGCCTGTTTTTTTCACTTATATGCTTCTGCCATCGCAAACCCAGCACATGTCAAGTTTTCTTGATTAGTGAGTCCCGGCAGTCTTCTTCCCTGTAAATAAACAATAAACCAGAAAAGTAAATTTCTATTAAATCCAAGATTATACTATATCCAGTGCTAACTTAGTATATAATGAAGTTAAGTTAGGGTGGTTGAGTATAGGAGGGGTGCTATTGGGTTATGCAGCAATCAAAAAATCAACAAACCCATCAGGAGGTTGGTCCGACCTTTGGAGACAGGAAGATTATTGGGCCATGTGGTTGGGACTGACCATTGTATTATCAGCCATCATTTTTTGGGGTCTTGGCAATAGCTTTATGAATTGGATTGTACTTAAAATACCTGAATATAGTGATTATAGGACTGCAATAACTTATATAGGCAGCCATAAAAGTGCTCTTTTGGCACTTTACATGTTTTTTCTTGTTTTATTTTCAGTTGCCATGAAAGCCCTTACCGGAGAAGTTAAACGATTTTTCGTAGGATTCACGTTTCTTTTTTTCCTGAGTCTTCTCGTTTCGGTATGGGGTTCTTGGGATGTTATGAAACGCTATAACTTTGAGACTCCGCTCCTGGCACTAGTTATAGGACTAATGATCAGCAATTTCCTGAAAATCCCTTATTGGTTAAGCACCGCTCTCCAAACGCAATTATATGTAAAAATTGGGATTGTCCTGATGGGGGCTTCCCTACCCGTCATTTTAATTCTCCAAGCCGGTTCAACGGCTTTTGCCCAAGCAACCATTATTGCGGTGGCTACATTTCTAACCATCTACTGGACAGGAACAAAAATCTTCTCCCTCGATAAACGCTTTGCTGCAACACTTGCAGCAGGAGGCTCCATCTGCGGAGTTTCAGCCGCCATCGCCGTGGGAGGGACTGTGAAGGCAGAAAAGCAGCATGTATCCATGGCAATTTCCTTAATAATTCTCTGTTCTATCATCATGATTTTCATTCTTCCCCTTGCTATTAAAGCCTTAAATATTTTACCCGGTCCGGCAGGCGCTTGGATTGGCACAGCAGAATTTGCAGATGCTCCCGGAATGGCCGCGGCTGCTGCTATTAATGAACAAGCGATTAAAACCTTTACTCTTATGAAGGTTGTAGGCCGTGACATGTTTATTGGTATCTGGTGTTTTATTATGGCCCTTACTTCAATCACAAGATGGGATAAACGGCATGGCACTACCAATCCCAATGCTCTTGATATTTGGATTCGCTTTCCTAAATTTGTATTAGGCTTTATTATTGCTTCTATTATTATTACCTTATTTGCTGCTTCTTCTGATTTAATGACTTCCAAAGTTCTCAATGATCACATTATTAGTCCTATTATCGAATTAAGAAATTGGGCATTTATTTTTACCTTTCTCTCCATCGGTTTATCCAGCCGCTTAAAAGAACTTGCTTCCGTGGGTTGGAAACCCTTTGCGGCATTTACTGCCGGCGTGTTAGTAAATATTCCTCTTGGATATTTGTTGTCGGTTGTAATCATGGGGAACTATTGGATAACGGTTAAGTAATCTCGTGAAAAATATACAGGGGGCCGGGTAAAAACTTAACTCAGAAAACCCAGTGGGTGTTAAATGGCTAAAGGCGTTCTCACATCACTATTATTAGTGGGGTGAGAACGCCTTTCTTTAATGATTAGGTAAACAAACATCATACAATGACATTTTGTCAGGACAATTTGGCAATAGTGACAAATTGTCACTATTGCCAAACCATAAAGATACGTTAAGTTAAGGAGATAAAAACCCTATCGCGGCGGATTTCCCTTTAAAAAGGAGACTTGGCATAGCAATTGCTTATATGATTATATGGAAATTAAACTAATTGATCCAAGGTATCACGAGTATTGACCAAACTTTTACCTATTTGTAGCGGAGCAATCCAAAGAGTTTTTATACACTGCTGCTTCGAGACGCAGGGATATCCAAAAAGTTTGGGCTCTACAAAAAAGCGGGGGGTGGGATAAGCATATACGTCTCAAAGTATGGCGACTCGTTGAATTCATCTTGTACATTTTTACACTTTCACAAAGTCAAAAAGGAGTGAAAAACATATGAGCACCAACATGTCTACCCAAACAAAACCGTCAGGCGGGCTGGGGGATCTTTTTAAGAAAGAGGATTACTGGGCTGTCTGGTTAGGACTCGGTATCGTCGTAGTCGCTCTTCTCTTATGGATTTCCGGCAACAAGTTTATGAGTTCCATCGCCGTAAATTTCCCCGGAAACTGGACTGATTTTAGCAAAATTACGGCCTTTATTTCGGCCAATCTCACGAATCTTTTTCTGTTATGGTTAGTATTTACCGTTATTTTTACCGTAGCTGTTAAAACCTTAGGCCATAAAGTCGGGGAATTTATTCTAGGCTTTACCCTTCTCTTCATAGCCAGTATTGTTATTTATATTCTCGGGGCAAGCAAATTCTCTAATCACTATAATCTGGAGTCTCCCCTCTGGGCTCTTGTGATCGGTATGATTATCGCTAATCTGTTTAGACTTCCGGAATGGTTTAATACCTCATTAAGAACAGAATTCTATGTCAAGACAGGTATTGTTCTCTTGGGAGCAACTCTTCCTTTTACCATGATAGTTCAAGCCGGACCGGCCGCCTTTTTGCAAGCAACCGTTATTGCAGTATCAACTTACTTAACCATTTACTTTATAGGCACGAGAGTACTAAAACTTGATCATCGCTTTGCCGCTACACTAGCTGCCGGAGGATCAATCTGCGGCGTTTCGGCTTCGATTGCCATCGGCAGTTCAGTTAAATCTGAAAAGCAGCATGTTTCCGTTGCTATTTCCTTGGTTGTTGTCTGGGCTATTGTTATGGTTATTGCCCTACCTTTCGTCATTAAAGCTTTGGGAATTCCTGATGGTCCCGGCGGAGCCTGGATTGGAACCTCTGAGTTTGCTGATGCCGCCGGTATGGCCGCTGCTGCTGCCATCAGCGAACAAGCAATCAGAACCTTTACGCTGATGAAGGTTGTCGGGCGGGATATGTGGATTGGAATCTGGTGTTTCATTATGGCTTTAATTTCTGTAACAAAGTGGGAAAAAGATGAGAACGGAGCTAAACCCCAAGCCGGTGAAATCTGGGCTCGTTTCCCCAAATTCGTTATTGGTTTCTTCATTGCCTCGATTCTTTTAACAATTATCGTTGCATCTTCCGCTCCCGCTTCTGCCGCCTCTGTTACAGCAAATGTTATCGGCCCGATTAAAGTTTTAAGAAGCTGGACCTTTATTTTTACCTTCCTCTGTATTGGACTGACAACTCGTTTCAGAGATTTAACTTCTGTTGGTTGGAAGCCCTTTGCAGCTTTCACCGCGGGAGTATGTGTCAATGTTCCGTTAGGTTTCATCTTCTCAACCATTATTCTCGGAGGATTTTGGCAGGCAGTTAAGTAGTCTTGTCTCTAAAATTTAGTTAGCTGCTAAGACACTGTCTTCTTACTTATTAACCCCTGTTTTAGACCACAAAATAGTAACACCCATGCCGGTGGATAGAATACAACCGAACGTTTTAGTTTCTTTTAGTATCATAATATAGGGCGAAAAAACTTATAGTAGGTTTTTTTGCCCTATACCTATATTCGCAAAACAGTTAAAATAATCCTAGAGCAAATTTGTTTGCAGGTTCACTGGAATACCATAGAACTAAAACACCCTAGAATTGATGAGAATAGGAGCCTGACCTATGAATATTAACAATGAGACCTGTGTACAAAGGGTAATTATTCAACTGTACCACCAGAACTTTCCAAAATTGAAAAACAAAAATAATACCCTTATTACTGAAGTGACCCTGGGAAAAGACGTTAAACCCGAAGATGTAAGGGCTTGGAAAAACTATTTGACTGATCGCTTAGAGCGGATTGCCCAGATGATGGAAATACTTCTAAACGCTCACGATGATTGGGCCATAACCGGAAGAAAAGGTTTTGTTCAGATGGAAACTCAATCTTTCGAGGTCAATAATGTCATCCGCATTTTAAGCGAACATGGTTTCCATAAGGATGAGTACATCATTAAATTGGATTATACCCGCAAATGGGGAGTTCTCTGATAATCGTTTTCGAAGTAAGCCGGTGGACGGAGGCCAAAGGGTGAATAACAGCTCAATTCCTTGGTGGATGCGCATAAAAGTTCATTTTTTATTATTTGGTGTTACCATGTCCATTCTTCCGCTGTTCTTTCTTGGATATTTAGGTTTTACATCCGTGCGTCAAAATCTGGAAAAGGATATCTATGCTCAAAATTTTGAGCAGGTGACAGTCCTGGCTCATGAGTTAAAAGATACCTTTGCAAATCTTGAGAACAGTTTAACCCTAACCAAACCAACCAGCGCCTACGCCCTGGTTGGTAAAGATAAAACGTTGCGCCAGGTTATTCTGGAAACACTTTTGCAAAAGGATCCCTTAATCGAAAAAATTCAGGTCAGCGATATAAATTATAAAGTGATCGACCAAATTTCTTATCAGGAAGGGGTATCTGCTCCCTCTCCTGCTGCAAAACTTGAAAATATTATTTCGCCGGGAACATTCCCGGCAATCAGTAAGGTACTTTACACCCATGATAAACGGCCGAAAATCTACTTAACGGTGACCATTCAAGACCCCGCGACAAAAAGGAACATTGGTTATCTCCAAGCTCAAATTGACGTCAATAGAATCATCAATCGCTATGATAGTCTCCAATTAGGTGAAGGTGAATACATATTTTTCGTGGATCAAACC
>JGI2924J29684_1077190_pt1 | contig 14502 bp, 9 predicted proteins | sample BenlonsequencITS_FD_29684 | JGI IMG/M metagenome (IMG submission 29684)
TCAATGCACCAGCAGGCCTTTCCCCCCGCCGGAAGAGTGGTTAACAGAAACATAACGTGATTAAGTGTGGCACATGTCACTTATTTTTGCCTGGAATTGGTCTGTTATTCAGACTTTTGTACCCATCGGACCACTTGCAAAATTGCGTTATACTCTGCCCTACCTCGCTTCGGCATCGTTGTCACCTGGAGAGCATGTATGAGTCAGACGCTAAATAATTTGCTGACATTGTTGAATCTGGAAAAAATTGAAGAAGGACTCTTTCGGGGCCAAAGTGAAGACTTAGGGCTGCGTCAGGTATTTGGCGGTCAGGTGGTGGGCCAGGCGTTATATGCCGCCAAAGAAACGGTGCCGGAAGAGCGACTGGTGCATTCATTCCACAGTTATTTTCTGCGGCCGGGCGATAGCCAAAAACCCATTATCTATGACGTAGAAGTGCTGCGCGATGGGAATAGCTTCAGCGCCCGCCGCGTTGCCGCTATTCAGAACGGGAAACCCATCTTTTACATGACCGCCTCATTCCAGGCGCCGGAACCGGGTTTTGAACATCAAAAAACCATGCCGACGGCAGTCGGGCCGGAAGGACTACCGTCAGAAACGGAAATCGCGCAATCGCTGGCGCATTTACTGCCGCCGATTCTGAAAGAAAAGTTTCTCTGCGATCGCCCGCTGGAAATTCGTCCCGTCGAATTTCACAATCCGTTGAAAGGTCACGTCGCCGCGCCTGTGCGTCAGGTATGGATTCGCGCCAACGGCACCGTTCCGGATGACATTCGCGTCCATCAATATTTACTGGGATATGCCTCTGACCTGAATTTCCTCCCCGTCGCGCTTCAGCCTCACGGCATCGGTTTTCTGGAAAAGGGCATTCAGATCGCCACTATCGATCACTCTATGTGGTTCCATCGCCCGTTCAATCTTAATGAATGGCTACTTTATAGCGTGGAGAGCACTTCCGCCTCCAGCGCCCGGGGCTTTGTTCGCGGCGAGTTTTATACTCAGGATGGCGCGCTGGTCGCCTCGACCGTGCAGGAAGGGGTGATGCGTAATCACAATTAAAAACCATGCCGGATAAAACGCTTTCGCGTCGCCATCCGGCATGGTGCGCAATCACGCGTTATACGCGTTCTCACCGTGGCTGTTCACATCCAGCCCCTCCCGCTCCTGCTCTTCCGGCACACGTAGTCCAACAAGGATATCCGCCAGTTTGTAGCCAACAAACGCGACAACGCCAGACCAGACTACCGTAATAGCAATACTTTCCAGTTGTATCATAACCTGATGCCCCATCGTGACGCCGTCGGCAAAGCCAACACCGCCCAGCGAACTGGCGGCAAAAATGCCAGTCAGGATACAGCCGACTATCCCGCAAACGCCGTGAACGCCAAATACGTCGCACGGGTCATCTACCCGTAACAGACGTTTAAGCATGGTGACTCCCCACAGCCCCGCCAGACCCGCAATAACGCCGATAACCAGCGCGCCGCCAACGCCAACATAGCCACAGGCTGGCGTCACGCCGACCAGACCGGCAATCGCGCCGGAACAAGCCCCCAGCAGAGAAGGCTTACCGCGTAGCGTCCACTCGCCGATAATCCACCCCAGAATCGCGGCGGCGGTCGCCACCACGGTGTTCACAAAGGCCAGCGCGGCTATCTCGTTTGCGCTGCCGGCGGAGCCCGCGTTAAATCCAAACCAGCCAATATAAAGGATCGCAGTACCGATAAAAACCATCGGCAGGTTATGGGGCTTAAACGCTTCTTTCCCAAAACCGACGCGTTTGCCAATTAAATACGCCCCCACCAGCCCGGCGATAGCGGCGTTAATATGCACCACCGTACCACCGGCAAAATCCAGCGCGCCGTGAGCAGCCAGCAGGCCGCCACCCCACACCATGTGCGAAATTGGAATATAAGAGAGCGTGAACCACACCACGACAAAAATCAGTACTGCCGAAAAACGAATACGCTCCGCCAGCGCGCCGACAATCAGCCCGACAGTAATACAGGCGAAAGTTCCCTGAAACGCGACATGAATATACTGATAAATCGTGCCCATTACCGCCGTCAGCGCAATGTTCTTCAACATCGCCCCGTCGATATTGCCGAAGAAATGATTCCCTTCGCCAAAAGCCAGCGAATAGCCGTATACCACCCATAAAATACAGACCAGCGCAAAGGTGACGGTCACTTGCGTTAACATCGACAGCACGTTTTTAGCGCGGATTAATCCGCCATAAAACAGCGCGATACCCGGTATCGTCATAAACAACACCAGCGCGGCGCAAATCATCATAAAAGCATTATCAGCTTTATCGGCAACCGCCGGCGCGGCTATCGTTAGCCCAGGCAGCAGCGCCAGTGAAGCCAGTGTGGTTTTTATCATCGCTATCTTCATTTTTCATTTCCTGTTGCTGTGTGCCGGGTCTTACAGCGCCGCTTCGTCGGCTTCGCCGGTACGAATCCGGATAACGCGCGTGAGTTCCGCGACAAAAATTTTGCCGTCGCCAACTTTTCCGGTATAGGCCGCTTTATTGATGATATCGATCACCTCTTCCAGTTGGTCGTCGGCGATAGCCACATCAATTTTGACTTTCGGCAGGAAATTCACGCTGTACTCCGCGCCGCGATAAAGCTCGGCGTGTCCTTTCTGACGACCAAATCCTTTCACTTCGGTGACGGTCAGCCCCTGAATGCCAATGGAAGAAAGCGCTTCCCGCACGTCCTCCAGCTTGAACGGTTTGATAACTACGGTAACCAGCTTCATAAACCCCCTCCACTAAGAATTAGGTAAGGCAGTAGCGCATACAGACTATTCAGAATGGACTTTGCAAAGGGTGTGCCAGAAATGAGTGAATGGTGAAGGGCGCGGTTAGCGGGACATCGCTATATTGACGCGCCCCAAAATCGGAGCAGGAAAAAAAAATGCACCATGACGGTGCATGATGGATGAGATTTCGCCCCGTCGCGTAAAACGCTACGTCGCGGGGCCGGACTCCTCGTGTACGCTGGCGGCTAACTCCTCACCAACTAACTGCAATTGATACATTTGCCAGTAGCGCCCTTGCGCCGCCAGCAATTGTTGATGCGTCCCACGCTCCACTGCCTGGCCGCGATGGAGCACCAGAATGGTGTCAGCCTCCACGATAGTCGATAGCCGATGGGCGATAACCACCAGCGTGGTGCGCTCGCGAATTGCCGCCAGCGCCTGCTGTATCGCCTGTTCAGTGCCGGAATCGATGCTGGCCGTCGCTTCATCAAGAATTAATATTTGCGGGGCGTCAACCAGCACGCGCGCCAGCGCCAGCAGTTGTTTTTGCCCGACGGACAGCGTATTTCCCTGCTCACCAAGACGCGTATACAGCCCGTCGCTCAGGCTGCGCGCCAGTTCTGCCAGTTGTACCGTTTCCAGCGCCTGCCAGACCTGCGTATCTGAGACATCGCGCCCCAGCGTCACATTGGCCAGAAAGGTGTCCGCCATCACTACCGGGTCCTGTTGAACCATCGCCACGCCCTGACGTAAAACGCGATGATTAAGGGAAGAGATTTCTCGCCCATCCAGCCGAATCTCTCCCTGCATCAGCGGGTAGTACCCCATCAACAAGCTGGCGAGCGTGCTCTTCCCGCTGCCGGTGTGTCCAACCAGCGCCACAAAGCTACGGGATGGCACTGATAGCGTAATGTCCTGTAAAACAAGATTATCGTCGCGGTAAGCAAACGACAGATGATCAATATCAATCGCGCCGCTTTGCAACGGCGTATCGTCACTGCCATAGCGCTGGCGTGGGCGATCCATCAGTTCAAAAACACGCTCTCCCGCTACAACTGCCTGCTGTAGCATGGATTGCTGGGTGGTCAGTTCAATGAGCGGCTCGTTCAGGCGCGACAAATAGCTAATGAACGCATACAGCACCCCGACCTCAATCGTGCCGACAGACGTAAAACTGAAGAGCATCAACAGGCCGCACAAGATGAGCGCAGAAAACAGGCTAAGGAGCGGACGCAATAAAAAGCCGTCTAAGCGCAGCGTCTGCATCCGCGCCAGGTAGTGCGAACGGCTGGCCTCTCCCATTCGTTCACCAAAGCGCGCCTGCTGGCGAAACTGCTGGATGACGCTCATCCCGTTGATAATTTCGTTAAAGCCGTCGTTAATATCCGCCAGATATGCCCGCATGCGGCGTACAACTGGCGTACTGTAGCGCTGATAAACGATCATCACGGTCAATACCGCAGGAAAAATCAAAATCGCTACCAACGCCATCCGCCAGTCAAGGCTGAACATCGCGACCAGCATGGCGCCAATCAGCGCCGCGCTACGTAACACCGTCGCAACGACCGTGACGTACAAATCGCGGATGACTTCCGTGTCGTTTGTCACGCGCGAAATTAATTGTCCGACAGGCTGCGTGTCGAAGGCGCTTAACGGCTGGCGCAAGGCGGCATCCATTACGTTAGTACGCAACGTTTGAACCACGCCAACGGCTGCCCGATTAAATAGTAAAGACTGGGCATAATGCAGGCCCGCCGCCAGAAACTGCAGTCCCACATAGGCAACCGCCAGCCCCACAACCTTACCCAGCGGTAAAAGGTGTTGGGCCACCATATTATCAATGAAATAGCTGATCAGCAGCGGACCGCTAACCTCCGCCGCTGCCGCTATCCACAACATAATAACCGCGACAGAAAGCGTTTTTCGCCAGGGCGAGCCATACGCCAGCAATCGTTTCAGCGTCGGCCATAGCTGTCCAAAACTACGCATTCGCCGCCTCCTCGCCGCTTTCCGGCGCGTCATCCAGCGCGGCCTCCAGTTGCTGATAGCGATACATATCGCGATACCAACCAGGCTGCTGCGCCAGTTGATCGTGATCGCCGCGCTGAACAACGTGACCATGTTGCATCACCATAATTTCATTGGCATCGGTCAACGCAGATAAACGATGCGCGCTTATGATGACCGTGCGCCCTTCGCCCCACTGGCGCAAATTATGCAAAATCTGATGCTCCGTGCGACCATCTACCGCCGAGAGCGCATCATCAAGAAGCAGAATTTCCGCATTCAACAGTAGCGCTCTGGCAATCGAGATACGCTGTTTTTGCCCTCCCGATAACATTACGCCGCGTTCGCCTACCTGCGTGTCGTAGCCCTGAGGAAGACGGAGAATATCCTCATGTACGCTGGCTAAACGCGCCACCTGTTCAATCTCTTCCTGGGTCGCCTCCGGGCGTCCGAGCGCAATATTATTGGCAATAGAGTCCGAGAACAAAAACGGCGTCTGACTGACCACCGCCAGTCGGCTACGCCAGCTATCAAGCTGCAGATGCGTCAACGGCATGTCATGGAAACGGATTTCTCCCTGCGTCACATCAAAATGGCGCTGGATAAGCGACAATATTGTGCTTTTCCCCGCGCCGGTCGGACCGCATATCCCCAGCATCTGACCCGGTTTAAGACGAAAGTTCACATTCTCCAGCGCCGGATGCGTCGTTTGCGGATAGCGAAACTCACGAATGGCCGCCGTCAATTCGCCGCGCCCCGCCGGGACCGGCTCTTCGCCATCGTTAACCACCGGGGCTTCCGCCAGCATCGCTCGGATGCGGCTGTAAGCGGCGCTACCCCGCTCCACAATATTAAACATCCAGGCCAGCGCCAGCATGGGCCAAATCATCAACCCCAGATACATCATAAAGCTGGTGAGTTCGCCCAGCGTCAGGCTGCCGTTAACCACCATCCAGCTTCCACCGCTAATCGCGAGCAGGTTCGCCATGCCAATGGCGATGTAAATCGTCGGATCAAAACGCGCGTCGATACGCGCCACTCGCATATTTTTCTTGCCGGTATCTTCGGCATCCGCCGCAAACAGCGAGGACTGACGGTCCTCCAGACCAAACGCTTTGATCATGCGGATGCTGGTCAGACTCTCCTGCGTGCGGTCGTTCAGGCTGGAGAAGGCGGCCTGCGCCCCTTTGAAGTAATCATGCAGCCGATCGCCGTAACGTTTGATCATCAGCGCCATAATCGGCATCGGCAACAACGCTAATAGCGTTAGCTGCCAGCTAATTTGCGTCGACATGACAATCAGTACCGCGCAGCCCATTACCAACGAGTCAACCAGCGTCAGAACACCCTCGCCTGCCGCAAATACCACGCGATCCACATCATTCGTCGCGCGGGCGATAAGATCGCCCGTCCGATGGCGCTGATAAAATTCAGGATGCTGCCGACTAAGCTGGCGATAATAATCTTCACGCAGTTCAACGGCTAATTGATAAGAGGCGCCAAATAGCAGCACACGCCAGACATAGCGCAACAAATAGACCACCACGGCGATCAGGGCAATGGCGCCAATCCACATCGCTATCCGGCCAGAAGTAAAATGCTGTGCGGTTACGCCATCCACGACAATCCCCACAACTTTAGGCGGGATCAGCTGAAGAATCGAAATAAGCATAAGCAGGGCCACCGCGCCAAGATAGCGACGCCATTCCCGGCGAAAGTACCAGCTTAATTGAGCAAATAATCGCACGCGTTATTTCCTGATATGATTTCCGGCAATACCGGGAGAATTATTCAATGGGCAGAGAAGTGGTGTACTTAATCTGTTCCATTGCAAAACTGGAGGTGACGTCTGACAGTCCTGGAACGCTATTGACCAGACGTTTATAGAAATCGTCATACCGCTTCATGTCGGCTACCTGAACTCGCATCAGATAATCGTATTCCCCCGCCATTCGCCAGAAGCCAAGCACTTCCGGCATCTCAGTGACAACAGTCACGAACCGACAGTACCATTCACTGCTGTGGTGCTGCGTTTTTATCAACACAAAAGCTGTTAATCCCAGACCCAGTTTTTCCGGGTCCAGCAGCGCGACCCTGCCAAGAAGGATACCGTCGTCTTCCAGGCGCTTAAGCCGCTTCCAGCAAGGCGTTGTCGTCAAATTAACGGCATCCGCCAGCGCCTGCAAAGAGAGGGTACAGTCCTGCTGCAATAAGGAAAGCAGCTTACGGTCAATTTTATCTAACATACCCACCCCGTAGAGAATATTTTTCTCCTTCCATTGTAATTTAAAGGTCAAATAGCAACAATTTTTTCCGTGCTTTTCGCTAATCTGGGCACAAAATGATAAACGGATATTAATGATGAGTAGCAATTGGGTTAAAAATGCCATTAATGAAATTAACGCTGACCACCAGCGCTCAGCGGATACGCATCTTATTCGTCTGCCTCTGTCGGCATTTCCAGGTATTCAGCTTTATCTGAAAGATGAAAGCACGCATCCCACCGGTAGCCTCAAGCATCGCCTGGCGCGCTCGCTGTTCCTTTATGGGTTGTGCAATGGCTGGATTAAAGAAGGCACCCCGATAATTGAAGCCTCATCGGGCTCAACGGCGATTTCGGAAGCCTGGTTCGCGCGTTTATTGGGACTGCCGTTCATCGCCGTCATGCCCGCCTGTACCGCAAAACGTAAAATCGAGCAGATTCAATTTTACGGCGGTCACTGTCATTTTGTGGAACGCGCATGCGAAATTTATGCCGCATCCGAGCAACTGGCGCATGAACTGAACGGTCATTATATGGATCAGTTTACCTACGCAGAGCGTGCTACCGACTGGCGGGGTAACAATAATATTGCCGACAGTATTTTTCGCCAGATGCGCAGCGAACCCCATCCAGTGCCTCGATTTATAGTCATGAGCGCCGGAACGGGCGGAACCTCTGCGACGATCGGACGCTATATTCGCTGCCAGGGCTATGATACTCAGCTAATGGTGGTTGATCCGGAGAACTCCGTCTTTTTACCTTACTGGCAAGATCGCGACGCTTCATTACGCAGCCCGGTGGGCAGTAAAATTGAGGGAATTGGTCGCCCGCGCGTAGAGCCTTCTTTTATTCCGGATGTCGTGGATGAGATGCTGCGCGTGCCGGACGCCGCCAGTATTGCCGCCGCCCACTGGCTGGAAACGCAGCTAGGCCGTAAAGTCGGCGCCTCTACTGGCACGAATATGTGGGGAGCGTTACAGCTTGCGGCCCGGATGCGCGAGGCCGGAGAAACGGGCGCTATTGTGACGTTATTGTGCGATAGCGGCGAGCGCTACCTGGATACCTATTACCATCCGGCATGGGTTAGCGAACATATCGGCGATTTAACGCCGTGGTCAGCGGCCATCGCAGCATTACTTACTGCGGGCTAAAAACCAATAAAAAAAGCCAGACTGAACGTCTGGCTTGCTGGAAGAGATCTCTCATTCGGGGGAATAAGGTAGATGCGGATTGTCCAGCCAATGTGTCAAAAAGTGAGATACCGCCTGATGACCACAATGTCCGATGACTGACAGATGTGGTAGCGCGGCGATAAGTTGCGGCATGGCGTTGCCCATAATTAGTCCCTGCCCGACGCTGCCCAGCATTTCCCGATCGTTCATCGCATCGCCAAACGCCATGCAGTCTGCCAGTGAAAGCCCCAAATGGTCGCTCAATACCGCCAGCGCAGAGCCTTTATTACATCCCAGAGGTAAAACTTCCAGGCAGTCGACAGCAGAGAAACAGAGGTGCGCGCGCTCTTCCAGCGTCTCATTAAGTTGAATGCGCAAGCGGATCAAAGAGTCATGATCGCCGCAAAAACAGATCTTCATCACCTGATGGGCTGGGATGCTTTTTATATCGATAACCTGATAACGAAAACCGCTGTAAACGTGCGCCTGGAGTAATGCGGGGATCTCCTGACCTGTAAACCAGCCGTTGTCATTAAAGACATGCATACTGGCCCCGGTATCCCAGGCATGGTGCATCACCGTATCGGCAACCTGAGGGTCGAGATCCTGACGATACAGCACATCGCCTTCCAGCGAGTGAATTCGCGTCCCGTTACCGGTGATAAGATAAGCATCCAGTGAAAGCGTCCCCAGAATATGCCGCATTTCCAGAACATGACGACCCGTAGCGAATGTCAGGGTGATATCTCGTTCGCGCAGACGCGACAGCGTGGCGATCGTTTCTCTACCCAACTGGTGATCGGGCATTAATAACGTGCCATCCATATCAAATGCTGCCAGGCGGGCCATCTCTTTCTCCACACTGTGACGCGGTTAACTTTTCGTTCAGTATGACCTGAGATATACGGAAGTAATAGTGAACAGATAAAAGGAAGTGTTCCGGGTTTCTATGAGGCTACTGAATCGACTTAACCAATATCAACGCCTCTGGCAGCCTTCCGCCGGGGAAATGCAATACGTCACCGTTAGCGAACTAGCCGAACGCTGTTTTTGTAGTGAGCGACATCTGCGAACGTTGCTGCGCCAGGCTCAGCAGGCAGGTTGGCTAAAATGGGAGGCGCAGTCCGGGCGCGGAAAGCGCGGACGGCTACAGTTTCTGGTCACACCGGAATCGCTCCGTACTGCCATGATGGAGCAGGCGCTGGAAAAAGGGCAGCAGCTCAACGTGCTGGAGCTGGCGCAACTGGCGCCTGGCGAGCTACGGGCGATGCTCCAGCCCTTTATGGGCGGTCAATGGCAAAACGACACACCGACATTACGTATTCCCTACTATCGTCCGCTTGACCCGCTGCATCCGGGTTTCCTGCCAGGCCGCGCGGAACAGCATCTCGCAGGGCAAGTTTTTTCCGGGTTAACGCGCTTCGACCGCGACAGCCAGTATCCCTGCGGGGATTTGGCGCATCACTGGGATGTTTCCGTCGACGGTTTACGCTGGGATTTTTATATTCGCTCCACGCTGCACTGGCATAATGGCGATACGGTGGACACCTCGCAGCTACATGAACGTCTTGAAAGGCTGCTTAATCTCCCCGCGCTAAATAAATTGTTTATTAGCGTCGCACGTATCACCATAACGCATCCGCAGTGCCTGACCTTTTTCCTTCATCGGCCTGATTACTGGCTGGCACATCGTCTGGCGAGCTATTGTAGCGCTCTGGCGCATCCTGACCAGCCTCTTATCGGCACTGGTCCTTTTCGCCTGGCGTTGTTCACGCCGGAGCTGGTACGTCTGGAAAGTCACGACTATTATCACCTCAGCCATCCGCTACTTAAAGCGATTGAGTTCTGGATCACCCCGCAACTGTTTGCCCAAGATCTGGGCACCAGTTGCCGTCATCCGGTGCAGATCGCCATCGGCAAACCGGAAGAGCTGGCGACGCTGAGTCAAGTAAGTAGCGGCATCAGTCTGGGCTTTTGCTATTTAACCATTAGGAAGGGCTCACGGCTCAACGTACAGCAGGCGCGGCGTCTGGTGCATATTATCCATCACAGTTCTCTGCTGAAAACATTGCCGGTAGATGAGAATTTGATTACGCCAAGTCAGGCGCTGCTCCCTGGCTGGATAATCCCGCAATGGCTGGATGTTGATGAAACGCCGTTGCCTAAAAAACTCACCCTGGCGTACCACCTTCCCATAGAACTTCATACGATGGCGGAGCAGCTTCGACACTACCTTGCGACACTCGGCTGTGAGTTAACGTTGATTTTTCATAATGCAAAAAACTGGGATAACTGCCCTGCTCTGGCGCAAGCGGATCTAATGATGGGCGACAGGCTGATCGGCGAAGCGCCGGAATATACGCTGGAGCAGTGGCTACGTTGCGATCAGATCTGGCCACATGTTCTGGACGCGCCAGCGTTTTCACATTTGCAGGCGACGCTTGACGCCCTGCAAATTCAGCCAAATGAAAAGGATCGCCGTGCCGCGCTGCAACGGGTTTTTGCCGGCCTGATGGATGATGCCACGCTGACGCCGCTGTTTAATTACCACTATCGCATCAGCGCCCCGCCGGGCGTTAATGGCGTTCGGCTCACCCCCCGCGGCTGGTTTGAATTTAGCGAAGCCTGGCTCCCGCCGCCTTCGCAGTGAAGAAGCTGGTCGGTATTATCCGCACGCGTTACCATATTGGCTTTCGTCATTTATCAGGATAACTATGAAACGCGCCGTTGTTGTATTTAGTGGAGGTCAGGACTCCACCACTTGTCTGGCGCAAGCGCTACATCAGTATGATGAAGTGCATTGTGTCACGTTTGATTATGGTCAGCGCCACCGCGCAGAGATTGATGTCGCACGCTCTCTGGCGTTAAAACTTGGCGTACGCGCGCATAAAATGCTGGATGTCACTTTGCTGAACGAACTGGCGGTAAGTAGCCTGACGCGGGATAGCATTCCGGTGCCGGATTATGAACCAAACGCCGACGGCATCCCCAACACTTTTGTACCCGGACGCAATATTCTCTTTCTGACGCTGGCGGCGATTTACGCTTATCAGGTCAAAGCCGAAGCGGTGATCACCGGCGTTTGCGAGACCGATTTTTCCGGCTATCCGGACTGTCGCGATGAGTTCGTCAAGGCGCTGAATCGCGCCGTGAATTTGGGCATGGCGAAAGATATCCGCTTCGAAACGCCCTTAATGTGGCTTGATAAAGCTGAAACCTGGGCGCTGGCTGATTATTGGGGCAAGCTGAATTTGGTTCGCGAAGAGACGCTGACCTGTTATAACGGCATCAAAGGCGACGGCTGCGGTCATTGCGCGGCCTGTAATCTACGCGCCAACGGCCTGAATCATTATCTGGCGGATAAAGCGGCAGTAGTGACGGCGATGAAGCAGAAAACGGGTCTACAGTAAGATAATCCGCTTACGTTGCCGGATAGCGACGCTGATGCGTCTTATCCGGCCTACAAAACCGAAGCATTTGTAGGCCTGATAAACGTAGCGCCGTCAGGCAACGAGGCGTTATTGTGCCATCTGCTCCAGCTTTTCACGCAATTCGCCTTCCAGCGGCAGCGCTTTTTGCGTTTTTAAATCAATGCAGACAAACGTGATGAGCGCATCCACTACCACCTGCCCTTCAGGCTCCAGCGTGATCGTCTGACTTAATACGCCGCTTTTACCGTTAAGCTGTTGTACCTGGCTGGTAACGGTCAGTAGATCGCTCAATACCGCCGGTCGACGGTAATTTATATTGATGTTTACCACCACGAACGCAATATTGCGGGCCGTCATCCACTGAAAGCCGTCGCTGTTTTCCAGCCCATCCCAGCGGGCTTCTTCCAGAAACTCCAGATAGCGGGCATTATTAACATGCTGATAAACATCAAGATGATAACCGCGAACTTTAATCTGTGTTTGCATAGCGCAATAACCTTATGTTGTTGTTATAAGTAAACGACAAGTACAGAGGCCATAACTGGTATGACCTCTCTTAGTCTGGCAAATTTTTGCCACTACGCAAGTTATTACAATGTTAAAACGGTCAGGTTACGCTCCACCAGCGAACTGCCCATTCCCGGCACCTGCTTTAAGTCATCCACCGTTTTAAAGGGCCCATACTCCTCCCGGTAGCTTACAATCGCCTGCGCTTTCTTCAGACCGACGCCGTTCATCACTCGCGCCAGATCCTCTGCTGACGCGGTATTAATGCTTACCCTGGTACCGTCATCATCGCTGGCTTTTGCAGGTTGCGTGGCTTTGCTTTGCGCATTCGTTGGGGTATCCGCTTTGGTTTGAGTCGCCTGACTTTTGGCGGTAGGTTCTGCAGCCAATGCGCTTTGAGCCATGCCTGCACAGGTTAAAGAAAGCGTAATAAGCAGGGCTTTAATTCCGTGTTTCATACTGTTTTCTCCTTGTTTGTTAACAGTGAAGCCACGATAGCGGGACGGAGAAAAATGAACAAACGGCAATTCTCAGAAATGGAAAAGGCCGCGAAAGCGGCCTTTGTGGGATACAACTTTTTGCAATTTTTTGCGAAGCGCCTCGACGATTACTGCTGCTCCAGAGCGTCGCCGATTTTGATTTTCGCCTCTTTACGCAGATTACTCATCAGCGCCTCAAAGACAATTTGCGCATTGTTCTGCGTAATGCCCTGCATCATCGCTTTTTTCTGGGCTTCCGGCATGGAGCCCGCTTTCACCTCGTCAAGCGCCAGCAGAACGATGTTACCCTGCATATCGTTCGCCACGCCATAGACTGGCTTATCTTTCGTCGGGAGGCTTAACGCAAAGGCCGCCTGACTCACAGGATCCTGACTAGTACGGCTTAACGTTTTAGGTTCGCCAAAGCTGAGACCCGCTGCTTTCATCGCTTCCGCGCCTTTGCCCGCTTTCAGCTCAACCAGCAGTTTTTCAGCATCCAGTTTTGCCTGTTGTTCAGCTTTATTATGCTTCACCAGGGCAATGACCTGTTCTTTCACCGCTGCTAACGGCTTCACGGCTTCAGGTTTATGCTCGCTCACGCGCACGACAAAAGCCCGGTCGCCATCCACGGTGATAATGTCGGAATTCGGCCCCGGCGTGCCATTTTCGCCCACCAGACCACCATTAAAGATAGCATCGGCCACCGGTTTGAAGTTCAGCTCTTCCGGTAAGTTGTCATGGCTAAACCAGCCGGTTTCAACCGCTTTTACGCCAGCGACCTGTTCAGCGCCTGCTAACGACTCATTGTCGTTACTTGCTGCATCGCTCACTTTCTGCTGCAAAGCATAATAAGCGTCCAGCGCTTTTTCCTGTTTCACTTTCGCGGCAATGTCGTCGCGAACCTCGCTCAGCGGTTTCACTTTGGCAGGCTGAACATCATCCAGACGCGCCACCAGAAAACCGACAGACGACTTGATCACGCCAGATATCTGGCCTTTCTCTTTCAAACCCGCGTTTTTCAGTTCCGGCACCGTGGCAGACTCTTCCAGCCAGCCCATATCGCCGCCATTACGCGCAGAGATGATGTCGGTAGATTTCTCTTTCGCCAGCGTGGCGAAATCTTCGCCCTTGTTCAACGCATCCAGTACAGCTTTCGCGTCATCTTCCGTTTTGGTCTGAATAATGCTGTAACGATGACGCTCCGGCTGAGTAAACTGATCCAAATGTTGGTCATAATAGGCCTGAATATCCGCATCGCTGACCGGCGCTTGCATCGTCGCCGCATCCAGCTTGATGTAGCTTACGCGGAACTGTTCCGGCGTCATAAAGCGGGTTTTATTCTGATCGTAGTAGCTGGACACTTCCTGATCGGTCGCCTGCTGCTTCGCCGCCAGCGCGTTGACATCAATAGTGGCTTCACGCACTACGCGCTGTTGAGAGACTAATGCCGCCAGCTCGTCGGTTTCCCCTTTCAGCATAAAATCAGTACCGGCCACGCCGTTGATCAGTTGCTGAGTGGTAAGCTGGTTACGCAGCGCCTGAGCATACTGATCGGCCGTCATTCCCATCTGATTCACAATCGCGTTATAGCGGTTGTTGTCAAACCGACCGTCCACCTGAAAAGCGGGAGTGGCGAAAATCGCCTGCTTTACCTGCTCATCGCTGATGCCCAGTTTCAGTTCGCGGGAATATTGATCCAACAGCGCTTCATCTATCAGACGATTCAGCACCTGCTGGCGCAGACTTTTCATATAACCTTCGTTGGCCGCCAGTTCAGAATACCTGTCGCCCAACTGCTGCTGCATACGGTTACGTTCGTTGTTAAACGCATTCTCAAACTGTGCCCGGCTGATTTCCTGGCCATTCACTTTTGC
>JGI2924J29684_1077187_pt1 | contig 14480 bp, 12 predicted proteins | sample BenlonsequencITS_FD_29684 | JGI IMG/M metagenome (IMG submission 29684)
CCCCGCCACTCGGCCGACGGCCCGGCCTGGGCGGCGAGCTGCCGCACCGCGTCGTCCACCTCGACGAGGCGGCGGGACATCGAAAGCTCGTTCTGCAGGAGGGCGAGTTCGGCGAGGTAATGCTCCAAGACGACGGCGGAGGCTCGGCGGCTCGCCCGCTCGACCACCGACGCGTCGACGTTCGGGTTGCCGTCCCGGTCCCCGCCGATCCACGAGCCGGGCCGCACGACGGGCGGCGCCGAAGCGGGCCGCGCCTCGGGCCAACGCTCGCGCAGCTGCCGGTCCACCTCGAGGTTGAGCTTCGGGATCATCTCCAACAAGGACGCTTGGTAATACCGCAGGCCCATCTCGATCTCGTCTTGAATCCGCACCCTCGACAGCCGCGTGATGGCGGTTTGCCAGAGCGCGGTCACATGCCGTCGCAGCTCCTCGACAACCTCGTCGCGCTCCGTCTCGTCCAGGGCGGTGCGGTCCAGGTAGCGCATGAGCTCGGTGATGCGGCCTTGCGCCTCGAAGACGCTGCGGCGGCGCGTCTCGGTGGGGTGCGCGGTGATGACTGGAGCGACCAGCGCGTCGGCGAGCGCCGCCGCCACACGGTCCGGGTCCGGCCGGGACTCGTCGAGCTTGCGCCACGTCGCGGCGAGGGTGCTGTCCGGCGCGGCCTCGCCCGATTGGACGTGCACACGCCTTCGCCGTTCGGTGTGGATGTCCTCGGCGAGGTTCGCGAGCAGCAAGAACTGGCAGAACGCCCGAACCACGGGGATTGCCTCGTCCACGCCCACATCGGCGAAGAAGTCCGCCAGCTCGGCGCGGTCGATCTCCGAGCGGCGAACTCGGAACGACTCGGTGCGGGCGTGCTCGACAAGGTCGAACACATGCTGCCCGGACTGCTCGCAAATGATCTCGCCGAGCACACGCCCCAGAAGACGGATGTCCTCCCGGAGCGGTTCGGTCGCGACCCTCTCGGGATCGTTCGGGTCGAAGAGTGATACCGCGTCAGTCACAGAACCCAGTATTCCCTGATCTTCGCGAGAGTGCGAGCCCTACGTTCAGCGCGTTGCCGGGGCAGGCGTCGCGGGCGCAGGGGCTTGACTCGCCGGGGCGGCAGGAGCAGGGCTCGCGGGCGCCGGGGCTTGACTCGCCGGGGCGGGGATCACCGGCGGGACGTTGGGCGCCCCGCCACCGGGGCCGCCAAGCCCCCCGCCCATGTCGGAGAAGCTCGAATCGTTGGCCCGGCGCTCGTCTTGCTCGGTCTTGAGCTTGATCTGATAGCCGATGCCCACGATGGCGATGAGCCAGACCAGGGACACGAAAACAGTGATCCTGTTCAGGTTGCGCTCGGCCTGGGTCGAGCCGGCGAGGCTCGACTGCACGCCGCCGCCGAAGAGGGAGGACAGGCCGCCGCCCTTCCCCCGGTGCAGCAGCACAAGGAGAACCAGCAGCAAGCTGGTCACGATAATCGTGATCTCAAGCGTTAACCTCACGGCGGGCAAGTCTAATCCATCAAGACCGGACAACGGTAATCGTCGGCGGCTTCCGCCCTTCGGCGCGCGATGGGCGAACCCCTTGAGCGGGGGGACACCCGGCCGCAATATTCTTCCGCTATCGTGACCGACATGACAGTCGAAGCGTCCGACCGTTCCGCGCCGAGCGGACTGGACATTCCGAGCGTGGTGAATTTCCGAGACGCGGCCGGGCATCCCCGCCCGCTCCTGGGCCACGGCGGGACCCCGCTGCGCGCGAGACAATTCTTCCGGTCCGGCACCCTCGACCCCGACGACACCGACGGCGCGCGCCTCGCCGAGCTGCCCGTCTCGCTGGTCGTGGACTTGCGCACGCCTTGGGAAGCGCAGAACCGGCCGGACCGGGTGCCGCCTGGGGCGCGTTATGAGCACATCAGCGTTCTGGGCGCGGGGACCCAGGCCGAGCAGGCGGTCTACGGGCACATCCCGGACCCCGACGAAGCCCGCGAGTCGCTGCGCAGGCTCAATCGTGGTTTTGTGGCCGACCCGGAGCAACGCGACCAGTTCCGTGCCGTGTTCCATTCGTTCGCCAAAGCCGAAGGCCCGGTCATCTTCCACTGCTCCTACGGCAAAGACCGCAGCGGCTGGACCGCGGCCATGCTCCTGGCCATCGCGGGCGTGCGCGAGTCCGACATCGTCGCGGACTACCTGCTCAGCAATGCGTTCCTGGCCGAGATCAACCATCGCCGCTGGGAGCAAACCCAGGAGAAGGAAGGCATGGCGGCCGCGAACGCGCGAGCGCCGATCTTCGAGGTGCGCTCCGACTATTTCGGCGCCGGCCTCGCCCAAATCGAGCGCGACTACGGGACTGTGGACGACTACCTGCGGCGCGGACTGGGCCTGGACGAGCAGGTGCTCGCCGCGCTGCGCGCCAAACTCCTCACGGCGTGAGCAGCCGGGCGGGCTAGGATTTCGCGGCCAATGCGGCGAAAGCGACGATCGCCGCGAACTCTTCGACCTTGAGCGAAGCGCCGCCGACCAAGGCCCCGTCCACGTCAGGCTCTGCCAGCAGCTCAGCGGCGTTGCCTTTGTTCACCGAACCGCCGTACAGCACACGCGCCGCGCGGGCGACGTGGTCGCCGCCGATCTCCGCGAGCGCCTTGCGCATCGCGCCGCACACCTCCTGGGCGTCCTTCGGACTCGCGACCCGGCCGGTGCCGATGGCCCAAACAGGCTCGTAGGCGATCACAACCTTGGCGAGCTCGTCCTCGGACAACCCGGCGAGCGAGGCGCGCAATTGGCTGTCGCAATGCGCAATGTGCCTGCCCGCTTCCCGGACGTCCTCGCCTTCGCCGACACAGACAATGGGGGTCAGGCCATGTTTGAGCGCCGCTTTGGCCTTCGCGGCGACCAACTCGTCCGTCTCGTGGTGGTAGGCCCGGCGCTCGGAGTGCCCGACGACGACCTGCGTGCAACCGAGTTTGGCGAGGAACGCCCCGGAGACTTCGCCGGTGTAGGCCCCCGCGTCGTGCTTCGAAAGGTCCTGAGCGCCGTATTCGACCGGCAGGCCGTCCGATTCCACCACTGCTTGGACGCTCCTGATGTCCGTGAACGGGACGAGCACCGATGTCTGCACCGTCTCGAAATGCTCGGCCTTGAGGGCATGGCACAGTTTCTGCACCAGGGCGATGGCCTCGAAATGATTCAGGTTCATCTTCCAGTTGCCCGCGATCAGGGGCTGGCGTGACGGGGAAGTCATCGCTCCTGCCCTGACCGGTCGAGCACGGCGATGCCGGGAAGGGTTTTGCCCTCAAGGAATTCCAGGGACGCGCCGCCGCCGGTGGAGATGTGCGAGAAGTCGTCTTCGCCCAGCTTCAACGTGCGAACCGCCGCGGCCGAGTCGCCGCCGCCGACCACGCTGAACGCGCCCTTGGCAGTCTCCTCGACAATCGCCTCGGCGAGAGCCCTGGTGCCCCAGGCGAAGGCCGGGAACTCGAACACGCCGAGCGGGCCGTTCCAGAAGATTGTCTTCGCGTCGGAAAGCGCTTGGCGGAAGTGCCGGTGCGAAGCCGGGCCGACGTCCAAACCCATCCAGCCGTCCGGGATCGCGTCCGCCGCGACGGTCTGCGTCTGCGCGTCCGCCGCGAACGTGTCCGCGACCACCACGTCCAACGGGAGTTTGAGGACCGAGCCGTACCGCTGCAAGAGGCTCTTCGCGTTTTCGACCTGGTCTTCCTGCACCAGGGAGCCCCCGACCGAGTGCCCCTGGGCGAGGAGGAAGGTGAACGCCATGCCGCCGCCGATCACCAACGTGTCCACCCGCGGGGCCAGATGTTCGATCACGGCCAGTTTGTCGGAGACCTTCGAGCCGCCGAGCACGACGGCGTAGGGCCGCTCCGGGGACTCGGTGAGCCGCCGCAGCACTGCGGCCTCGGCGGCGACGAGGTCGCCCGCGTACGCGGGGAGGAGCGTCGCCACGTCGTAGACCGAGGCTTGTTTGCGATGCACCACGCCGAAGCCGTCGGAGACGAACGCCCCGTCCTCGCCGACCAGCTCCACCAGATCGCGGGCGAGCGACTGGCGCGCGCTGTCGTCCTTGCTGGTCTCACGAGGGTCGAAACGAACGTTCTCCAACAAGAGCACATCGCCAGAGGTGAGCCCCTCCGAGCGGGCGAGGGCGTCCTGGCCGACCACGTCTCCCGCGAGCTGGACATGCCTGCCCAAGCGCTCGGCGAGTTCGGCGGCCACCGGGCCGAGCGAGTATTTCGGGTCCGGGGCGCCGTCCGGCCTGCCCAAATGCGCGGCGACCACGACTTTCGCGCCAGCCTCGGCCAGCTTCTTGAGCGTCGGGACCGAAGCCGCGATACGGCCGGGATCGGTGATCTTCGAGCCGTCGAGCGGCACGTTGAGATCGGAGCGGACCAACACGCCACGCCCGGAGACGCCAGCGGCGAGCAGATCGTCGAGGGTGGAAATCGCCATGAGCAGTGACCCGCGCCTTAGAGGGACTTGCCGATCAGCGTGATGAGGTCCACGAGCCTGGAGGAGTAGCCCCATTCGTTGTCATACCAGGCCGCGACCTTGATCTGGCCGGAGATGACCTTGGTGAGCGGCGCGTCGAAGATGCTCGAATGCGGGTCGCCGATGATGTCGCCGGAGACGATCGGGTCGGTCGAGTACTTGAGGATGCCCTGCAACGGCCCCTCCGCGGCGGCCTTCACCGCCGCGTTCACCGCGTCGGCGGTGGCCTCCTTCTCGACGTCCAACGTGAGGTCGGAGATCGACCCGGTCGGCGTGGGCACGCGCAGGGCGTAGCCGTCGAGCTTGCCCACCAGCTGCGGCAGCACGAGGCCGATGGCCTTCGCCGCCCCGGTCGAGGTCGGGACGATGTTGAGCGCGGCGGCGCGGGCGCGGCGCAGGTCCTTGTGCGGGCCGTCCTGCAGGTTCTGGTCCTGGGTGTACGCGTGCACGGTGGTGAGCCCGCCCCGGACGATGCCGAACGCCTCGTCGATCACCTTGAGCACCGGGGCGATGGAGTTCGTGGTGCAGGAAGCGTTGGAGATGATCTTCTGGCTGCCGTCGTACTTGTCCTCGTTGGCACCGAGCACGACCGTCAGGTCCTCGCCGGTGGCGGGAGCGGAGATGACGACCTTCTTCGCGCCGGCGTCGAGGTGGCCCTTCGCCTTCGCGGCGTCGGTGAAGATGCCGGTGGACTCGACGACCACGTCGACGCCCAAATCGCCCCAGGGCAGGGCTGCGGGGCCCTCCTTGACCGCGAGGGCGCGGATCTTCTGGCTGCCGACGAGGATGTCCTGGCCGTCGACCGAGACCTCCTCGGGGAAGCGGCGCAGGATGGAGTCGTATTTCAACAGGTGGGCGAGGTTCGCGGGATCGCTCAGGTCGTTGACCGCGACGATCTCGAAGTCCGCCCGCCCGGCCGCTTTCGCCGCGTGCGCCGCCCGGAAGAAGTTCCGGCCGATCCGTCCGAAACCGTTGACGCCTACTCGAATAGCCACCGTGCGAACTCCTTCGTCAAGTCAGTTGTGCTGTTGCAGAGATCAGCCTAGTGGTTTCCCTGAGCCAGGCGCGACGCCCCCTGCCTTCTCACGGGCACGGGCCTGGTCATGAGGTCCACATACCAGTCGTCAAAGCGCGGGTTGTCGAATTTGGTGATGACAGTCACCGGGCGCCGCCCCGGCTTCGGGGCAGGGGCGTAGGACACGCTGCCGTCGTTTTCGCCGAGCTGGGCGCGCACCGTCGGCCACACCACGCGGGACTCGGTGGCGAAACCCGGATCGACGGCGTACGCGAACGCCAGCTCGTCCCAGAGCGGCTGGGTGTAGTCCGGGTCCCGGTCAAAGCCGCCCTTGCCGTCGAGACCGGCTCCGACGATGTCGCGGTACAGGCCGGTGACGGGCGTCGGGCTCGGCGGGAACGCGATGCGCCGGTACAGCGCGTCGTCGAGGGGCACGGTGTTGCTCAAGTCCAACGGGGTCACGACTTCTTCGACCGGCAGCTTCAGCACCTCGTCCGCAGCTTTCGGGTCGAACCACCAGTTCAGCTCCGCCTTCGCCGTGGAGTTCCCCGGCACGTCGAACGCCCCGCCCATGATGACGATCCGTTTGACGAGCCCGACCGCGTCCGGATGCTCCTTGGCCAACAGGGCCAGGTCGGTCAACGGCCCGATGGCGACAATCGTGATCTCGTGCGGGAAGGCGCGCAGCTGGTCCGCCATGAAATCGACGGCCCGCTGGGCGCGCGGCCTCGCGCACGTCGCGAATCCGTCCGGCGGCGCCACGAGGTCCGCCCGCGACACCGGCTTCTTCGTGCCCCACGCCCCGGTGAAGCCGTCCCCGGTCGCGAGCGCCGCCGCGTCGGCTTTGACGGCCGCGGGCCCGTGGTCGAGGGGGTAGTCCGCGCCCGGATACACCCCGACCGCGAAGTCCGCCGGAACGCGCCGACAAGGCCCCGGGTCGCCGACGCCAAGCCGCTCGGTCGCCCTGACTGCCTCGGCGACCTCCTGGTCGCGCCACTCGTCGCCGGTGACCACGGTGACGCCGAGCAGGTCGATCTGCCCCTCGGCGTGCAGCTGCGCGGCCATCGACACCACTTGCCCGTCGTCCAGCATGGTGGCGAAGTCGGTGTCGATGATGATCTTCTGCGGCTCGGAGTCCACGAGCGCGGCCCGCGCGGCGGCGGACGGCAGACCCGCGAGGAGCAGAGCGGCGCAGAGGATCGCCGCGCAGGCGCTCCGAACCCTCACTCGTCGTCGTCCAAAAGGTCCGAGGAGACCGCCGACTCGGTGTCGGGGACCCCCCGGAGCGCGGCGACTTTGTCCGCCATCGACAAAAGTCTGCGGATGCGTCCCGCAATGGCGTCTTTCGTCATGGGCGGATCGGCGAGGGAGCCCAGCTGTTCGAGCGAGACCTCCTTGTGCGCCATGCGCAACCGCCCGGCGACCAGCAGATGCTCGGGCACCTCGTCGCCGAGGATCTCAATGGCGCGGCCCACCCTGGCCGCCGAGGCGAGCGCGGCGCGGGCCGACCGGCGCAGGTTGGCGTCGTCGAAGTTGGCGAGGCGTTGGGGGGCCGCGCGGACCTGGCGTTGCTGGCGGTGCTCCTCCCACACCTTCCAACTGTTCTTCGCGCCCATCCGAGTGAGCAGCTCGCCGATCGCCTCCGCGTCGCGCACCACGACCCGGTCTTGGCCGCGCAACTCACGGGATTTCGCCGGAACACCGAGCCTTCGCGCCGCGCCGACCAGCGCCAGCGCGGCAAGCGGACTGGGCGCGACCACCTCCAGCGCGGCAGTGCGGCTCGGCGCGGCGAGCATGCCGCTCGCGAGGAACGCGCCCCGCCACGCCCCTTCCACGTCTTCCAAGCTCCCGTTGACCACAGCGGCGGGCAACCCCACCACCGGGCGGCCCTGGCCGTCGATCATGCCGGTCTGCCGGGCCAGCATCTCCCCGCCCCGCGTCACCCGCACCACGTAACGGTGGTACTTGTGGGAGCCCCCCGGCGGCAAGACATGCACCCCGCTGGTCGACCCGTGGAGTTCGTGCAAACCGACCCGAAGCCGTTTCGCGGCGCCGGCGTGGTCGAGCTCCGCGCCCACCACGATCCTGCCGGACAAGATCTGCAACCCCCCGCCGAACCTGAGCACAGCGGCCACCTCTGCCTTGCGCGCCGACAGCGCGCCCGGCGGGACCAAGCACAGCTCGTCCTTCATCTCCGTCGTCATGCCATTGGTCATCGACCACCATCCTCTTGCCCAGGCACGTCCTGGCCTACCAAGTCCTTGAGCACGCCAGCCAGCGCCTCCGGGTCGTGCTGATGCGTTCCAGGGATCGCCACTCGCGCGAAAGTCGGGCTCGCCCCGAACCTGTCCGCCGCCCGGACGAGCTGTTCCCGGTCTGCTCCGTCCGGCACCGAGGCCGCATCGACCACAATATGGTCCACACGAAGCCCCGGAGCGTGCTGCGAGAGTACATGCAAGTGCCGCTCGGTGGAAAAACCCGCCGTCTCGCCCGGCTCCGGCGCGAGGTTCAACACGAGGACTTTCCGGGCGTCGGTCGCCGTCAAAGCCTGCAACTGCTCCGGCACGAGCACATGCGGGATGACGCTGGAGAACCATGACCCCGGCCCCAACACGACCAGGTCGGCCCGCATAATCGCTCCGACCGCCGCCGCGCAGGCCGGCGGCTCCGTTGGCAACAGCCTCACCCGCCGCACCTTACCCGGTGTGGTCGCAACCGCAACCTGGCCTCGGATTCTTCGGATCAGGCGAGGATCGTCCTCGATGCCAGAAACTTCCGCTTCGATCTCCAGGGGAACCGCGGACATGGGCAGCACCCGGCCCTGCGCGCCGAAAGTCCGGACCATCGCGTCCAACGCCGCCACCGGGTCGCCGAGCACTTCGGCGAGCCCGGCGAGCAACAGGTTGCCCACGGGATGCCCGGCGAGGGCCCCGACTCCGCCGAACCGGTGCTGCAGCACCTGCGCCCACATGCCCGCGTCGCCGTCGTCCGGGGTGAGCGCGACCAACGCCATCCGCAGATCGCCCGGCGGGATCACGTCGAGCTCTTGGCGCAGCCTCCCCGAGGAGCCGCCGTCGTCGGCCACCGTCACCACCGCCGTCACGTCCGGGGTGAGCCGCCGCACCGCGGAGAGCGTCGCGAACAGGCCATGCCCGCCGCCGAGCGCGGCGACGGCGAATCTTCCCGCCGCGCGGCGCGCCATCACTCCAACCCCAGGTCTCGGTGGATGACACGGACCGTCAGCTGCTGGTCTTGGCCGATGAGCGCCCCGAGCGCCACCGCCATCGCGACGCTGCGGTGTTTGCCCCCGGTGCAGCCGACCGCGATCGTCATGTAGCGCTTCGCCTCTTTGCGGTAGCTGGTGAGCATCAGGCGCAGCAGCTCATGGTAGACGCGCAGGTACTCTTTCGCCCCCGGCGCGCTGAGCACGTACTCCGAGACTTCCGGCGTGAGCCCGGTTTTGTCCCGCAAATGCCGCACCCAATGCGGATTCGGCAAAAACCGCACGTCGGCGACCATGTTCGCGTCGAGCGGCAGGCCGTATTTGAACCCGAAGGACTGCACGGTCACGCTCGTCTTCGACCGGGAGGCCGACCCGCCCCACTCTTGCTCCACGACGTCGCGCAGCTCTTTGACCGACGAGACCGAGGTGTCGAGCACCGAATCGGCCTCCGCGAGGAGCGGGGCGAGGAGGTCGCGCTCGCGTTTGATCCCCTCCGCCAAGGTGTCCTGCCCTTGCAGGGGATGGCGGCGGCGCACCTGCTCGAACCGGCGGATGAGGACTTCGTCGGAGGCTTGGAGGAACAACACCTTCGGATCGAGGCCCTGCGCGCGCAGCTCGGCCAGCAACGCGTGGATGTCCCCGGTGAAATCCCTGGTCCGCGAGTCCACCACGACCGCGAGCCGGGGGATCTGGGTCTGCGGGTCGAGCCCGATCTCCACCATGCGGGTCACCAGCTGCGGCGGCAGGTTGTCCGCCACATACCAACCCACGTCTTCGAGGATCTTCGCGGCGGTGCCCAAGCCCGCCCCGGAAAGACCGGTGAGGAACAGCACTTCGATCGCGGCCCGGCCAGTCCCGGGCTGGCCCACGCCGCCGGGCGGCGCCACGTCGCCGGTCGCCTCCTGCGGTTCCGAGCCGCTCTGCGGTGTTTCTGGTTCTGTCACGCGGAAGCCTCCTGCGGTGGGGTTTGGCATGCGGCCAACGCCGTCACGACGGACTCGGCGAGCACGGGGCCGAACCCCGGCAGCGCGGCGATCTCGTCCGCGCTCGCGTCTGCGAGCTTGCGCACCGAGCCGAAATGCTTGACCAACTGGGCGCGCCTGCGCTCGCCGAGGCCTTTCACCTCGTCCAGGGCGGAGACGGTCATGCGTTTGGAGCGCTTCTTGCGGTGGTGGGCGATCGCGAAACGGTGCGCCTCGTCGCGGACCCGCTGCAAGAGGAACAGGCCGGGGCTTCGGCGGGGCAGGATCACCGGATCGTCGTCGTCCGGCAGCCACAGCTCTTCGAGCCGTTTCGCGAGCCCGACCACGGGGATATCGGCGGCCCCCAGCTCGACGAGCGCCTTGTGCGCCGCCCTGACCTGGGGCTGCCCGCCGTCAATGACCAGCAGGCCCGGGTCTGGGCGGTCCCCTCGTTTGGCGAAACGGCGAGCGATGACTTCGGCGACGCTCCTGGTGTCGTCGTTCTGCGGCGCCCCGTCCGCGCCCATTGCGCCTTTGATCGTGTAATGCCGGTAGTCGGCCTTCTTGGGCAAGCCGTCGTCGAACACCACGAGCGAGGCGACCACATCGGTGCCCTGGACGTGGGAGACGTCGACGCATTCGATCCGGATCGGGGGCGCGGGCAGGTCGAACGCCTCGTAAATCTCCTGCAACGCGGCGGAGCGCTCCGTGAAGTCGCCGCTGCGGCGCAGCTTGTGCTGGGCGAGGGTCTCATGGGCGTTGCGGGCGACCGTCTCCATGAGCTTGCGTTTGTCCCCCCGCCGCGGCACCCGCAAGGCCACTGGCGTGCCCCGCAAGGTGGAGAGCCAGGTGGCGAAACCTTCGACGTCGTCCGGAAGCTCGGGGACGAGCACTTCTTTCGGCACCGCGGACATCCGATCGGACTGGCCGAACCTGTCAGCCACCGATTCGAGTTCGGCGAGGTCGCCGTAGAACTGCAAAAGGAACTCCTCCACCATTTCGCGACGGCTGGCGGCTTCCCAGCCGCGGCCGTCTCGGGTCCGGTCCCCGTGCGGCCCCGGCGAATAGGCGTTGTCCACCACCCAGCCGCGTTGGCCTCGGACTCGGCCCTCGCGCACTTGGAACACCTGCACCGCCACTTCCAACTCGTCGTAGTCGAAGGCCACCACATCCGCGTCCGAGCCGTCGGCGAGCACCACGGTCTGATGCTCCAGCGCCTTGTCCAAAGCGGCCAGCTCGTCGCGCAACCGGGCGGCGGCCTCGAAGTCGAGCGCCTCGGCGGCGGCCAACATCCGCTTGCGGGTCTCGCGCACCAAGTTGTCCGCTCCCCCCGCGAGGAACTCGCAGAACGACTGGACGATCCGCCGGTGCTCGGCGGCGCTGACCGCGCCGACACACGGCGCGGAACATTTGTCGATGTAGCCGAGAAGGCACGGTCTCCCGATTTGGCCGTGCCGCTTGAACACGCCGTTGGAGCACGTCCGCGCCGGGAACACCTTGGTCAGCAGATCGACGGTGTTGCGGATCGCCCACACATGGGAATACGGGCCGAAGTAGCGCACGCCCTTGCGCCGCGCCCCCCGGTAGACGAAGAGCCTCGGATATTCCTCGTTCAGGCTCACCGCCAACATCGGGTAGCTCTTGTCGTCGCGGTAGCGGACGTTGAACCTGGGGTCGAACTCTTTGATCCAGCTGAACTCCAGCTGCAACGCCTCGACCTCGGTGGCCACCACTGTCCATTCCACAGCGGAGGCCGTTGTCACCATGAGCCTGGTGCGCGGCGCGAGGGCGTAGAGGTCCTGGAAGTAGTTGGACAGCCGAGCACGGAGATTCTTCGCCTTGCCGACGTAGATCACCTGCCCGGACGGGTCCCGGAACCGGTACACGCCCGGCTCGGTGGGGATGGCCCCCGCCGCCGGGCGGTAGCTCACTGGATCTGCCACGGCGTCAAGGCTAGCGCGCGAGTGCGTGGGCGCATCAGCGCTCGGCGGTGAAATAGCCGGTCGAGGACCACAGCGCCGCGAATTGCTCCGGGAACGGCCTGCCATAGGAGGCGGCGACCTGGGCGCGGCCGACCGGGGCGACCGTCCAACCGCGTTCGGCGAGCCACTGCTGCGGGTCCGCCCTGGGATCGTCGTACCACAGCGTGGTCGGGTCGAAATCCGAGCCGCCGCTGCGCAGGACCACGCCTTTGGCGGCGGCTTCGCGGACCCGTTCCACGTCCCCGGGGCGGAACCCGTTTTCCACACCCATACGGCTCCCTGGGGCCGACAGCGCGTGCATCTGCGCGAAGAGCGCGTCTTGCGCCGGGCCGGGCAGGTAGATCAACAACCCCTCGGCGAGCCAGGCGGTCGGCTTCTCGGGGTCGAACCCTGCGGCCGTGAGCGCGGCGGCCCACTCGTCCCGCAAGTCGAAGGCGACCTCGCGCCGGTCCACGAGCGGCTGCGCGCCCAGCTTGCCGATCACGTCCGCTTTGAACCGCAAGACTTCGGGCTGGTCCACTTCGAACAGCACCGAGCCCGTCTGCCACGGCAGCCGGTAGGCGCGGGAGTCCAGCCCCGCCGCGAGGATCACCACTTGCGGCGTGCCCGCCCCCGCGAAGTATTCGTCGAAATAGCGGGTCCGCGCGCCGAAGAAGTCCGTCCACAACGCGGTCTGCTCGTCCCATTGCGCTTCCTCCGGCGCGTTTTCGAGGAGGGCTTGTGTCTCAGGATGCCCTGCCGCCGTGACGAAAGCCTCAGCGAAGGGGTCGACCGCCAGCGGCTGCGCCCTCCGGTTTTGCAGCGCGCGGGCCGCCGCGACACCGAGCGCGGTGAACCCGACACTGCTCACGATGTCCCAGCTGTCGTGCTCCGTGCGATCAGAAGGATTGTTGACTGCCACACCCCAACTGTAGTCCTCCTCGGCGACAAACGTCCGGGCTCATACGAGGCAGGCGAGCACCGCACGCGCCGACTGCCGCGTCGTCGCGGAGCCGCCGAGATCCGCGGTGACCTGCTCGCCCCGGGTCATCACCGCGCGCACCGCGCGGCGCGCCGCGCCCGCCTCGGCCTGCGCGCCGAGATGATCGGCGAGGTCCGCGACAGCGAGGATCATGCCGAACGGGTTCGCGATCCCCCGCCCCGCGATGTCGGGGGCGCTGCCGTGCACCGGCTCGAAATAGCTCCACCGCTCGCCCACGTTGCCGCTCGGCGCGACGCCGATGCTGCCCGCGACCCCGGCTGCCACGTCCGAAAGGATGTCGCCGAACACGTTCTCGGCGACAATGACGCCGAAGCCCGCCGGATCGGTCACCAACCGCATCGCCACCGCGTCCACGTTGCAGATCTCGGCGCGCAGCTCCGGGTACTCCGCGGCGACGCGCTCGACCCGTTCGCGCAGCCGCCCGCCGCTGGAGCGCAGGATGTTCGGTTTGTCGGCGACGACGACCCCGGACCGCCCCTGCGCGCGGGCGAGGCCGAAGGCGAACCGCAGGATCCGGTCCGTGCCGAAGTCGGTTTGCAGCCGCAACGCGACCCGCACCCCGTCCGGGCCGCTGCGCGCGGCGTTGGGATGCGAGCGCACCAGATCCCACAGCTCGCCCCGGACTTCCGCGACGTCGAAGCCCGCGTAGAGCCCTTCGGTGTTCTCCCGCACGATGACGTAGTCGAACTGCGCGGGCTGCGCCCGGTAATCGACGACCGGGCGCAGATTCGCGTACAGGTCCAGCCGTTGGCGCAGCTGCACCACCGGCGAGCGGTACACGCGGCCCGCGCCGCGCAGACGCGGCGCCAGCTCCGCCTGGGCCTCCTGCTCCGGTTTGCTCGTCACGGCTCCGAGCAGGCCCGCGTCGCTGTCCTCGATGAGCCGCCAGGTGTCCGCCGGGACCGGCTCGCCGTCCCGCTGCCAGCACGTCCAGCCGATCTCTCCGAACAACAGCTCCCAGTCCAAACCCAACGCCTCGACGACCGGCAGGGCCGCGTCGAGGACTTCCGGGCCGACGCCGTCGCCCGGCAGCACAGCGACCTTGGGCCTGCGCATCGCGGCTTTCGGCCTGGGCGCCGCGACCTCAGGCCTGGGCGCGGCGTTCTCAGATTCGGCCATCTGTGTAGCGTAACGATATGAGGTTCCTGCTCGCAGCCGTCCTGCTCGGCGGCGGCCTGGTCGCCTGCGGGACCGGGCGTCCCCCGTCGTCGGCCTCGTCGGACTGCGCGGACGCCAGCCCCGGCACGGGCGTGGCAAAAACCGCCGTCCCGACGACGCACGGCCCGCAGGACATCGCCAAGCGCCCCGAGCACGCCAACGGCTACCGCACCGGCATGCGCGCCGTCACCACCCGCAGCTTCATGGTGGTCACGGCGAACCCGCTGGCGAGCCGGGCCGCGTGCGGCGTGCTGCGCGCCGGGGGGACCGCCGCCGACGCGCTGGTCGCGGCGCAAACCGTGTTGGGCCTGGTCGAACCTCAGTCCTCCGGACTGGGCGGCGGCGCGTTCCTGCTGTACTACGACGCGGCGACGCGCGCACTCGACGCCTACGACGGGAGAGAGACGGCTCCCGCCGCCGCAAACGGCGACTCTCTCCGCTGGATCAGCAACGCCGACCGCGGCGAGCCGAAGCCTGACACGAGGGCGAGCGGGCGCTCCATCGGCGTCCCCGGCGTGCTGCGCCTGCTCGAACTCGTCCACAACGAACACGGCTCGCAACCCTGGCGCTCGCTCTTCGACCCGGCGGTCTCCCTCGCGGACGACGGTTTCGCGATCAGCCCGCGCCTCGCGGCGGCGCTCGCCCCCGAGGCGGCCCGCCTGCGGTTGGACCCG
>JGI2924J29684_1077185_pt1 | contig 14431 bp, 15 predicted proteins | sample BenlonsequencITS_FD_29684 | JGI IMG/M metagenome (IMG submission 29684)
TTTTCTCCCCAACTTGGTGTAAAATTTACATCAGGGGTGAAAAAATGCCAAGGGCAGCGAGGGAAAAAAGCAGCACCGGGATTTATCACGTGATGCTAAGGGGTATCAACCATCAAATCATTTTCGAGGATGATGAGGATTACCAAAAATACCTGCAAACCTTAAAGACTTACCAGGAAAAGAGCGGCTACATAATCTATGCCTGGTGCCTAATGGGCAATCATCTTCACTTGTTGGTAAAAGAAGAGACCGAGGATTTAGGTATTGCTTTCAGGCGGATTGGGGCCAGCTATGTGTACTGGTACAATTGGAAGTATGGCCGCCGGGGGCATTTGTTCCAGGATCGGTTTAAAAGTGAAGCCGTTGAAGACGACAGCTATTTTCTGACGGTGATCCGCTACATACACCAAAACCCGTTAAAGGCTGGGATCGTAAAGGACATAACCGATTACCGGTGGAGCAGTTACGGGGAATACATAGGGAAACCGTGGATTTGTGATACAGATTTTGCTCTCAACATGTTCTCCACCGACCGGACGAAGGCGGTAAAATTGTTCAAGGAATTTAACTTGGCGGAGAATGAAGATCGGTGCCTAGATTATGATCAAGCCGTTAGGGTGAATGATACTGAGGCTGCCGATTTCATTAAAAGCATTTCTGGCGTTGGAAGTCCAACTGAGGTTCAAGGCTTTGACAAGGGCAAACGCAATGAAATTATTAAGGCATGCAAGGAGAAAGGTTTATCTTTTAGGCAGATTGAGCGGCTTACTGGCGTTAGTTTTGGGGTTATACGGTCGGTGTAGCTTATTTGGCAGCCTAGCGGGTGTGTGTTTCCAATTGGCTGGTTAATTGCCGGTGATAATTGGCATCAAAAAACACCGCACAGGCGGACCAGGGGGACGGTTCCTGTGGTTCGCAATGACAGTCGCAATAACTGAAAAGTAACTCGAACGGCCGGGAGGTCCTACGTGGATCGCCCGGCTGTTCTCTTTTTTCTTTTTAACGTAATGTTTATTATCGGAAATAACTAAAAAATGTATTGTCTAAAAATATTTATTCATTTAAAAAAGCCAGTTTACGTTTTAAAGTAATGATATAATAAAATAAAAATGCCGAGGTTTGGGAGTATTGGATATAAAACAGATACGGAATAAAATACTAACTGGCGAGTGGGTTCTTAGTCAACATGCTAGGAAAAGAGCAGGACAGCGCTGTGTTAAGAATTTTGAAATTGTTATTGCAATTGCAAATGGAGAAATTCTAGAGAATTACCCGGAGGATCAAAGAGGCCATAGCTGCCTGGTGCTTGGTTATACTAAAGATGGGAAAGCCTTGCACGCAGTATGTGGTTTTGACCCATGTGGCACCTTGGTAATAATCACTGTTTACTTTCCAGAACCGCCCAAATGGAAAGATCCAAAGACACGGGGGAAGGATGTATGAAATGATTAGCAAGTGTTTAATGTGCGGCGGAAAAACCGTCAAAAAGATAGTAACCACAGAAAACTGGTGGGGTGAAAAATTAACACTGATTGAGAATGTCCCGGCTTGGGTATGTGATACGTGTGGAGAGCAATTTTTTGAGCCAGAGGTATGCGAGGAATTGGATCGTTTACGGGATACCCCGCCAGTTGCAAAAAAGACGATAAAAGTGCCTGTTTACAATTTCCCTAAAAATGTTTACACGAGGTAATTCTGAAGAAGCATACGGACCAGGGGACGGACCAGGGGGACGGTTCCTGTGGTTCGCAATGACAGTCGCAATAACTGAAAAGTAACTCGAACGGTCGGGAGGTCCTATGCGGATCGCCCGGCTGTTTTCTTTCTGTTCCTGTGCCCTGGCCGCCGGGTACAGTCAGCCATCCCGCTCCCCCGATCTCCGTATTTGCCGACAGTGGTCCACTTCAAAAACTCCATCCTGGGCTAGCTGGCTTCCAGATAACACAATATGAGTATAATAATGTAATCTAATAGCATAAAAAAAATATGAATTTCCGGGTTTCAAATTGCCATTAACGGTGGTTTGAGAAACGCTTTCTTGGACTTACAGATAAAAAAAGGCACCATGAAAAAACAAACCTTCGAGGAAGGCCTTTTCTGCCAAAAGGGAAACTGCTATTGATATTTAAGCAACTTCTTTTTCATATGTGTGATAAAGACCACCCAAAACCGGCGTTGACTTTAACTTTGTCTCCGCCGCAGTGGTGGATTCATATTTTTGTGTTGGAATTGGGGTTTGACCGTCAAGCCCTAGGTGAGTCCGGTGTGGATTATAATATTTATGAACATATTCGCTTAGCAAATAATGTAAGTGTCTTTCGTTAAATGGTATAATGTGATTCAAAAGTTCCTGTCGCAAGGTACCGATAACCCTTTCCGCGTAAGGATTTTGCCACGGTGCCTTGATAGCCGTTCTCTTAGATTTTATCCTAGAGGCGGCTAAAAAACATTGGAAATCTTTAGAGGTAAAAACCGCATCATTATCATGGACCAAGTATTTCGGTTTATGATCGTAAGGCGTTGTATTTCGGAATTGCTGTTTAAGCCAGAAAACATTAGGATTAGTGGTAACAGAAAAATGTTCAATTTTCCGGGTGCCATGGTTTATTATTACCAGAACGTATAAAACTTTGAACATGAGGGTTGGAGCGGTAAAAAAGTCTACTCCCCAAGTATCGGGAGCGTGATTCTTTAGAAACATTTTCCACGATTGAATTTGCTTTTCCGTTGGGGGTTTCCTGATGGAAGGGAGATATTTAGCAATGGTGTTGGGAGACGGTGCATCAGTAACATTTTTCAAAAGTAGCTTTTCACGTATCTTTTCTGGGGAGAGCGATGGGTTTTCTTCATACATTTGCTTAATAATGTCAATGGCCTCCTGGGAAATTGGCGGGCGACCTATCCTTTTAGATTTTTTAAACCAATAAAGCTTAAAAGCTGTTTTATGCCATTTTATAACTGTTTTAGGTTTGAAGGTAGGTAGGCATTCCTTCCACCGGGCAAAGCGTTTGGAAAGCAGCACCATCTTTTGCCGAAAGGCGGGTGTCGCTTTAGGTTTAGGCCGTTTGCCGGTTTTAACGTCATGATCATATAAAGCTAATTGTGATCGCAACATAAAATTTTCTTGTCGCAGTTGTTCATGAGATTTGAAAAGGTTAACAAAATTCTGATATAGATCAGAGGCCCATTCCTTAAAATATTGAAACAAAGCTTCAAAATCCATAATGCACCATCCTATTTTATTTTGGCCTCTATTATATGGAAGTAAAATGGACGGTGCAAAACATTTATTACCAGCGAGCTGGTGGGTTAAAAATAAATAAAGCCAGCTATGCGGGTAATTATTTAGGACCCCTCCAAAACCCAATATGCTAACCTGCTCGCCTGGTTACTCTGGTATAATTGGACAAGGAGGGGAGGCTATGGACCAAAATCTAAAGGATTACATAAAAGCAACCACAAATCTCTATGGTGTTATTCACAAGGCCAAATTCCTGGAAATTTATAATTCCCAGAACAAAGAGCAAATCAGTGTTGAGGATTTCTCATCGCATGAATACATACTTTACAATTGCTTTGCCTCCATCCAAGGTGACCACCTTGTCAGGGTGTCCATAATACAGGAAACCTTAAGGCCCACGCTTAAAATACAAAAAGGCAAGCCACACTTTGTCCCGGATCGTGAAGAGCTGCTGAAATACACCGATAAGGATTACTTTGAAGATACCGGAGAGTTTAAAGAATTGCAGCGATTCCTGAAAAGTTTTTTTCTAATCCGCAAAAAGGCGGTGGAGTTCAGTAAACAAATTCGCCGGTTCTGCTGGTCGTTTGTTACTTTTCACAGCCAGATGGGTTATTATTGGGCGCAGCACCGGTTTAATATTAAGAACAGGGCGAAAGCCCAGGAGTTTTTGTTTTTGTTAACGAACCTGCGGTATAACACTAGGGCCTGGGAGCATAACGGTCACACCCTGAATGAATTGCAAAATGTGGTGAGCAAAAGGGAAATTGAGCGGTTGCTATCGTATGGTTTGGAAGAGAATTATTTTCCGGTAATTAACCGGCCAGGTAGGTAGGTTTAATGGGTTTTATCCCTAGTAGGCGTCATAGCCGGGGGTGGGGCCATTGGTTGTCGGAGTTATTATCAGTTTTGGTAGGGATGACAGCCAAGCAGTTAGGCTATGGTGCGGGTAGGTTTAGCTTACCTAGTTGGTTGCTAAATTATTGGAAGGTAATTATTTCGGATTTCGTTGTATGGTGGACAAAGGGGTGGCGAGAGATTATGAAAAGGTTAAATTTTAAATACATATTATTTGGTCTAGCTTTCATTGGTATAGTGATTACATTTCCGCTTATTATGGATAGGTGGATAATTGGAAATACTGTGTATTCTAATATAGATAATTCGGTTTGGGTATCTTTTTTTGGAAGTTACATAGGGGCTATTCTAGGTGGGATATTTACTTTTATAGGTGTTAAAATAACTTTATATAATAGTGTGGAAAAGGAAAAACAGCGTGATATGTTAGTTTTGCAATTAAAATTAACTTATAATGATATTTATCGTTTTGCTAATTCTAATCCTGAAAATAAATATCCAATACAGCAGTTTTTGGTAGATAAGGGTTGGCCAGACAGACTGGCAACAATTCATAGCAATATAAACAGAAAGGATTTTCAAAATATTTATATGTGGTTTGCAGCCTTGGAATTTTTAAAGACTCATCAGGACGAGAATGGATTGGTTAAAGCGTCTATTATTAAGGCATCTTTTGGAGATATTCTTTCTGATGTGTCTGAATTGATTGAAAGACTAGAGAAATCAAGTATATAGTATTTCAGGGAAAAGCCCTTTACTTCGCAAGGGTGTAAGTTGTCAACCGAACTTGGTTTAAAATTTAAAAAATACCTCACAGCTAGAAAATACTAGGGAGGTGTTTTGTTTTATCCCCGGCAAACCTTGGTGGTAACCAAGAGGATGGGGGTTTTTATAGGAGAAAATAATATAACCAGCCGGGCAGGTAGGCCTCATTGGCGTTATCTGATTTGTTAAATATTTTCTACCTTATTCAATCAACTGGTGAAACAATTTTATAGAGTCCTGGAAATTAATAAGCGCCATGGTAGACGATGGCCTAATTGCCGGGCTTTACGTCTATGTTTGGCGGGGAAAATGGCCCTGGCTGGTCCCTTTTTACCGCCTTGATAAAATAGGCCAACCGTATTCCAAACGCCAGTTAGTTTCGTAGTTTATCTTATTGGTGTCATAATCGTCTTTATCCAGGACAACATATGAATATCTCCATTTTTCCAAGTCGTTTAGTGATGATCCTAGGATTTTCAATGACCCAGTTCCTTCGTGGTTCGAAATTCTTGAATTATCCTAGCCCCTAAATCATAGTTAGAATCTTCTTTGCCACCTCCCCCAATTCCATTATATACAATCCAAAATTTATTATCAGTTTCGGGTTTAATGATGTGTTTTAATTTTTTTCTACTTTCTGACAGCTCTGCTATATTAACAGCACCTTTTTTGGAAGAAGATTGAGCATTACAAAGTTCCGCTATACTGTAGGAAGTATAAATCCAGTATAATCCACAACTATTTTTTTGAGGAAAACCTTTCTTTAAACCTTCCCTAGAGTATTTTATAAGTTTATTCGCTTTTCTAGCATTTTCAATTTCTACAATCCTTTCAAACATTAAAATTATCACCCTTTAAAATATAATATAGTGTCGTTTCCTATTACCTAAATGGTCTACCAGAGCCGTGCGGGTGGTTTCCAATTTCGGAAATTAACCAGCTCTTTTTGTTCGGATGGTCGATCACGCTGGGCAGCCCAGTAGTTTGGCCTGATTGGGTTATCTGGTTACCTGGTTGGCTGGTTAATTGTCGGTGATAATTGGCATTAAAAAACACCGCACAGGTAGAAATATTTGTGGGGTGTTTTCTTATTCCTCCACAATCTCCACGATATCAGAAATATCACAGTCCAGAGCCTTACATATTTTAACCAAGACGTCAGTGGTCACATTTTCACCTTTGCCCAGCTTGGCCATGGATGCTGTACTGATTCCGGCAGTCTCCCGCAAATCCTTCTTTAACATATCCCTATCTATCAAGAGCTTCCATAGTTTCTTATAACTTGTCCTCATGTTGCCACCTCACTTAGCTGCCTATAAAGACTAACACAAAAAGAGTTATAGCGCAATTAAAATTTACAAATGCAAATATCAGGTTGAGCATGCGACAATATGTGCTATAATTTACCTATGGGGGAAGGGGGGCTATGACGTGGCGGGCGATCGCTCTTTTACCGATTATGTAAAAAGCCGGTTTCTTGATGACCTTTATCCTGCAGCAGAAGAATATGTCGAGCAAAATTGGGAGAGTTTAGATTTATATCTGCGTAATGTTCATGAAGTTGGCGGGGTTGCCATGTCGGATATGGTAATTAAATTCGTGACGGTTTACGACCTCCCGGATCTGAAAATAGAATTTGATGTCGTGGTGGATGCTGAAATTGAAGTTACAGAGGGCGACTACCATTATGATGATTACGATATCTGCAATCAATGGCTTTCCATCCGATGCACCGGGGATCTAGCCTGTAACCTGGATGATTTTCAGATCAGAAGCATTATCCCATATCAAAAGGGAAAGATGCCCAAACCCCTTTCCGATGCTTTGGTTCCATACATTTATAAAGAGGACTTGGACAAGGTAGCTGTTGACTTCCTGAGCAAATATTATCCGGAGGCCTTAAAAACCCCCATGCCGCTTGACCCATCAAAATTGGCTGAGCGAATGGGGCTCAGGGTAGAAGTACGGGACATCACCGAGGATTTATCCATCTTCGGCCAGATATATTTTCACGATGCTGAGGCGGAATTTTATGATTCGGAAGTAGACCAGTTAATAAAAACATCAGTCAGGGCCAAGACGATATTCGTTGACCCCAAGGCATATTTCATGCGCAATTTGGGTGCCGTCAATAATACTATCGTCCATGAATGTGTCCACTGGGACAAGCACAGGAAAGCCTTTGAACTAGAACGCCTATATAACGCCAGCGCCAGTAGAATTAGGTGTGAAACAGTTGGCGGCATCAAGGACGGTGAAAAGGATGCCACCGACTGGATGGAGTGGCAGGCTAACTCCTTAGCCCCTAGAATTCAAATGCCCCTGGGAACGTTTAAAACCAAGGCCTTTGAACTTATCAAGCAATTTCAAAGGGAACTGGGAACTACTGAACTAATAGATGTGATGGAACCGGTCATCGAAGCACTGGGCATCTTCTTCTGCGTCTCTCGCCAGGCTGCCAAAATCCGCATGATTAACGCCGGGTATGAAGAAGCCATTGGTACTTTCACCTACATAGACGGGCGCTACGTTAAACCCCACAGCTTTAAAAAGGGTGCACTTCTAAAGAATCAGACCTTCTCCATCGGTGCTGAAGATGCGGCAATTCAGAGTATAACCAATCCGGAATTAATCCCCCTGGTGAAAGACGGCAGCTACCTGTATGTAGATGCCCATTTTGTATTAAACCATCCCAAATATGTAGCACAGAATTTATTCGGGGAGACCGAACTAACGGATTATGCCAGGACACATATGGAAGAATGTTGTTTAGTATTTGACCTATCAGTTAGAGCTGGTGTTCGGGAAAGATACCACCGGGAATGTTTTCTAAATAGGGATGAAGCCGCTGTCATAAGTTTTGATATCGTTTACGGGAAAGGCTACCAGCATGCTAAACCGGAAAAAAGGAAAGCATTGTTAGCCGATGTGTTAGCGGAAAATGCTCGTATGTATAGTGAATTGCCAAATAGCTATACCGCCTGCCTCAAAATGGTAAAGAAATGGAGGGGCGTGACATATAAAGAACTTGAGGAAAGGACGCTAATTGATGAACGCACCATCCGGCGGATCGTCAATGGTGAGGGGCAGGGTTCTATTAATTCATTAGTTTCAATTTGCCTCAGCTTGCATCTCCCGCCGGAAATCAGTAGTCATATCATCGAAAGATCTCCATATTCATTAAACTACACTAACGAAAGCCATGTTTATTATAAATTTGCGCTAAACCACCTATACGCCAAGAAAATGGATGATATCAGAGCCTTTTTACAAGAAAACGATGCGCCATTATAAAAATATTTTTTAGCAAAGCGGACACGTGGTGTCCGGTTTTTTTATTCCTAAATTCCTAAGAGCCATATATGAATCCAAACAAGGATTTGTGTATGGCTCTTTTTTTTTTGCCCAAAAAACCTGTTTTGCCCCTAAAAAAGCGGGCATGAAGTGTCCGCCACAGCACCCTGTTTATGGACGATAGTAGAGGTGAAGGAAGCAATTCCACAATAAATTTGGTGCAGCCAAACGGCTCCCGTTTAAAAAAACGGTGAGTTTTTTGGCTAATTCCTATGCCCTTTTCTCACCGGGAAAGGGGCTTTTTTATGCCAAAAGGTGACAACCAGAAGTCAAACAAGGAGTATTACCTGACAATTGATGGCAAGAAAATTACGGTGACGGAGGGTGTTTATAGGACCGATAGGCGACCAGTGTGGGCAGAGCTGAAACGTCAGGAACGGGAAAAAAGATGCTTGATTAGTGATGGCAAGGGTAAAACAAAGCGTTGTATGGAGGATTGCAGTCAGTGTGATAAACAGCGCATCGGTAGCGTTTTGTCACTAGAAAAATTCTCAGAGGATGGTTACGAGATACCCGGTTCCTTTGATGTTGCCGAATTGGTAGCGGAAAAGCTTTTATTTGAGGAACTAGCGGCAGCCCTTGATGAACTAGATCCGCAAAATAAAAGAATTGCTGAATTGTATGGTGACGGAATGTCGGAGCGGCAGATTGCCGATAAGGTTGGACTTTCCCAAAGGACGGTAAACAAGCGCAAGGCCAAGATTTTCGGTCAGCTTCACCAGCGCCTAAAAAATTATAGATAAAAAGGTACTCAAACTGCCCCCAAATGTCCTGTGGATATTGAAGGGCAGTTTTTAGTACTCAAAACCATCAAAAATGTCCTGTGTATGGTGAGGGGATAAAAAGGCCCTTAGAAATGGAGGTGGCAATATGCAAACGAATCTTAGGGACCCGGAGCTAGATGAAGAACTGGCTGGCATCCTAAGCGCCATCAGTATCGTATCCCGGCGTTTAGCAAGGAAGCTGTTAACGCTTCAGCACCAGGACGCCATTAAAGAGGAAGGAAGGGATGTGGGTGAACAGGATGAGTGATTTTTCGCAAGCAGTAACGGAGCTAAGGAATGCAGCCCAATCGCTAATTAGTGTAGCAGATTCACTTAATGACTTATTTGGCGGCGAAGTAGCACCCCAACCAGAATCAGCACCGGAGGAAAAACCTATCACCCTGGAAACTGTCCGGGCAGTTCTGGCGGAGAAATCCAGAAGCGGTTTTACAAGAGAAGTTAAAATGCTCATTGAAAAGCACGGGGCAGCCAGGCTTTCGGAGGTTGACCCGGCAAATTATAAGACCCTCTTAGCGGAAGCTGAGGTGCTGGGCGATGGGTAAACACGCACTGCTTTCGGCTTCAGCTTCCCCCAGGTGGTTAAAATGTCCGCCGTCAGCCCGGCTGTGCCAGAACTACGAGGACAGGGGCAGCGATTACGCCGCCGAGGGTACAGCCGCTCATATCCTGTGTGAATACAAGTTGAAAAAGGCCTTGGGCATGGAGGCAAAAGACCCAACTGCTGACTTAAGTTACTACAGCCAAGAGATGGAGGAATGTGCGGATGGTTACGCAGCCTACATCATGGAGTTGGTGGAAGCGGCCAAGTATACCTGCACCGATCCAGTTGTCCTCATTGAACAGCGGCTGGACTACTCCAGATATGCAGAGGGCGGCTTTGGCACCGGGGATGCCCTGGTTATCGCCGATAAGGTGCTCCACATCATTGATTACAAGCATGGTCAAGGGGTGCTGGTGGAAGCCGAAAGAAACCCGCAAATGATGCTGTACGGGCTGGGGGCACTGGAGATATTTGATTGTCTGTTTGATATCGAAACGGTATCCATGACCATCTACCAGCCCCGCAGGGACAACATCAGCACCTACATCATGACCAAGGAAGACCTCTACCGCTGGGCAGAGGAAGAGCTAAAGCCAATCGCTGAACTGGCCTACGCCGGTGGCGGGGAGTTCCTGTGTGGCGAGTGGTGTCAGTTCTGTAAGGCCAAGCACGAGTGCCGGGCCAGGGCTGAACACAACATGGAATTTGCTCGTTTTGACTTCAAGCTGCCACCACTATTGGAAGACGATGAAGTGGAAGCCATCCTGGGCAGAATCGATGAACTCATATCCTGGGCGGGTGACATCAAGACTTACGCTTTGCAAGCGGCCCTGGGCGGTAAGGAGTGGAACGGCTGGAAACTGGTCGCAGGTAGAAGTGTTCGCAAGTACATTAGTGAAGATGCGGTAGCCCAGGCGGTACAGGCAGCGGGTTATGACCCATATGAACAAAAATTGAAGGGCATCACTGTCATGGAAAAAACCCTCGGCAAAGCCAGATTTACTGAACTGCTAGGTGGATTGGTTGAAAAACCACCTGGAAAACCGACTTTAGTGCCGGTGGATGATAAACGCCCGGCTATCAATACAGCACAACAGGACTTTAGTGAAAATTAAGGAGGAAAATCATATGTTTAAAAACCCTATGAAAGTTATTACCGGACCTAATACTCGTTGGTCCTACGCAAATGTGTGGGAGGCCAAGTCAATTAACGGCGGCACCCCAAAGTTCTCGGTATCTTTGATTGTCCCAAAGAGCGACACCAAAACGGTGGCCAAGATTAAAGCTGCCATCGAAGCTGCCTACCGTGAGGGGGAAGCAAAGCTGAAGGGTAACGGTAAAACGGTACCACCTCTTTCCGCTATTAAGACACCGCTTAGGGACGGCGATACCGAAAGACCCGATGATCCGGCATACGCCAATGCCTATTTCGTCAATGCCAATTCCACCACTGCACCGGGCATTGTGGATGCCGACCGTCAGCCCATCCTGGAGCGCTCCGAGGTTTACAGCGGTGTTTATGGCCGGGCCAGTATCAATTTTTATGCCTACAATAGTTCGGGAAATCGCGGGATCGCATGTGGGCTCAATAATCTGCAGAAAATCCGTGACGGCGAACCGCTCGGCGGCAAGTCCAGGGCAGAGGACGACTTCGCCACTGCTGACGATGATGATTTCCTTTCCTAGTGACTGCAGGGGTGGCGGGGTTTTGCCTCGCTGCCCCACACCTGTAAAGGAGAATCCAATGAAAACGCTCGGAATCGATATTGAGACATTTTCCAGTGCAGACCTTAAAAAGACCGGTGTTTATAAATACGCCGAATCACACGATTTTGAAATACTCCTGTTTGGCTACAGCGTGGATGGCGGTGAGGTTCAGGTAGTGGATTTTACCGCCGGTGAGAAGTTGCCGGATGAAATAATACATGCATTAACTGACCCTGGTGTTACCAAGTGGGCCTTTAACAGTCAGTTTGAACGCATCTGTTTATCCCGCTGGTTGGGACTTCAATATCTCGATCCAAGGCCCTGGCGCTGCACCATGGTTTGGTCGGCCTATATGGGACTGCCCCTTTCTTTAGAAGGAGTGGGTGCGGTGCTGGGATTGGAAAAACAAAAATTAACGGAAGGGAAAGATTTAATCCGCTACTTCTGCACCCCGTGTAAACCAACTATTGCTAACGGTAAGCGGACAAGGAATCTGCCCATCCATGACCCGGCTAAGTGGGAACAGTTCAAAGCCTATAACCGCCGGGATGTGGAGGTGGAAATAGCCATTCAGGAAAGGTTAGCCAAGTTTCCCGTGCCGGAGAACATTTGGGACGAATTCCACCTGGATCAGGAGATAAACGACCGGGGTGTGGCTTTGGATATGACCCTTGTCCAGCAAGCCATTAAAGCCGATGAGCGTACCCGCTCTGAACTATTAGGGAGAATGGGCGAGCTGACAGACCTTGATAATCCCAATTCCGTACAACAGCTAAAAGAATGGTTAGCTGACCATGGGCTTGAGACAGATACCCTGGGCAAAAAAGCTGTGGCGGAGCTATTGGAAACAGCACCTAAACCCCTGGATGAAGTGCTGCAACTTCGCCAGCAGCTGGCTAAATCATCAGTGAAAAAGTATCAGGCCATGGAAAACGTGGCCTGTCTAGATAATCGCACTCGTGGAATATTTCAATTCTATGGTGCCAATCGAACCGGGCGATGGTCAGGCAGGCTTTTACAGCCACAAAATTTACCGAGGAACGACATGCCTGGTTTGGCACAAGCCAGGAGCCTTGTGCGCTCCGGTAATTTTACCGCTTTGGAGATGCTCTATGATTCGGTGCCGGAAGTGCTGTCGGAATTAATTAGAACCGCCTTCATTCCCAAACTCGGTTATAAATTCATCGTGGCGGATTTCTCATCAATCGAGCGGGTAGTGTTGGCCTGGCTTGCCGGGGAGCGGTGGGTGCTAGATGCCTACGCTGCTAAAAAGGATTTATACATCGCTACCGCTAGTCAGATGTTTGGTGTGCCTATTACAGATAAAAAAGACCCACTCAGGCAAAAAGGTAAAATTGCGGATTTGGCCTGTATAGCGAAAGGGCAACTGGTGTTGACGGATACAGGACTTGTACCCATAGAGGAAGTTACCACAGAACATAAAGTTTGGGATGGCCAAGGGTGGGTAACCCATGGAGGTTTAGTTCACAAAGGCCAGCGGGAGACCGTAAACGTTGATGGTGTGATATGCACCCCAGACCACCTGGTTTTAACTAATCAGGGCTGGGTGGAAAGCGGTAAAAGTGGCGGCCTTCATTGGGCCGGGGTTTATCGTCCAAATAGTGCTGTCCAGGCATTATCCCCTACCCCCGCCGGGGTAAAACGGGTATATGACCTGGTGAACTGCGGCAGGCGGCACCGGTTTGCAGTATGGAACGGACGGCGGCTGTGTTTGGTTCATAACTGCGGCTACGGCGGCTCGGTGGGTGCAATAAAGGCCATGGGTGCTTTGGAAATGGGACTTACAGAGGAAGAACTAAAACCACTGGTTGATGCCTGGAGAGCAGCCAACCCCAACATTGTCCGCTTTTGGTGGGACGTTGACCGGGCGGCATTAACCGCAGTTCGGGAACGCACCACCACAGAAACTCACGGTATCCGTTTTGCTTATCAAAGCGGAATGCTGTTTATCACCTTGCCTTCTGGCAGACGGCTGGCCTATGTGAAACCTCGCATTGGTACTAACCACTTTGGCTCCGACAGTGTGACTTATGAAGGTATTGGTGCGGCTAAGAAGTGGGAGCGGCTGGAAACATACGGTGCGAAAATTGTTGAAAACATTATTCAGGCAATCAGCCGTGACCTTCTGTGTTATGCCATGCAGAACCTGCGGCATTTGCCTATCGTGATGCACATCCATGACGAAATCGTCATCGAAGCTGAACAGCAAATGTCAGTTCGGACGGTGTGCGAACAAATGAGCCAAATTCCGCCTTGGGCCAAGGGGCTGTTACTTCGGGCGGAGGGCTTCGAATGTGATTTTTACCAGAAAGATTAACTACGGATTTTGGCTGGTACCTGTCCTTTAGATAGTAAGGAGCCTCATGTTGTTGGCAACAGTATAAATTAATTTTTATTAACGATACAACAAAATCATGTTGCCAGCAACATCAGGTAACAGGCGGGGGTTCGAATTATTTCTCCGCTTATGGGTACTCAAAACCATCAAAAATGTCCTGTGTATATTAGAAGGTCAGTTGCCAAACCACTGCTTACTGTCCTGTGAAAAGTAAAGGAGGCAGAAAACCTATGTTTTATGTAAAAGCGCAGCTTAGTGATGAAGTGGAAATTGCTGTGGAAATCCATGATGACAATGTGTTTTGCATCTGCCCCGGTTGTGGGCGTGAAGTAGAAGTTGACCTCGCTGAGATATTGGGCACCGGTGATAGCGACCTGTATGGCACTGAAGTATTTTGCTCGGAGTGCAGCCGGGTCAGATTGGAGGGAGATAGATGGACTGGCGCAACAGTGAGGGTTACTCCGACCCGACACCATATGAAGCCTTGAAAGCAGTCAAGATTTATCGGCCACTGGTGTATATAGCATCACCTTTTGCCGGGGATATGGAAAGGAACATCGAACGAGCCAGAGGCTATTGCAGATTGGCGGTCAGCCTGGGGTGCATTCCCCTGGCCCCGCACCTGCACTACCCGCAGTTTATGGACGATGGGGACAGGCAGCAGCGGGAACTGGGCCTTTGGTTTGCTCTAATCCTGCTTGGAAAATGTGACGAACTTTGGGTATTTGGTAGCCACATCAGTAGCGGCATGGCTGCTGAAATCGCTAAAGCGGAACGGCGGGGTATGCCTATTAGGTACTTTGACAGTAAAGGTGAGGAGG
>JGI2924J29684_1077184_pt1 | contig 14420 bp, 9 predicted proteins | sample BenlonsequencITS_FD_29684 | JGI IMG/M metagenome (IMG submission 29684)
CCCTATCTGCTGGAGCTGCTCGCCGAGGCCGTTTCCGCAGGAAACGAGGAGCCAGGAGTATGATACCGCTGCAGTTGACGTTGAAAGGCTTTTATTCCTATCTCGAGGAGACGGTGATCGATTTCAGGCCCCTGACCGCCGCAGGTCTCTTCGGTATTTTCGGGCAGGTCGGCAGCGGCAAGAGTTCCATTGTCGACGCAATCGGCTTTGCCCTCTACGACCAGAGCGAGCGCCTTAATCGTCAGGAGAAGCGCCACTACATGCACCTCTCCGCTCGCGAGATGATCGTTGATTTTACCTTCCTTCACGGGGATGGAGAGTACCGTTTTCTCGTCTCCGGAAAGCGTTCCGGTAAGGGGGACAAGGCCCCGAACTACAACCGCTCCGCCTATCGGAGGGAGGGAGAGGCATGGATTCCCTTTGCCGATGATCGGGATCGGGGGGCAGGGAATGCTGCGGAGCTGCTGGGCCTCAGCTATGAAAATTTTCGGCGTGCGGTGGTTATCCCCCAAGGCTCCTTTCAGGAGTTTCTCCGGCTTTCGGGCAAGGACCGGACGGAGATGCTTCAGGAGCTTTTTCAGTTGGATCGTTTCGACCTCTACCGGCCCGTGACGAACCTGCTTTCTGATACTCGTCGCGATTGTGAACGCATCGAAGAGCGTAAGCGGCTGATCGTCGAGGAGGAGGGCGAGAGTTCCTCTGAACTCGAAGGGCATGTATCTTTGCTCACACAAGAGCTTGATCGGTTGACGGGGGAACTCAAAGATCTGCGTGCCTTCACCTCCCGCCAGGAGCAGGCTCGTCAACGGGCCGAGCGGCTTACACAGCTGAAAGAACGCCTTGCCGATCTCGAACTCGCCGAACCCGAGTGGAAAAAGCGACGCCTTGGCCTAGAACGCTTTGATGCGATCACCCGGGAAGTCCTGCCCCGAAGGACGGAGATGCTTGAGATTCGCAAGCGGATGGAAACCCTTGATGCCCGTCGTCTGGAAAATGAGGCTGCTCTTCGTAAGAGCAGGGAGGAACGGCTCGGCTGCGAAGAACGCTACCGGGAGCTTGAAGCTGCAATGGAGAATCGCAGGAAAAATGCTGATGAGGCCGAAGCCCTGGAGCGGATTCTGACATTCAGGCGGTCGGGTGAGAAGCTTCGGAAGGCCGAAAAGGCGTTTGGAGACTTGCAAGAACGGGAACGTCTTCTTATCGGACGTAGGCAGGAGCTTCTCACGCGGCGGGGAGAGGTTCAAAAGGAACTGCAGGACATCGAAAAACTGGCGGAAGAAGAGGGCGAACTTTCCCTCCTCGGACAGTGGTATGCCAAAGCCGACGCTTTACAAGAGGAGACCAAACGTCTCTCTTTTGAACTTGAAGAGAATGAACGGAAGGCCGAAGAGCTTCTCCAGCTGCCGCGATCTTCGGCGTCAGAAATTCCCGGACTCTCCTGCTCCGTAGATGATGCACCTGAGACAATCCTCGAGGCTCTGAGGCGCCGGGAACGGGAGATTGAAGATCGTTTAACGACGATTGGTATTCGCAGTCATCGAGGCTTGCTTGTCGATGGGACCCCTTGTCCGCTCTGCGGTTCTCTTCATCATCCCGTTGTCGAAAAAAAGGAGGCGTTTGAAGCCGAAGCAGAGGGGGAAGCCGAAGAGCTCCAATCACTGCTTCCTATGGTTCGAAAGGCTGCTATCGAACGTGGTAACGCCCTTTCCAAGGCCGAGGTACATATGGACCGGGTACGGCAACTGACTAGGTCCCTGGAAGATGTACAGGAGCGAACAAGAGAGCATCTCGAAACCTTTTGCTGGGACCGTTTCGATCCTGAGGAGCGGGAGCCCTGGAAGCGGGCGACACAAGAGGCCGAAGCCCGATCGCGGCAAGGCCGCCTGCTGCGATTAAACTTGGATGGCATCAGCGCCGATCTTGAAGGCCTTGAGCCCAAACTCGCCGCGGCAAGCGATGAGAAATCCGCTCTCCTTGAGAAGATTGCCGGGGAAAAGGGAAGGAGTACGCTCCTTCGGGAATCGATCCCGGACGAACTTTTTACCATATGGGGCGATACGGACGGCGGGGAACTCGCAGCCCGTCGTGAGAAACTCAGAGCCGATGCCGAGGGGTTGGAGATCCGTTTTGCCCAGGCACGCCGGGAAATGGAAACAAGTGCCCTGCGAGTAAGTACCTTGACCGGTAGCCTCGAGGAGCTGGGACGGAGTCTTGCGGAGGAAGGGGCACGTTTTGACCGGCTGCGAGAAGGTTTTCTGCCGATGCTTTCCGACCATGGTTTCGACTCCGAAGATGCCCTCGATTCCTTTATACAAAGGTATGAAAAAGCCGATGAGGAGCGGGAGAAGATAGCAACCTTCGAAAGGGAGCTCCATGCCACGCGGGAGCAGCTTCGAGAGGCAATCGATGTGGCCGGTAGCGAGGAGTTCAACGAAGCGGGCTACCGAGAGGCTCTGTTAAGCTGTGAAGAGAAAGAGGGGCGGGAAAAAGAGCTTTGGGCCGAGCTTGCCACGGCCAGGGAACGGCATAGCAGGAGCCTTCGCCAGGAGGAAGAGCTCCGTCGATTGGAAAAAGAGGAGCGGGTGCTTTCCCGTCGCCGTGAAGCCCTTTCCCTTCTTCAGAATATGATGAAGGGGAACGGCTTCGTTCGTTTCGTTTCGACTCGCTACCTGCGGGAACTCTGTGCCAGAGCAAATAGACGGTTCCTTCCTTTGACAGGCAAAAGCCTCGCTCTCGAGGTCGACGAGAACGGGGACTTTCAGGTGCGAGATCTCCTTAACGGGGGTAAACTTCGGTCCATCAAGACACTTTCCGGCGGGCAGACCTTTCAGGCCGCCTTTTCCCTTGCCATTTCTCTTTCCGAAAGCGTGAGAAGGGGAGGGGAGAGCTTCTTTTTTATCGATGAGGGCTTTGGCTCGCTGGATAACGAGGCCCTCGGCCAGATCTTCGAAACGCTCAAAACCCTTCGGCGAGAGAGGAGTATCGTCGGGATCATCAGTCATGTCGAGGCCCTGCAGGAAGAGGTCGATACCTCTCTGATCGTACGGCGGGATCCTGTGCGCGGAAGTGTGATAAGCTTTAATGAAGGAGGGCGTGGATCATGACTTCATTTGGCAGGATGCTGGATACCGACCGTATCCTTATCATCAAAGCCGATAGGCTTATAGACAAGAAAGAATTGTTGTCCCTTCTGTGTGAGCGGATCAGCAAGGCTTGGGACATCGTAGGATCTGAGCAACTTCTTACCCTGGTCCATAAGCGGGAAGAAACCTTTTCTACCCGCCTCGGACCGATGCTGGCTGTTCCCCATGCTGTTATCCCGGGTGGAGAGGAGAACCGGATGGCTGCGGCCGTGATTCCCAATGGTGTGGAATGGGATTCCGATACCGATCACCCTGTCCGTTTGGTTTTTCTTCTCGTAGGGGGGCAAGAAGATCATCTGAAATTGCTCAGCGAATTGGCGGCAGCGCTCCAGGACGAAACCTTTTTGCTTCGATTGACCACTGCCACCTCTCCCAAGGCCTTTCTTTCCGTTTTTCGAAGGAGGGATGAGGGCCCCGTTCATCCCTTCGTCCATCGCCACCGTGATCTTTCCGCGGCCATCTTTGAACAGGCCCTTCGCCTGCGGGATGCTGTCGATGGTGCCAGAATCATTCTCCATGCCGACGCCCTGGGAGACGGCGAATATATTGACGAGTTGATTCGCGGAAAAAATGTCCTTGTTGTAAGCGGCGGGGAGACCCTTTTCGATGCATCATTCCTTGAGCGCTATAGGCCGATAATCATGCCCTTCAGGGGGATCAGACGTTCGATCCATGTCCAGTTTATTCTCCTCTATCTCCTTGGGCGAGGGGTAATAGGTGAAGACGATCTCATTGTGAATGCCTATGGAAAGCCGGGATCGGGTTTTCTCGATTCAATCAGATTAAGCCACCTGAAGCGTGAACTTAATCTTCCCTTTTCCTCTCAATCGGGAGCCTTCCCCACAGATCTCGAGCTTTCCACCTTCGCACGTGTCCTGCAACTCGCTTCCCAGCTTGCCGCCGAAGGAAGAGAGGGAAAGCCGGTGGGCACCCTCTTCGTTGTGGGAGATCAGGCCGGTGTCTATCCCTATACCAGGCAGATGATTGTTAATCCCTTTCACGGCTATGCCGATAGCGATAAAAACATCCTCGATCCGAGCATAGAGGAGACGGTGAAGGAGTATGCCAAGATCGACGGGGCCTTTATCATACGGGGCGACGGCACCATTCTTTCTGCCGGAACCTTTCTGTCGGGTCAGCCGACGGCCGACGAAATGCAGTCCGGCCTAGGTGCACGGCACGCTGCAGCTCAGGGCATTACCGCGGTCAGCAAGGCACTGGCGATAGCAATCTCGGAATCGACGAGAAAGGTGACGGTCTTCCAATCGGGGAGACGAGTGATGGAGCTATAGCGTACCGCTTCCTATTGCTTCAATTGTCCCAGATATACTGTTCCATCTTTGCAATGAGGAAGTCTTTTTCGGTGATGACCGCCTTAACGATATCACCGATGGAGATGATGCCGATCAGTGCGTTGTTTTCCATTACCGGAAGATGACGGAATCGTTTTTTCGTCATCAGGGCCATGCAGGTCTCGACCCCCGTCTCCGGTTTTATGGCGACAACCTCCGTGGTCATCAACTCCTTTACGGGAAGGTCACGGGGACACTCCTGGCTTCCAATGGCTCCGATGGTTTTTCTTGCATAGTCGCGTTCGGAAAAAATACCGATCATCTTTTGCTGATCGTCAAGGACGACAACCGCACCAACATTTTTCTCACTCATCAGACTCAGCGCCTGAAATACCGTAGTCTCGGGCCTCACCGACCAGATATCGGCTCCCTTTTGCGCCAGAAGGTCTTTGATTGTTTCCATCTTGTATTTCCTCCTTCCCTAAGTATGTAAAAGAAGGACGCACTCCGTCAAACTTCCGGACGAAAAAATCGCAGCAAAGACCTGCCGTAGCGTCGTGTATCGTAGCAGATAAGGGTTCCGACCTCATCCGGCCATTGTTCTTCGGCGGGATGGTGGATCAGGACCTTTGTTTCCTCCGTTATGAGTGAAGAATCGGAGAGGACCTTGATGAGATCGATTTTTCCGGGCATGGGGAAGGGGGGATCGAGGTAGATAATATCGAACGAGCCCCTGCCTCGGCGTAAAAAGGATTCCGCCGACATCATCACCAGGGATATTTTCGATTCAACCATTTCGATGTTTTCCAGGATGGTTTCCCGTTTTCCCCTGTCGTTCTCCACCAATACGACGGGTTCGGCTCCCCTGCTTGCCGCTTCGATACCGACCAAACCGGATCCCGAAAAGATGTCGAGAAACGAGTAGCCGTCGAGAGGTCCGAGGATGCTGAACATCGACTCTCTCATACGATCCATGGCGGGGCGGATGACCCCTTTTGGGCAGCGCACCTTGCGGCCCCGATATGTTCCACCGGTAATTCTCATCGTTCTAAGCTACCCTTCGGAGGCGATTGAGACAAGATCATCAAAGGGAGGGGCGACGGTGTAGAGCCGCTTCAGAACCTGATGATCGGCGTGTTCAAGTTCGAAATCGCCCGAAACAATAGCCGTCGCCTCCTTTCTGCTTGCTTCGAGGATCTCCCCATCTTTGAGTAGGTCGGCAAACTGAAGATTCAGAACCCCCGCCTGCCTCATCCCCGAGAGCTCTCCCGGCCCTCGAAGCTTTAGATCTTCCTCGGCAATGACAAATCCGTCGTTGTTTTCCTTCATGATGCGAAGCCGCTGCTTGCCCGTTTCCGTCAAACCCTCGGAAAAAACGAGGAAACAATAGGATTGGCGGTCGCTCCGACCCACCCGTCCTCTGAGCTGATGCAGGGCCGAAAGCCCGAATTGTTCCGCATGTTCGATCACCATGCAGCTGGCATTGGGGGCGTCAACGCCGACCTCGACGACGCTGGTTGCAACAAGGATATCAAGTTCTCCGGAAAGAAACCGTCCCATCTCCCGCTCCTTTATCTCCTCATCGATGCGGGAATGAAGAAGAGCGATCCTCCTTTGGGGAAATACCTCCTCCCGCAGCAGACGGTACATACTCTCCGCGCTGTCGATCTTCTCCCTGCTTCCCTCTTCGATCAGGGGATAGACAAAATAGGCCTGTCCTCCCCGTTCAAGTTCCTTCTCGACCGCGGCATAGACCTTCGGCCTGTTTTCGACCTTTGCAAGATGGGTAATGATCGGTTTTCTTCCCGGCGGCATGGTCCTGATGACCGATACCGCAAGGTCCCCGAAGGCGGTGAGGGCCATGGTTCTGGGAATGGGCGTGGCGGTCATCGTCAGAAGGTCGGGAAATTCCCCCTTGTCCAAAAGCCCCTGCCGCTGCATAACCCCGAACTTATGCTGTTCGTCGATGATACAGTAGCGCAGGCGGCGAAAGCGAACGGAAGAGGAGAAGAGGGTATGGGTCCCAACCACAAGATCGATTTCTCCCTCTTGAAGGGCGACAAGAAGCTCCTTTCTTGCCGGGCTTGGGATACTTCCGGTGAACAGGGCGATTCTCACCCCAAGAGGAGCAAGTATTCTGGCGCTGTTTTCCGCATGCTGACGGGCAAGAAGTTCGGTCGGTGCCATGAAGGCAACCTGATAACCTGCTTCGATGATCGGCAAGGCGGAAAGGAGGGCCGTGAGGGTTTTTCCCGATCCGACATCCCCCTGCAGGAGTCTTGCCATGGGGTAGGGCCGTTTCAGATCTTCTATGATCTCTTCGACCGCCTGCTTTTGATCGGCGGTGAGAGAAAAGGGAAGATCCCTGATACAACGATCGACAAGGCCTGTTTCCAGGGCCAGGGAGGGACGTTCCTTTCGCTTGCGAAGGGCTCCGCGTCTTGTGACGGCACATTGCAGATGAAAGAGTTCATTGAAGGCGAGGGCCTTGCGCCCCTCCTCCGGCTCCTCGATCCGGCGAGGACGATGAATCATGACCAGTGCCTCGGCAAGATGGGGCAGTCCGTGATCCCGGCGTATTGCTTCAGGCAGTTCATCATCCACGAATTTGCCGAAGCCCTCCATCGCTTGCTGCATCAGGTCTCGCAGAGCCCCTTGCGTCAATCCCTCGGTAAGGGGATATACCGGCAGGATGGAACCAATGCCTCCTCGCCCCGAGATCTTCGGCACCTCGCTAAGATAATCCTCTTCCCTGGTGAGGGGGTACTTTCCTGCGGGAACGAAATCAAAGGAGGCTGCCTGAAGTTCCCCAAAGCGATGCTGGAGCGGTGCGTAGAGGAGGATACGTGCACCAACAGGCAGTTTCCCGGCCAGGAAATTCCGATTAAAGCAGAGCAGCACGGCGACTGAGGTTTCATCTTGAACAAACACCTTCAGCGTTTGATTATGAGGTTTTCCAAACCAGTCGTGGGCAACAATTTCCACCACGGTGAGAGCGGGTCTGGCATCACCGGCCCGGACTATGGGGACAAGGCGACTCCGATCCTCCCATTGTCTGGGCAGCAGACGGAGCAGATCGGCAATATGCCTTACTCCAAGACGGGCGAGCCTTTCCGTGCTTTTTTTACCGACTCCGTGGAGCACGGTGACCGGCTTGCGCAATTCTCCCAGGAACATCTGCCGCTGAACTTATATCGGAAAGGCCTGCAGGACGTTGTATAGCAGACCGAAGAGTACTTTTCCCGCTATATAGAGAACCAGAAGCGAGGCCCCTGTGGTTGCAAGGATGGTCTTATAGGTAACAAATCGTTTGCGGAAAAAAAGCCTTCGCGTTTTTTCCAGGATAGGAGCGATTAGAAGATCCACGGTGCGGGCGAAGGGGCCCACGCTATTGGCTCCGCTGAGCCCCATGAAAAATCGTATGGCGGTTAAAATGATGAAGAGACTCAACAGAAAGGAGACGACCGACCACAGGGCGGAGGTGATGACTGCCAGAACAATGCCGAGGCTCAGTCTCCCCTCCCTGATGAACTGGGATGCAAAATCGATCAGTACGACGATGACAAGCATGGCCGCTACCGGAGAGAAGTCGATCGCGGAAAAACGAAGGAATTTGATCTTCTGGAAGATGCGGAGATAGGGGTCGGTGGCCGCTGCGAGGATACGATAGGGTTTGCCGTAATCGACCCCCTGAAACCAGGTGAGCATCACCCTGATCAATATGAGCAGAAGGTATCCTGAAAGTACTCCGATAAAAATTTTCAATCCAAGAATCATGCATTGCTCCTTGATGATGTCATGCGGTCCAGACATCTTCGATATGAGGATGGCTTCTGATTTGATCGAGGGCGTCGTCCTCCGAGGAGAGGGATATCTGTCGGTTTACCTGTATGATGGTCTCGCCCTGACCGTTTTTCTTTACTATGTGAAAATAGACGGGGCAGGCACCCTGAAAATCCACCAGAAAGGAACGAAAACCGAGCAGTTTTTCCTCGGTGCAGAGGCTGCGATCGATTCTTATATGGACTTCATAGCCGCCTTTGACCTCAATCTCCGAGGGATCGGAGAAACTTTCCAGCAGCAGTTTCGGCTCCCCCCGGGAGAGGTCCATCTTTCCCGTACAGGCAATCACCCCGTCGGTCTCAACCTTATCACGAATCTGCTCCCACAGCTTACTGAAGACCACAGACTCGATTTTCCCGTTGTAATCTTCCAGCTGGAGAAAAGCCATCGGCCGCCCTTTTTTCGTGATAATGGTTCTCAGGGATGTCACCATGGCAATGAGGGTGTAGGTCCGTTCGGGGATGAAACGGTCGGGTCGGGAAAGGTCGATATTGACGGCACTTTTCCAGCGGTCCTTGAAGTCGTCCATGGGATGGCCCGAGAAATAGAAGCCGAGAAGCTCACGCTCTCTTCGCAAAACCTCCATCTTGGGAAGGGGCTCTGCAGGAGTCAGGTCTGTCTTCCAGGGCATCTCCTCTTCGTTTCCATCGTCGAAAAGGCTCGACTGGCCGAATTGCTCACCCTCTTTCTTTTTGCTTACCACCTCCATCACCCGTTCGAGGTTTTCCAAAAGGGTTGAGCGGTTTATACCAAAACTGTCCAGTGCACCGCATTCTATCAAGGTCTCCAGAACCTTGCGGTTTACGGTCTTCATATCGACCCGATCCAGAAGATCGAAGATATCCTCAAAGGGGCCCCCCTCTTCACGGGCCCGGACAATCTCTTCCACTGCGTTGGTTCCGACATTCTTGATGCCGATCAAGCCGTAGACGATCTTTCCGTCGCTTACCGAGAAATTTTTCTCGGAGATGTTGACTTCGGGAGGCAAAAGGTCGATTCCCATGGTCTTTGCCTCGCCGATGTAGAAAGCAAGTTTATCGGGGTTGTTTATTTCGTTTGTAAGGTTCGCGGCCATGAATTCGGCCGGGTAGTTTGCCTTCAGATAGGCGGTTTTATAGGCCACCACCGAGTAGGCAGCCGCATGGCTCTTGTTGAAGCCGTAACCGGCAAAGGGAACGAGCATCTCGAAGATTTCGTCGGCGTGTTCCTTTGTATGTCCCTTTTTTACCGCCCCCTCGATGAACTCGAGCTTCATCTTTGCCATCTCTTTGACTTTCTTTTTTCCCATGGCCCGCCGCAGGATATCTGCTTTTCCGAGGCTGAAACCACCGATAATCTGAGCGACCTGCATAACCTGTTCCTGGTAGACAATGACACCGTAGGTCGGTTTGAGTACCTCTTCAAGGCTCGGATCAGGATAGCGAATCTCCTGTTCTCCGCTCTTGGATGCGATGTACTGGGGGATGTACTGCATCGGTCCGGGCCGGTAGAGGGCGTTCAAGGCGATGAGATCTTCGATGCTGGTCGGGTGGGCCTGCTTGAGGATGTTCTGCATCCCTGAGCTTTCAAACTGAAATACACAGGTACTCTTTCCCTCTCCCAGAAGTGTAAAGGTGGCGGGATCGTCCTCCGGAACCCTTTCGATGTCGAAATCCTTATCCCGGCGATGGATGAGGTCTTCGGTGTGTTTGATCAGGGTAAGGGTTTTCAGCCCGAGAAAGTCCATCTTGACCAACCCGCACTCCTCAAGCTGGTCCATGGTGAACTGGGTGGAGATGGATCCGGTCTTGGAGTCTCGATAGAGGGGGACATATTCGGTCAGGGCTTTCCGGCCGATGACCACACCTGCTGCATGGGTGGAGGCGTGGCGGGAAAGTCCCTCGAGCCTTCGGGCCGCATCGATCAACTCGCCGTAGACCCCTCCCTGGTCCATAAGCTCTTTGAGTTGCGGTTCCTGTTCCAGGGCCTTGTCGATGGTGATTTTGAGATCGTTGGGAATCAGCTTGCTGATTTTATCCGCCTCGGCAAAGGGAATATCCAAAACCCTGGCAACATCCTTGACCACCGCCTTCGCCTTGAGGGTACCGAAGGTGATAATCTGTCCGACCTTGTCCTTGCCGTATTTACGGTTGACATAGTCGATTACCTCCTGACGTCGTTCGAAGCAGAAGTCAACGTCAAAGTCAGGCATCGATACCCGTTCCGGGTTGAGAAAACGCTCGAAGAGCAGCTGATACTTAAGGGGGTCGATATCGGTGATGGTCAGGGCGTACGCGACGATGGAACCGGCACCGGAACCTCGTCCCGGGCCGACGGGAATGTCGTGTTGTTTTGCATAGTGAATAAAGTCCCAGACGATGAGAAAGTAGCCGGGAAAATGCATACTGTTAATGATTCCCAGTTCCTTTTCGGCCCGCTGGACAATTTCGTCGGTGAGACTCGGATAACGCTTTTTTAGGCCTTCGAAGGTGAGGTGGCGGAGATAGTCGCCGAGATTTTCGAATTCGGGAGGTATCTCATACTCGGGAAGTATGGGCCCGGGAAGATCGATTTCCAAGTTGCACTGTTCTGCAACCCTCAGGGTATTAGACAGGGCCTCGGGAATTTCCCTGAAGGTTTCCGCCATCTCTTCCTGACTTTTCATGTAGAACTGATCGGAGTGAAAGCGCATCCGATCCTGTTCCCTTCGCTTTCGGTTGGTTCCTATGCAGAGCAGGATATCCTGGGCACTTGCATCGGCCCGATCGAGATAATGGATGTCGTTGGTTGCAACCAGGGGGATGCCCGTTTTCTTCGATATACGAACCAGCTCTTTATTGACGGTCTTCTGTTCGGGAATACCGTGGTCCTGCATTTCGAGGAAAAAGTGTTCTTTTCCAAACAGCTCACGGTAGTAGTTCGCCTTCTGCTCCGCCTCTTCGGCCTTTCCATTCATGATCATTGACGGAATTGCCCCGGCAAGGCACGCAGAAAGGGCGGTCAGACCGCCGTTGTACTGCTCGAGCAGCTCGTCGTCGATACGCGGTTTGTAGTAAAATCCCTCGGTATAGCCGCGGCTGCAGAGCTGGATAAGGTTTTTATAGCCTTCGCTATTTCTGGCAAGAAGCACCAGGTGCTGGTAACGGTTTCCCTTCTCGCTTCCGTTTTTTACGTGGCGGGAACCTGGAGCGACATAGACCTCGCAGCCGATGAGCGGGTTGATCTCATGGGCCTTGCACGCTTTATAAAATCGGAGAACGCCGAACATATTGCCGTGATCGGTGATTGCAAGATGTTTCATACCGAAGGAGACCGCTTTTTCCACCATTTTATCGATTGGAGCGGCTCCGTCGAGAAGGCTGTAGTCTGTATGATTGTGTAAATGGACAAAATCAGGCATGTGGATCCTCTGCATGTGAATATACCCTGCTCTACCGGCTTCTGTAAAGTATGGGGGGAATTTTAGTCCGGTTCCCGCAGCACGTGGATGAACCAGTCGAAAAGTTCCCGCGCCCTGTTTTTCTGGAAGGATGATATGCCGGGACTTTCGGCAATGGTTTTTTCCATCATTGCGAGGGCTTCTTCACGCTCCTTACGGGTAAAGGGCACCTTTTTACCCGAGAGGAAGGCTTCTAACTCGCGGTTGCGTATCACCAGCGGCGAAAAGGTACCGAAGGCACAGCGAAGATCGGAAACCGTCGCCTTGACGATTTTCCCGGTGCAGCAGAAGCTCAAAGAGCTCCGCAGGTCGTTCATCGGTGTTCCGATCTGGCGAAAATAACCGAGGTCCCACTCTTCAAAGGGAATACGTATCCTGGTAATGAGTTCTCCGCTGTCGAGGATAGGGTTACCTGCCCGGTCGAAGAGCCGCTGCATGGTGATCCAACGATTTCTACCTTCCCTCCTCAGCTCTATGCGGGCATCCAGAAGTAGAAGAATCGGGTATGCGTTCAGCCGCAGGCCTCGGACGGCAAGATTGCCTCCGAGGGTCGCCAAATTTCTCAGGGGCATGGGACGAAGGAGCGAAAGCCCCTGGCTGAGGGCTGAGGGCAATACATGCTGGCCGACCTGAAGGATCTTATTGTAGGGAACTGCGGCTCCTATTTCCAGATAGCGTTCGGTTCTGCTTACCTTTGCAATTTCACTCACCATTGCAAGGCTGATAATCTTTTTGGGCCGTGCATATTGGGGATCGTTTTTTCGTAGGCCACCGATAGCTGTTCCACCGGCCCATAGCAGGGCATTGGGATTTTGGCGATAGATGGCCAAGAGTTCAGCCATGTTGCCAGGCAAAAAGACCCTTGGGGCGATACCGCTAAGCACGGAGATGCCCCTTTATGATACGTCCGGCGCTCCTGATCGCCTTGACAATCTTTTCAGGATCGGTGCAGCTACAGCTCTTCCCGGAAAAAGCATCCAGAATTTCAGCTTCCTTTGGTTCCAGACTTCGTTCAAGAATACTGTAGGCGATGAGCATTGTCGAGGGCCTGCAGTAGTCGCAGGGGTGGTAGTCGGCCTCGGCAAAGGCTGCCAGAAGGTCTTTGTATTCCCCCTTTTCCCGCAAACCCTCTTCGGTGATGATGTCGGCCCCGGGGGTACGAAACATGGGGACGAGGCAGGACTGGATGGGGACACCGTCTACCAGCACCGAGCATATGCCGCATAGTCCTCCCTCGCAACCGCGTCGGACAGAGGCTATGTGAAAAAAGTTGCGAAGGACGTTTATAAGCATCTGTTCCGGAGCGGCATTGACCGTAACCGCTTTACCGTTAAGAAGAAAGCGAAATTCCATTACTCCTCCTCCCCTTTTACCATAAATGAGTGGATCAACTCGGGAGTAATGGGAAGCGTGTCCAAATAGATTCCCGTGGCCTGGCTTACGGCAGATACAAAGGCCGAGGGGAAAAGGGCTCCGGGGATCTGGGCGACACCGGATGGTTGTGCCGTTCTATTTTCAGAAAAAGAGATTTCGATGGGATACATCGACAGCTGCTCCGTCTCTTCGAATATTCCAGCCTCCCTTGCTCTCCTGCTTATCAGGAGATCCCCATTTGTGCAGCGTCTCAGACTCCTTGTGATTGCCGTTCTTACAGCCGATGATGCCTCTTTTCGGTCGTATACGTTTCCGCAGTCTATGGCACACCAGATTCCCCGGATTGAGGGTTGCCAACTGAAGGGGTCAAGATCTACTTCCACCACCATGGCTCCCCAGGTAAGACGGTGGAAGGGCGTTCCTTTGAGTTTTTCTCTGTCCCATACCGCCTGAGAGGGGGAGCGAAAGTTTTTCCTGACATTGATGGGTAGGGGTACATTAAAGCGCTGCCGTTTGATGGCATTGCAGCACTGCTCCACCAGGGTGGTCGTCACGGAAAGGCGTTGTCCACACACCAGGGGCCCGTTACCGCCGAGATCCTGCCAGATTGGATCAATGTCGATCAGTTCCGGATTAATGCCGAGAATTTCGCCGGCCCGATGCTTCCATAGGGCTTTCACCGAACCGGGAAAGGCACCTGCCCTGGTCTGGATGGTGAGTTTGTCGTTCTTGTCGAGGAGCACCGAGACGCTCCAAGGCTCTCTTCCCGCAGGTTTTGCGGTAAATCCGTCTCCGGTAAAGCCGCTGGCAATGCCTATGCCCCGGAAGATTCCCCCTCTTCCCGGGATTGCGGGCCGTTTCTTCATCAGCTGGTAGGCGGCATGCTTTCTATGAAAGTCCGAGGCGGAGCAGACCTGTTGGATGAGAAGTCGATCACTTCTCCTTTTGAGGCTTCCGCCGGTTGGAATTCGCTTCTTGTCCGCAGCCTCCAGTTTCCTGTCTGCGGGATCTTTCCCAAGAAGTTGGGCGATTCTCGCTTCATGGACCTCTCTGGAAAAGAGACCGGGAATGATACCGAAACCGCAACGGAGTCGGGTCGGGGAGAGAGAGGTTCTTACTCCGCGGGCCCTGATCAAGGTATTCGGGGTATAGCGGCTTCCCGCGATCCCGATAACCAGCCTCGTCAGCATCTCTTTAGATAAAAAGGAAAAAGCTCCGAGATCGATGGAGGCATCGATGTTTTCTCCCACAACGTTTCCCTTTTCATCAAGGGCTGTCTGAAAGGCAATCCGGCTTCTGGGAGAACGGAGAAAGGGAAGGGGGGTGGGAGGCACATCCCAGGCAACCTTC
>JGI2924J29684_1077183_pt1 | contig 14412 bp, 13 predicted proteins | sample BenlonsequencITS_FD_29684 | JGI IMG/M metagenome (IMG submission 29684)
CCCTACTCGCTTGTGCTTCCGCCGAGGCCGGAAGCCCGGCGCTCCTTGAGGGTGGGGCCTCCGCCTCGTATTCGGTGAAACGCTGTAAGGACGTTCCGGCACAGTCACTGAACGGATCGCGGTCGCGCCGAAACTGAGTTACAGCAGCCCGTCGGAGAACGTCACCGGTAATTTATTCACACAGACGAAAACTATAATTGATAGTGGTTTGTGATTGATTTCAATGGTGGAGGGAGCACTTTCGGCGAAAGTTACGTCGCTGGTCGGTGGATCGATTCTGTTCTTCGCGCTCATGCTGTACGTCGGAAGCCGGACCCAGCGGTGGGTCGACTCGGCGTCAGACTTTCTCGTCTCGGGACGGGAAATAAACGCCGTCGTCATCGCGTTCGGCCTGGCCGCGATCGGACTGGCCGGTTCCGTCGTCTCGGGTGTCCCGGAGTACGTCGTCGAGTTCGGGTTCGTCCCGGCGCTGTCGTACATGATCGGCTGGGTAATCGTCGTTAGCCTGTTCGGGCTCGTCCTCGGACCAGTAATCCGTCGAACAGGTGTCTATACGACGCCTGAGTGGATGGAACAGCGGTTCGATCGGAAGACTCGAGTCGTCACGGCGATCGGAAGCGTCCTGGCTGGAATTGCGATCACGGCATCGCAGTTCGTCGGGATCGGCGCGATCCTGGCCGCGATGACGGACGTTCCGTTTTGGCAGACGACCCTCGCGATCACAGTCGTCACGTTGATCTACATGTACCTGGGTGGACTCTGGGCCGTCACCGTCACCGACGTGTTGCAGATGGTGTTTGGGTTCGTGGCGTTTGCCCTCGTGGCCGGCTGGCTGGCCGTCACCTACGGTGGACCGACGTGGCTGCTAGAGACGACGCCGGCCGGGACGTTCTCGCTGACGGGGACCGACGCGGCTCCGATCGTCGGACTCGGGTTCGACAACATTCTCACGTGGACGCTCGCCTGGGTCGCCCTGGTCGTTGGCAACCAGTACTACTGGATTCGGATCGTCAGCGCACGGAGCGAACGGGACGCCACGCGTGGCCCCATTCTTGGCGGTCTCCTCGGGTTGGCGCTCGTCACCCTGCTTGCACTCCCAGGAGCGTACGCGTTCGGCGCGTTCGGTGATCCAGCGATCGCCGGTTACGATGTCCGGGGAATCATCGGCCTGTTCATCCTCGAACTGCCGATCGGGCTCGACGCCCTGTTGCTGGTCGCGCTCGTCGCCGCGGTAATGAGTACGGCATCCACGACGATCATCGGAACGACGACCGTCCTGATCCGAGACGTCTGGGAGCCCGTCAGAGGGACGGCCGCAGGCAGCGAGGACCTGGTCGTCCCAAGTCGAGCCTTTACTCTCGTTCTCGGCGTGCTCGCCTGGATTCTCGCGGCGGGCTGGGCCGAGAGCGCGCTGCTCTTGCTCGGTCTCGGCATGGCGTTCGTCGGTCCGCTTGCAGCAGTCATCCTTCTCGGCCTCTTCTGGCCTCGAACCACCGGAACAGGTGCCTTCGCCGGCGTTCTCGTCGGTATCGTCACTGTCGCCGCCTGGGAACCAACCCAGCTGAGCGAGTTCGCCCACGCGACTTACCCGGGCGTCCTCGCGCCAGCTATCGTCACGATCCTCGTCTCGCTGGTGACGTCGCCGCCGTACTACGGGTCCAGAAACTGGCGGCAGTCAGAGTCGAGCGCCACGGCTGGAACGGAGTCCGGCACGGACGCGGTCGGCGAAGTGCCAGACCCCGAGTTCCGCGCGACCGTCCGCGAACTCGCCAAACCCTGGACGCCGAGTACACGCTGGAACCGGGCGATCGAGACACGGGGACGGGAACGCGGTGGACTCGTCAGTCTGCTCGTCGGACGAGGTGAGGACGAATGACGGCCAGTAGCGACCAGATAGACGACGAGCGCGAAATCGACGTCGAACTCGAGGGCGACACCGAGCGCTCGCCCGAGCAGTTACTCGCAGACCTACTGCGCTTGGTCCGCGAGGGGCGGACCCGCATGGACGCGCTCGCGGACAGCCTCGAGTTGAGCGCGGTCGACACCGAACGGCTCGTCGCGGCTGCCGAAACGCAGGGTGACGTGATGCGGGCCGGGTACACGGGCGGTGACCTCTATACGATTCACCTGACCGAGCAGGGGGCCACAAAGCTACCGTCCCGTTCGATCCGTGAAGTACGACTTGCCCGCCACGACCTCGCCGAGCGCGACCTCGAGGTACTCCGGGCCGTCGACGCAGTCGGTCGTTGCACGGCGACGACCGTCCGAGAACACCTCGACAACGCGTTGTCCCCCATGGAGCTTATTCCGATCGTGACGCATCTCGTCCGGGAGGACTACCTCGAGGAGTCGGGCTGGTTCAGGCGGTACGTCGAACTGACTCCGGCGGGTGAGTCGGTGCTCGAGGCGATCGAGAACGAATCCTGAGCCGGCAATGCGTTTACGGCCACCGCGTTCCGATCCTGGCGTTTGTGTATCGTTCCGAGGCCACGTCGTAGCGATACCCGAATGGAGTGTCCGACGTGTGGTCACGAACTCGAGACCGAACGCGGCATGCGACAACACCACACCAAGGTTCACGACGAGCCGTTGCCGAATCGGACGTGTAAGGGCTGTGGCCGCGAGTTCTACGATCCGAAGTCGCGACGTTCCTACTGCGACTCCTGCAATCCGAACGCGGGAGAGCACAACGGGAACTGGAAAGGTGCGAAAGAGACGACGGACTGCAAGCTCTGTGGGTCGACGTTCTCGTACTATCCGTCCGACAAGGACGGCGTCTACTGTCCGTCCTGCGTCGAAGCGGCTGACGAATTTCTCGGCACGCCCTACTACGAATATCACGACATCGAACGGGTGAAACGAGTCTGCGAACAGTGTGGTAGAATCTCGACCGTTCTCAAATCCAAAGCCGAGCGCGATCCCGTTCGCTTTTGCAGTCAAAACTGCCTCAGGCTCTGGCTGACAGATCTGTGGGACAGTAACGGCAATCGATACAACGGTCGCTGGAGAACAGTGAGACGGAAATCCCTCGAGCGGGATAATCACACGTGCCAAGAGTGTGGAATCAGCCGCGACGAAATCGGGCACGAACCGGACGTCATCACATCAAACCGATACGTGAATTCGACGATCCTCAGCTTGCCCACACGCTCGATAACGTCGTCTGTCTCTGTCGAAGCTGCCACCGATACGCGGAACTCGATAGAATCGGTGGACTCTCTGCGACTGCGCAGGAGTAAACAATAACTCATAAACCGTTCTGCCGCTAACCAACGACTGCTGACTGCAGTCCCGTGGTGTAGTGGCCAATCATATGGGCCTTTGGAGCCCATGACGACGGTTCGAATCCGTCCGGGACTATGTCATATTCTTCACATTTTCCGTGTGAGTTGTTGTAGGGATAGAAGCAATAGCAAGGCACAATTTCCGACCTGCGGTCGAGGAAGACCCCAAAACATAATTTTAGTTATATGGTTCGTCTCGAAAATCTCCCCCGAACGACAGCGATCCAGCCAACCGAGCATTGAACCCGCCTCGAGATCAGACGCTCTGGACAGTGTTTTCGACTAACATACTCCTGTAATGGATTTAGCCAATTTCACGTCACTCGCTACCATACACCATTAATTACAGTGGGGGATGTAGGGCTCTTGCTAATCGGGTGATAATATGGGGACGATAGGCGGTCGAGGACGCCGTTCGAAGGTGACGGTGGAACAGTGGTTCGGGGCGGTGCTCCTCGTGGGACTGGTAGTACTGGTGCTCGATCTCGTTCGGCGGGTCGTCTTCGGCGACCTCCCGGTCGACACCCTCTCGGTCTTCGTGTGGCGGGGGCTGGTCGACGGGTTGCTCATCGCGCTCGCCGCCGTCGGGTTGTCGATGACCTACGCAATTCTCAAGTTTGCGAACTTCTCGCAGGGCGATCTCGTCACGACCGGCGCGTTCACGGGGTGGACTGCGGCGTACGTCGTCGCTGGGATCGGCGTGACCGACTTCGGTTCGACGATTCTGTTGAACGCCAACCGCGGAACCTCCGCCCGCGAACTCGACATGCACCTGTTCGGAGCACCGATCGCGATCCTCGTCGGCCTGGTCGTCGCGGCTCTCGCGACGATTCTCGTCGCCCTCGCGTTCGACCGAGTCGTCTACAGGCGCATGCGAACCGCCGGCGGAATCCCGCTGTTAATCGCGAGCATCGGCGTCGCGCTGGTGGTCCGATATCTCGTCGTGTTCTTCTACGGCGAACGCACGCGCGGCGTGACCAGGGGTTCGCCGACGATCGATCACTCACTGGTGTTCTGGACCGATTCGTTGCACGTCCACCAGGCCACGCTCGTCGTGGTCGGGCTCGGGCTGATGCTCGGCCTCCACGTGACGTTACAGTACACCAAACTCGGGACGGCAATGCGAGCGATGGCCGACAACCGGGACCTCGCGCTGGTCACCGGCATCCCGACCGAGCGAGTGATCCTGCTGACCTGGATCCTCGGCGCGGGACTGACCGGCGTCGCCGGCTACCTGATCGTCCTCGAGCAGGAGACGCTCAGCTTCAACACCGGCTGGTTCTTGCTGCTTTTGATCTTCTCGGCGGTCATCCTCGGCGGAATCGGATCGATCTACGGTGCAATCGCTGGCGGGTTGATCATCGGGCTGGCGACGAACGTGTCGCTGGTCTGGATTCCGGCCGACCTGACCGAGGTCGCCGCGTTCACGCTCATGATACTGATCCTCATATTCAGACCGTCCGGTCTCTTCGGTGGGGTGGAGACAGCATGACTCGCGACGAGGCCGCAGACGCAGTCGAAGACGACGACGCGCTCTCGAGAACCACTTTCGCCGGTGGACGCCGGGTCGAGGCAGACGGTGGGTCGTCTGCGGGAGGTCCCGACGACCAGCCTACTCCCATCGATGTCGTTCTCGACGGCGACGTTCGGCCCCGCTGGCTGAACGACGTCCGCATCATCGTCGAGGCCACCATCGTGGTGTACGGCCTCTTTATCCTACTCGGGCTTGCGGCCGGGCTGAACTTCAACGGAATCGTCAGTACCCTCCAGCAGGTGACGCTACTGGCGGCATCGTTCGCGCTGGTCGTCCTGGCGCTCAACCTCCACTGGGGGTACACCGGGCTGTTCAACATCGGCGTCGCCGGGTTCATGGCTGTCGGTGCGTACACGATGGCGCTGGTGACGGCCGCACCGGACGCCACGTTCCCCGGCCTTGGGTTGCCACTCTGGGTCGGCGTCGGAGCTGGACTGATCGCGTCCGGACTCGTCGGATTCCTGGTCGCACTGCCGGCGTTGCGCCTCCGGGCAGACTACTTTGCGATCGTCACGCTGGCCGCCGCAGAGGTGATCCGGCTGGTGTTCAACTCGAGTGCACTCCACGAGTTTTCGGTGCTTGGCGTCGAACTCGGGACGGGCAGCGGACAGGGGATGTCGTTCCCAAACCTGCGGAACACGGTCTCGCGGACGTTGCTGTACGTCGACGGTGATCCGGCTGCAGGGCCGACTCTTTTCGGTCGACCGTTCGTGACGATCGGGGACGGCCTCGAGTTGAGCACATCCGTCGTCGAAGGGTGGGTCTACACCGTCGTCCTCGTCGCACTCGTCGCGTTCGTGTTCGTCGTCATCACTCGGATCGGGAACTCCCCGTTCGGCAGGATGCTGAAAGCGATCAGGGAAGACGAACTCGCGGCGCGATCACTGGGAAAGAACACCGATCGCGTGAAAATCAAGGTGTTCGTCCTCGGCTGCGTGTTCATGGGGCTGGCTGGCATCGTTTGGCAGGGTCGCCGCGGGTACATCGATCCGAACCTCTTTCTGCCGATTATCACGTTCTACATCTTCATCGCGCTGATCATCGGTGGTTCCGGGTCCAACACCGGGAGCGTCGTCGGCGCACTCCTGTTTGCTGGCCTGCTGTTCGAGGGGCCGCCGTTCGTCCAGCGCATCGTCGACGCCACGTTCGACCTGCCACAACCCCCGACGGTGTACGACGGTGCGGTCGCACTCGCTGATCTCGACCCGGGGCCGCTGCTTGGGTACGCGGTGGCCGAACTCCCGAACCTCCGGTTCGTCTTCTTCGGTGCGGTGCTGATCGCGCTGATGATCTTTCGGCCGGACGGGATCCTCGGCCACCGGAACGAGCCAGCGTCGCCAATCGACCTGAGAAGGGAACGACCACCGCAAGACCGCGAGGCGACAGTCGCAGACGGAGGCAAAGAAGATGAGTGACGCCGAACTCGAGAAACGGGAACGAACGGAACAGACGATACTTCACGTGTCGGATCTCGAGAAGCAGTTTGGGGGCATCGTGGCAGTCGGCGGCGTCAGTTTCGAGATCGAACGAGAGACGATAACGGGGCTTATTGGTCCGAACGGGGCCGGCAAGTCGACGGCGTTCAACCTCATCACCGGTGTCTACAGGCCGGACGGCGGAACCGTCTACTTCCGGGACGAAGACGTGACCGATCTGCGGCCCAACCAACTGGCCGATCGGGGGCTGGTTCGAACGTTCCAGATCAGCCGCGAGCTCTCGGGCATGACTGTACTCGAGAACATGTTGCTGGCGTTCGACGAACAGCGCGGGGAATCGCTCTGGCGGTCGGTTCTTCCAGGTGCACGTCGATCTGTCGTCAGCCAGGAACGGGAGTTGCTCGAGCGCACGTGGGAGATACTAGAGCTGTTCGAACTCGACCACCTCGCCCACGAGGACGCGGCGACTCTCTCTGGTGGCCAGCGAAAGCTACTCGAACTCTCCCGGGCGCTGCTGACTGATCCGGAGCTCCTCTTACTCGACGAGCCGATGGCCGGCGTCAATCCGACGCTCGAGAAGAAACTCCTCGCTCGCCTCCACGAACTCAGGGAGCAGGGGTACACTTTTCTCATCGTCGAACACGACATGGAGGTCATCATGAACAACTGCGAGACGGTGATCGTCATGCACCAGGGCCAGGTGCTCTCGAAGGGGCCACCAAAAACGATACAGGAAGACGAACGCGTCATCGACGCCTACCTCGGGGGACAGCTCTGATGCTCGTCGTCGACGATCTGGACGCCGGTTACGGCGATCTACAGGTCCTCTCCGGGGTCGATCTGACGGTCGAAGCAGAGGAGTACGTGGTGATCGTCGGCCCAAACGGCGCGGGAAAGTCCACCGTAATGAAGTCGGTGTTCGGACTGACGACATACTTCGGTGGGCGAATCGAGTTCCAGGCCGACCGAATCGACGGGAAGCCGCCGGAAGAAATCATCACACACGGCATCGGCTACGTGCCACAGACCGACAACGTCTTTCCGTCGCTTTCCGTCGGCGAGAACCTCGAGATGGGGGCGTACATCCTGGACGAGGTGCCACGGGACGCCCTGGAGATGGTCTACGATCGCTTCCCGATCCTGCGAGAGCGCAAGAGCCAGGCGGTCGGCAGTATGAGCGGCGGCCAACAACAGATGGTGGCGATGGGGCGGGCGCTAATGTTGAACCCTGATTTGTTGATGCTCGACGAGCCCTCGGCCGGGCTTGCCCCCGATCTCGTCGAAGACATGTTCGACCGCGTCGACGCGATCAACGACGACGGAACGGCGGTGTTGATCGTCGAACAGAACGCAAAAGAGGCTCTCCGGCGGTGTGACCGGGGATACGTACTGGTCCAGGGAGAGAATCGATACGAGGGAAGCGGCGACGAACTCCTCGCAGACGAACAGGTCCGACAAGAATTTCTTGGTGGCTGACACCCACGGGACTCGAGTGGTCGCCGTCGGCCGACGTCACCCCTCGAAGTCGATCTGGTCGACAACCTCGAGTTCGAAGTCGCCGAACTCGACGATGTCGTAGGTAACCCCACGCATGTCGCCGTTGTCGTCGAACTCGAGGACGCTCGAGGCTCCCTCGTAGGTAATCTCCTCGCCTGCAGCGGCGAGTTCGACCGCTTCGGGGAAGTCCGAGGGACCAACCGGCTCACCGTTCGGATTCGCGACGGCTCTTATCTCGTCGCGGACGGCGACACCGTCGTTGTCGCCGGCGCGGACGTTTGCGAGGATCATGACGGCGCTTGCGTCGTAACCGTGGGCGTTGAACACACCCGGACTCCGCCCGTACTCGTCTTCGTAGCTCTCGGTGAACGCGTCGACCTCGGGACCGGCGGCAGCGGGTGCGGTCCCTAGCACGTTGTCCATCGGATTGTCGGCACTCTCGGGGAGGTCGTCCTCGATTAGTCCGTCCGTGACGATGACTGGCAGATCGGGATCGAACCCCGCGTAGAAGTCCCGGAAGATCTGGATGCCGCTGACGGGGAACGCGATCACCAGCAGGAAGTCGGGATCGTCCGCGAGGACGCTCTCGAGGACGGAGGTGTACGACGGCTGCTCCGGCTCGAACGCCTCCGTGGCCGTGATCTCCCCGCCGAGTTCCTCGAACCGATTCTCGAACACCGTCGAGAGTGCGACTCCGTAGGCGTCGTTCAGGTGGAGCGACGCGCCTCGGTCCCAGCCTCGCTCCTCGTACGCGACTTCTGCGATGACGTCACCCTGTAGGGCGTCGCTCGGTGCCGTTCGGAAGACGAAGTCGTCGTCCACCAGATCGGTGATATCCGGACTCGTACTCGCGGGCGAACACATGACGACCTGGTTCGGGATCGCAACCTCTTCTGCGACCGGGATCGTCACGTCGGACGCTGCAGCACCGGTGAACATCGGATACCCGGCGTCCACGAGCGACTGTGCGGCGCTGATCCCTGCTTCGGACAGCGTCTGGGTGTCCTCGCGCTGAACGTCGACCGAAAACTCGCTTCCGACAGCCGCGAGCTCTCGAGCCGGAAGTTCGGCTCCGTCAGCGATCGGGGTCCCCAATTCGCCCAGGTCGCCCGATTCTGGTTGTACGATTCCCAGCAGTACCTCACGACCCTCCTGTTGTGCACCGATACGTCCCGTGAGCGATAGCGCACTCACACCACCGATTCCCGCCAGTACAGCGCGCCGGCTGGTTCGATCCATGGCAGCCGTGAAACGCCCGTTGTAAAAGCTTTCACACTTCGTTTTGGGAGTGATTCGGAGATTGTCGGCGAGCCGTCGTCGATAATAGCTCGTTGCCCCGTCCACGTGACGCGACAGCCGACTTCTCCCGGCCAAGAGTAGCGGCCGCGGGAACCGGGCCGAGACACGTGAGAGACTGCCCGCCGGCAGTTGGCGAACGCAACCGGTGGAACTAATGGCATATTGACGGCGGTCGAAATCACGCCACACCACACCACACCACACAAGACCACAAGCGTTCGGTCGCTCCGCTCTCGAACGCCGACCACGTGAACGTTCGCCAGGTCATCCCGAAAGACGCGATCCAAGCATCGACCAGCCGACTTTCGGCACAGCACACGCGGACGAGTCGACCGACGACGTGATCGTTCTCGAGTCGCCGCCGAAACGCGGACAGGACACGAGCGGTTGTCGACGAGTCCGTCTTTCGATACTGGCGTTCGGCCAGAACGGTCGCCAGACAAGCACACGCCGACAGTTCTCGAACTCGAGAGCACGTCCGTCCCGAGCAGACACGCGACGCCGCACAACGACTCGAGAAGTCACAGCCCGCATACAGTTCTCGATACCGCGAAGACGTAGCTGGAACGTGTACTGCCGACACAACGCCGTTCCGGTTCGAATTCGTTCGTTTGAACGGTTCTGAAACGTCGACAAACGAGAAAAAATAACGTCGACGACTATCCAACTATTAGAGACGAGAGTTCCCAGAGCCGGATACGTATGACAGACGACCGTTTCGAACTCCTCGCAACGACAGACCGCGAGACGATTCGGATAGTTGGACGACTCCATGATCGCGCACCGTCGCCTTCGATCCTCACAGCAGGACTGGCCGTCTCACTCGACGTCGACTTCGACAGTGCTGGCCGAACGGCCCACTCACGGCGAGAGCGGCGACGAGCGCTACATCGAAGACGTTACCGGGGAGGCGGGTGGTGAGTGACTATGGCACCCGCAACTGACGACCGACTTCCCTACCTCGGAGGGGCAATCGCTGGCATCGCTGCGTGGCTCCTCGGGTATGCGTCCACCTATCTGACCGTCGCGGGCGATATCCGAGACTCGCCGCTACATCAGTTCGTCGAAGCTTTCGACGGGCAGGCCGCAGCCTACGAAATGGTCGGCTGGGTGTTCTACAACACCCACCAGGTCGAGACGCTGTTCAGTGACGTGCCGCTCATCGGCAGCCACGCGATGACGTTCGTCGGCGGAGAAGACGGTTTCACCACCGTCCTGTACGCAGTTCCGGCCGGCCTCTTGCTCGTAGCCGGAATCGCGATCGCAGCCTACCGGCGGCCGGCGACGCCGACCGACGGTCTGCTAACCGGACTTACGGCAGTTCCCGGCTATCTCCTGGTGACCATCGCGGGGATTTTCCTCTTCGAGGTCACGGTCGGTGGAGCAACCGGCGCTCCCGACGCTCTCCCCGGCATCGTTCTCGCCGGCCTCGTCTACCCCGTCGTCTTCGCAGGCGCTGGCGGCGTCATCGGGACGCTCCTCGGCTAGCGGGGAAGAAGTGGCCGGGAACTCGAGCGAACGGGCACCCACAGGCGTCTTTTCCTGTTCGATCGTGTTCGAGTAACCGATATAAACAGTAATCGTGAATTATTAACCACGAACGTTTTACTGAACCAAACCTATTCCTCGCTCGAGCGTCTAGGAACGTCGATGACTGGTTCCAACGTCGAGTCCGACGCCGACGCGGAGGAAACGCTACGCGAGCGCGTCGAAAAGTGGCTCAGCCGGGAAATGCCGATCATCCAGATGCACGGCGGGACGAGCGCCGTTCGGAAGGTAGACCTCGAGAGTGGTGAGGTAGTGATCGAACTCGGCGGCGGGTGCAAGGGGTGTTCGGTTAGCGACGTAACGACGGGCAACATCGAGGCCGAACTCATCAAGTGGCCCGAAATCGACGAAGTGACAGTGCGGGTTCCGGACGCTCGCGACAGTCTCGGTGGGCCGGACCAGCCCGAATCGATCATGGGCGTCGACCGAACCGAGGGAGGCCGGGGCGACTGGGGATCATCGAACCCAGGAAAGGATCATCTTTGACACCCGCTTCGCGCAGGCGCGCCAGCGCGTTGTATGCTCAACGTTGACATGGCTGGTGAGTTTTGGGAACGACTATATGCTTTTACGGCGCAACTCCGGAACCATACACGATGACGACGTGTGGACGTCCACGACCGGGAGGTGAGGGCAATGGCTGACGAATTCGGCACGGCAGAAACCGACGCTGAGACCGACGGTGGCGTTCGTGCATACACCATCCGTCTCGAGCTCGTCGACGACCCCGGCGAGTTGCTTCGGGCGCTTACCCCGATCGCAGAGAACGGTGGCAATCTCTTGAGTATCCACCACGAGCGTGGCAACATCACACCCCGAGGGCACATCCCCGTCGAGGTCGATCTGGAGTGTCCGCCCGATCGGTTCGACGACGTCGTCGACGGACTTCGCGATGCCGGTGTCAACGTCATCCAGGCCGGTGCCGAACACTACGGCGAGGAGATCAGCATCGTCCTCGTCGGTCAACTCGTCAAAACCGGCCTCTCGGAGACACTCACCCGAATCGAAGACGAAACAGACGCCGCCGTTCTCGACCTCTCGCTTGCCACTCCTGACGGCACCAACGCCGTCTCGAGTGCACGGATTCGCCTTGCGATCGACTCCGGTCGATCAGAGAAGGCCCTGACCACGATTCGATCGATCGGTGCCGACACGGGACTCACTGTCGTCGAACCGCTGCTCGGGGGTGAAACCGCATGAAGCTCGCGATCCTCGGTGCCGGCGACGTCGGGCGCTCGGTCGCCGACCTCGCGGGCGAATACGGACACGATGTCGTCGCACTCGCAGACTCGACGACCGCGGCCGTCGACGCCAACGGCATCGCCGTCCGGGAAACGATCGACCGAAAGGTCAACGATGACACTCTCGGAACAGCCGATCCCGACGATATCTTCGAGACCGAATACGATGTCCTCGTCGAGGCCACTCCGACGACGCTCGGCGACGCCCAGCCCGGTTTCTCTCACGCAAAACGTACACTCACAGACGACCGACACGTCGTCCTCGCGAACAAAGGCCCCGTCGCCGAACGCTACGAGGAACTGCAGGGACTCGAAGCCGAGAGCGCGGGTTCGGTCCGATTCGAGGCCACAGTCGGCGGTGCCATCCCCGTGCTCTCGACGATCGAAGACGAGACACCACAGGCGGTAACGGCCATCAGGGGCGTACTCAATGGAACCGCGAACTTTATTCTCACGCGGATGGCCGCTGAAGGACTCGACTACGAACACGTCCTCGCAGAAGCCCAGGACCTTGGCGTCGCCGAGGCCGACCCGACGTTCGACGTCGACGGCACCGACGCCGCACTGAAGTTCGTCATCCTCGCAAACGTACTCGCCGACGGCGGCTTCTCGCTCTCCGACGCCACCGTCGACGGAATCGAAAACATCCCCGGCAGCGCGCTCGACCTCGCCGCCGAGGACGGACGAACGATCCGGCTGATCGGAGAGGCCACCCGCGACGGCGTCCGCGTCGGGCCACGACTAGTCCCCGAAAACAGCGCACTTGCCGTCACTGGCACGCGAAACATCGTCCAGATAGAAACACGACACGCGGGCTCGCTGCACTCGAGTGGTCGCGGTGCCGGCGGCCCAGAGACGGCAACTGCAGTTCTCTCCGACATCGGCCGGCTCCCACCCCTCGAGTAAGGGGACGCGTCCGGGACAACCCAGTGACCGTTGCTCGAGTGCGATCGGCTGGCGATGTCGTCCCCGCACACGGTCTGTGTGTACGAAACACAAACCGCAAGAGAGCGACGGGGTTAGGCGAATACGCTTTCGAAATGGTTTTAACCGCAACGAGCGAAAGAGACCGATATAAGCGCCTCTGCGCGTGAGCTACAACAATGAGCGAACAACACCAGAACCTGGCCATCATCGGTCACGTTGACCACGGGAAAAGTACGCTCGTGGGCCGACTCCTCTACGAGACGGGGAGCGTACCCGAGCACGTCATCGAACAGCACCGCGAGGAAGCCGAAGAGAAAGGCAAAGGCGGCTTCGAGTTCGCCTACGTCATGGACAACCTCGCCGAAGAGCGAGAGCGCGGTGTCACCATCGACATCGCCCACCAGGAGTTCTCCACCGACGAGTACGACTTTACCATCGTCGACTGTCCTGGTCACCGCGACTTCGTCAAGAACATGATCACTGGCGCGAGCCAGGCCGACAACGCCGTTCTCGTCGTCGCTGCTGACGACGGCGTCGCACCCCAGACACAGGAGCACGTCTTCCTGGCCCGGACCCTGGGTATCGACGAACTCATCATCGGCGTCAACAAGATGGACGTCGTCGACTACAAGGAGTCCACCTTCGACGAGGTCGTCGAGGAAGTCAACCAACTCCTCCAGCAGGTCCAGTTCAACACGGACGACGCCTCGTTCATCCCAATCTCGGCGTTCGAAGGCGACAACATCGCCGAAGCCTCCGACGAAACCGACTGGTACGACGGCGAGATCCTCCTCGAGGCTCTGAACGCCCTGCCGGAGCCGGAGCCACCGACGGACGCGTCGCTCCGACTCCCGATCCAGGACGTCTACACGATCTCCGGTATCGGTACCGTCCCCGTCGGACGTATCGAGACCGGTGTCATGAACACGGGCGACGACGTCGTCTTCCAGCCATCGGACGTCGGTGGCGAAGTGAAGACGATCGAGATGCACCACGAAGAAGTGCCGAAAGCCGAACCCGGCGACAACGTCGGATTCAACGTCCGCGGCATCGGCAAGGACGACATCCGCCGTGGTGACGTCTGTGGTCCGGCCGACGACCCGCCGAAGGTCGCCGAGACCTTCCAGGCCCAGATCGTCGTCATGCAACACCCCTCGGTCATCACCTCGGGGTACACGCCGGTCTTCCACGCCCACACGTCCCAGGTCGCGTGTACGATCGAATCCATCGACAAGAAGATGGACCCCTCGAGCGGCGAGGTCGCCGAGGAGAACCCCGACTTCATCCAGTCGGGCGACGCTGCAGTCGTGACGATCCGACCGCAGAAGCCCCTCAGCATCGAGCCGTCCAGCGAGATCCCCGAACTCGGGAGCTTCGCCATCCGCGACATGGGTCAGACCATCGCGGCCGGGAAGGTCCTCGACGTCAACGAGAAATAAATGCAGCAGGCACGCGTTCGACTCGCGGGCACGAGTCCAGACGACCTCGACGACATCTGCGACGACGTCCGCGAGATCGCGAACAACACCGGCGTCAACCTCAGCGGTCCGATTCCGCTGCCGACCAAGACCCTCGAGGTGCCGACCCGGAAGTCGCCTGACGGCGAGGGCACCGCGACGTGGGAGCACTGGGAGATGCGCGTCCAC
>JGI2924J29684_1077181_pt1 | contig 14409 bp, 15 predicted proteins | sample BenlonsequencITS_FD_29684 | JGI IMG/M metagenome (IMG submission 29684)
CAATTATAGACTCTTTGTTTCGACTTATTTTTAGAGGTTATAGTATCAGTATTTTTGAAAATCTCACTCCCTTTCAAGCACCAAGCCAAGGATTTCTCATTGCAGCACTATCTTTTTATGCGGTGCTTGGTTACATCATAGGGAAAAATAAGAGTAAAAAGAGTCAGCTTTTAATAGGCATCGCTGAGTTTTTCCTTTTAATTCTCTTGGCCCTTAGCCCAATTTATCTGCGCCTTCATCCCCCGAGCACCATGGTCATGAGTCTAACTGTAAGCGGACTTTTGACGTTAGTATGTCTTTTCCTATACGAATTTCGTTTTTCTTATAAGATGAAGTAGCTATATTTAGCAAAAACAATACTTCAGACCTTCTTGCAGGATAATAGAAGAAGGGATCGACGAATCTGTAGAGACTATTTTAGATCGAACTGTGAAACGTCAAAGATTTTTATGCTTATCTCATACCTATCAAGGCTTAGCGCTCAAGTGAACTCACTTAATTATTTATTTTCAGATGGGAGAATTAGAGCTTGTTGCACAGCAATGTTTTACTATTTTCCGCTTTGTTTTCAGCGATATTCGCTCAAATCATAAAAGTACCAATAAATTATTGGCGTAATAGAATTTGGGATTGGAAGGCAGTTTTTCAACCCAGAGGAATGCCTAGTTCACACACCGCCCTTATGGTAGGTTTAACTACTGGTTGTTTATTCGAATATGGTTGGGGTGATCCATATTTTGCAATTAGTTTTTCAATAACGCTAATTGTAATGTATGATACCGCAGGTGTTCGTAGACAATCTGGTCAACATGCGATTGTTTTAAATAAACTTACCTCGACGTTACAAAATAGTCGTGGGAACATAGGGAATAAGCTAAAAACAAGTGATATTCCGCTAAAAGAGGTTCTTGATCATAACCCATCAGAAGTAGTAGGTGGAATTTTCATAGGAATAATTACTGCTATTATGTTGGCTATGTGAAGAAAATTCAGTGTTTTCGCCGAAGGAGGCTTATTTGTGGAAAACACAAATAAGCCTCCTTTTTATGTCAACTTAACTTTTGTATCTGGTATTCAACTCGCCAGAATTAACTTGTGTTTATATTTCGCTGAAAGTGAGATCATTTTGACTTGAAAGCTAGGATAAACGCAAAGAACAATTGAGAAAAATTGTAATGATTCAGTGATCTCTAGGTGACTTTTCACTTTGAATGAAAACTCTAACGGATTCTTCTAAACTTAGGTATTTAGGTATCCTCATAGGAAGTCTTGACGTTTGCACCTTATCCTAACTTCCGCTTTTCTTATACTAATGACCAACTAGAAGTTAATTTCCAAGTTAATTGTTAATGCTTCATGGATAATCGAAAATATTTTCATTTGAGAATAATTAGATGATTTATACAAAAAATAAAGTTTAAAGTATGTTTTATTATGAGGCAAAGTAATAAAACAATCATCATAATTGTATGTATTCTTACAGTGTTTGTTTTAATTGGTTGTAATACCCAACAACCAAATGCGTCAGCCCCTTCACAAACACCTGCTCCAGCAACAACAGGTACTACTGCTGGAACCACAGCGGGAACTCCATCGTGCGCTGTCTGCCAACATCAAGGAGGAAACCCGGAAAACCGAACGAGCCCACATGATGATAAAACGATTAAAGCACTAGTGACCCGAATGAACAAAATTGAAGGACAAATTCGGGGGATCAAGGGAATGATCGAGCGTCACGCTTATTGTGACGATGTTCTTAACCAGATCTCTTCCGCACAATCGGCTCTAGACGGCGTATCACGTCTACTTTTGGAAAAACATATGAAATCCTGCATCAAAGAACAACTTGAGACAGGGGACGAGCAGGTGATCGACGAGGTACTTCAAACTATTTTTCGAATGATTCGATAAAACCTCTCGATTTAGGAGGAGGATTAATGATGGCTGAAAAAGTAAGTCGGGAGGATAAGATCATTAACGTCCAAGGCATGACGTGTGAACACTGCGTCAAGCATGTGACGAAAGCCTTGGAAAAACTCCCGAGTGTCGAACGAGTCCAAGTGTCCCTAGAAAATTCCCAAGCCACGTTTAATTATAACCCGTCCCAAGTTACGCTAGCAGATATTCGGGCAGTGATCGAGGACGCGGGATATTCTATGGATAATGCGGAAAATGTGCCAGCAAACAAGGATTCAAGCAGTACTGCTCCTGTGGATAAAGAAATTGAAAGTGCTGTAACAACTGTATCTTCTAAACAACAACAACTGTTTAAGATTTCAGGTATGACGTGTGCTAACTGTGCCTTAACGATCGAAAAGGGACTTAAGAAAATGCCTGGGGTTAAAACAGCAGCTGTAAACTTTGCCTCAGAAAAACTTTCTATAGATATTGATCCTAGTGTTGTGAAAGAAGAAGAAATCCTCGCCAAAATTAAGGACCTAGGTTACGGTGCTTCTACTGATGGCAATGAAGGAAAGCAACAGTTTAAAGTCAGCGGTATGACCTGCGCCAACTGTGCCTTAACGATTGAGAAAAAGCTCAAAGGCACACCTGGTGTACAACATGCAGCGGTGAATTTCGCCACCGAAACGGTCACTGTAGAATTTGACCCTGCAGCAACAAATATGGGCGAAATTTACGATCAAGTCCGCGATGCGGGGTATATTCCTTTAGATAATAAGGCAGACAATCAGGAGGATCAGACCGCCATCAAACAACGAAATTGGCTGATTTTTAGTGCGGCGCTTGCTTTACCCATCATACCGCTGATGTATCTTCCGATGTCCAAAACGCAAATATATTCCATGCTCATTTTAGCCACAATTGTACAGTTCACTGCAGGTTGGACCTTTTATCGTGGGGCTTACCACTCCTTGAAAAATCACTCGTCGAACATGGATGTTTTGGTCGCATTGGGGATCACCGCCTCGTATGGTTATAGCCTCATGACAACCTTTCCTAACATTTTCTTCACTGGACCTACCTTTTTTGATACATCCGCTTTGCTAATTGTGTTTGTACGATTTGGAAAATATCTTGAAGCGAAGGCGAAAGGTCGAGCAGGCCAAGTTTTAAAACGCTTACTCGAACTTCAGGCGGATAAGGCGCGTCTACTTATTAATGGCGAAGAAAAGGAAGTTGCTGCCTCGGATGTTAAAATCGGCGATATTGTGATCGTAAAGCCCGGTGAAAAGATCCCTGTCGATGGGGATATAATAGAAGGACAAGCCAGTATTGATGAGGCGATGGTGACAGGAGAATCCATTCCGATTGATAAAGGCGTGGGCGACCCGGTCATTGGAGCAACCATTAACCGTTCAGGTAGTATCAAAGTGAAAACGTCGAAAACCGGCAAGGATACAATGTTATCTGGGATCATTAAAATGGTCGAAGACGCTCAAGGAGTTAAACCGCCTATTCAACGACTTGCAGATACGATTTCCAACTATTTTGTGCCTACGGTCGTTGCGATATCCGTAATTACCTTCTTAATTTGGTATTTTGCTTTGCATAGTACATTTGTCTTCGCCTTTACCGCGGCGATTGCGGTTTTAGTCATTGCTTGTCCTTGTGCCTTAGGACTCGCAACCCCGACCGCCATTATGGTGGGCAGTGGCGTGGGATTAAATCGCGGGATCTTGTTTAAATCTGCAGCGGTACTTGAGAGCATTGCGCATCTTCAAGCCATTGGCTTTGATAAAACAGGGACGCTTACCAAAGGCGCACCGGAAGTGACAGATATTATTCCATATGCCTCACTAAATCGAAAAGAGGTCTTAACTATTACCGCTGCCGGAGAAAATCCATCGATTCATCCCTTAGCGCAGGCTGTCGTTTCCCAAGCGAAGAAAGAAAATCTTCAAATTCAAGGGGTCTCAAATTATCGAGAAGAAAGTGGCTATGGTGTTGTTTGTACCTATGAAGGGAAATCGTTACTGATCGGAAATATTAAACTGATGCAAAAGTATGACGTGGACGTTCAGGAAACGGAACAAGACTTCCAGAGCCTGGCCGAAGCTGGTAAAACAACGAGCTTTATTGCTTTAGATGGCCGAGTTATTGGCCTGCTTGCACTGGCTGATGTACTTAAAGAAAGCACAAAAGAAGCGATTGCGCGCCTTCAAAAACTCGGTCTCAAAACTTTCATGATCACTGGGGATAATAAAAAAGTTGCCAACGTTGTTGGCCAAGAAGTCGGTATTGACGAAATAATTGCTGAAATCTTACCGCAGGATAAGATCAATATCATTAAAAAGTATCAAGCTCAAGGGCTTAAGGTCGCTATGGTGGGCGATGGGATTAATGACGCCCCAGCTTTGGCCCAAGCTGATATTGGGATTGCAATAGGTTCAGGAACGGATGTTGCCAAAGAGACAGGAGACATCGTCCTCGTCCGCAATGATCTCCTAGATGTAGAACGTGCAATACGCTTAGGGCGTAAAACACTAAGGAAAATCAAACAAAATCTTTTCTGGGCGTTAATTTACAATGCCATTGGGATTCCAATAGCGGCCGGTGCGCTCTACCCATTAACCGGTAAACTTTTACCACCCGAGTGGGCTGGCTTGGCCATGGCTTTCTCATCAGTATCAGTTGTCACGAGTTCCCTCTTATTAAGAAGCTATGATAGAAAACTGGTGAATTAGATTTGATTAAGGAGGTGAAAAAGATGAGCCAAACTACACTTAAAGTTGAAGGTATGACCTGCAACCACTGTAAAATGAGAGTTGAAAAAGCACTCCAAGGGGTTAGCGGTGTCGAAAGCGTTCAAGTGGATCTCGCTGCTAAATCAGCTACAGTATCAGGAACCGCAGATCGTGCAGAACTGATTAACGCGATTTTAGAAGCTGGTTATACTGGAGAATAACACTTACTCATCGGAGTATAAGAATACAGAGATCTCCTTGAAGGATTGGGGCCGTCTTTTCCAAAGTTTTAGGAAAAGTCGGCCTTTTATCAATTATTCGGCCCTATAAACACCAAATTCATAAACAAAAAGGTATAGTGCAACGACCATAATATACCATTTTTGTATCAAAGGACTCTCACAAATCTCCTACCTTTTGTGAGAGTCCTTTATGTGTTACAAAAGTATAAAGTATAATCATTTGGTTGCCAACTGCTTAATTTTCTACAATGTTTTTTACATTACTCAAATTCTTCAGGAGCTTAGTGTGCAAGGGCACAAAATTGATGAAGATGCAGTGGCTTCTTTAAGCCCCTATATCACTCAGCATGTTAACCGTTTTGGACTGTACAGCCTGGATTTAAACCGTAGACCACCAAGCATTATATATGATTTGGCATTAATCAATGAATAAGAAGGCAACTGCCCATCGACTAGAAATTACGAAAAAAAAGTGTGCTGATGCACACTCATACTTATCCACAGGCCCTAAATATATACTTTCCTATACGATAAAAAATAGGATAGGCGCTTATTGTAAGCACCTATCCTAACTCAAATTTCATTTTTTACCAACTCCTGTTGCCGTAATATCCACAACCGTAGCCGTTACCGTAATAACCGCAACCATAGCCATATCCGTATCCATTTCCATAACTCTTTGGAGTTGATTGATTTGGTACTGGCGGTTGAGGAGTTGGTTGAGTTGGTACCGACTGTTGAGGGACAGTTTGTTGTATACTTTTTTGCGGTGTTTGGATTTGGTTACCACTATTTTGGGCCACGTCCGGGACAGATGACGTTGCAACTAGTGTACCGATTTTAGGTGCAACTGATGTGCTGACAGTCGTTAGAACAGGTGCACTGACAGTAGTTTCAACCGGTGTACTAAATGTCGTTGCAGAAGTTGCAGTAGCGTTAGTATTAGAGGAAGTGTGAGCACTGACCAACCCGACTGCACCAACCACTAAACCAAGTGATAAGGCACTTACCAAGAATGTATTTTTAATGTTTTTCATAAAGAATCATCCTTTCTTGTTATACTTGGAAATAGATGTTTAATTCGTATCTTGTTTGAATCGCAAAAGTATTTATTTTTGAGGGGAAGGTAAAAAGTTACCGCAGCAATTCTTTTTTCTTCTTTTGATATTCTTCCGAATCAATCTCACTACGGGCATAACGTTCATTCAAAACATCCAAGGCCTGATCTTGCCCAATAAACCCACGTATAAGAACCCCAGAACCTTTCCGCCGAAATAAACAAACACATAATGCAATCAATACTAGCCAAAAAAGCAACTGGATTCCCATCCCAAGTATCCCCATTCCCCAAAATCCGCTGCCATAATATGAGCCACAGCCCCAACCGCTAAACACAATTTTCTCCTCCTTTTCGTGAACTCTCGATTTAATCAAGCATACGCGAGATATTGACATTTTTATCAAGGTCTAGATAAGTGGTAAAAAGGGATAACTTTAAAAATATGGCTCCAATTTTAGAAGTTGCTAAACAATGCGAAGTTTACCAACATCCCCGACTCCAATCGCCGGACTGCCACATGTTCCCACCGTTATTTCCTGGATAATAGTCCCAATTGTAATCTTGCCAGTAATTTGAGTTCATTGGGCCAGACCAGTTTCCATAACTCGGAGCATAATAAGTACCTCGCAACCCAAATTGTTGTGTGTCTGACACAGGTTGATTTTGGCCTGCAGGCTGAGTCGTCCGATATATTTTCGGATAGGCTGGAGATGCTGAGGCAATAGGTGCCCCTACTGTAAGTAGGGTAACACTTCCGAAAAGTACAAGGGCTATTTTAGATAAATTTAGATTCATTCTGTTCTCTCCTTTCAACAATGTTATTAATAGTATAGAGCTGTAATTTTACGCCCACGTCACAGATTTTTAACATTTATGTTAAAGAAGTCAGGCCATGTTGATAAAAGCGGTCGATTTGTACCGACCGTTTAACTTGCTTAATACTGATTAGTATTTTTCTTAACAGCACTCGTTGTAACATCCTAATGCTACAAACCTTGTTTCATCAGAATCCTGCCAATTCTCCAGAGGGTAAATAAACGGTAAAAATTGACCCCAATCCTAATCGGCTATCAGCTGTAACCTTCCCACCATGCTTCTCCACAATCTGTTTAACAATTGATAATCCCAATCCCGTGCCCGTACCGCGTCTGGACCTTGACTTGTCAACTTTATAAAAACGATCCCAAATGTTATCTAACTCTGATGGGGGAATTCCAGGGCCGTCATCTTTAATGGTTATATAGGCTTGTGCAGATTCAAGTCCTAGTTCAACAATAACTTTACCATTTGAGTGATTTACTGCATTATCAAGCAAGTTCGTTAGGACTTGTTTCAACCGGTCAATATTTCCTGAAATTGTGATTGTATCTTCAGGTACACAAGTATCGATTCTTACTCCTTTGTTCTCTGCTAAATGTTTAAAACGTTCGACTGAGACGAGAACTAATTTGTTCAATACAACGTATTCCATGTTGTCAAAGGCTTTGTCCGTGTCCATGGTTTGCAGGTCAAGCCAATCATCTACCAAACGTTTCAGGCGAGCAGATTCATCGGAAATATTTTGTAAGTATAATTCTTGTTGCTCCTTAGAACGGACTAATCCATCAAGAACAGCTTCAGAATATCCCTTGATGACTGTCAAAGGGGTGCGGAGTTCGTGAGAAACGTCAGACAGCAACGCCTGCCTTTGTTTACTTAATTGCTCAATTGCTTGGATTTTCTGGTCCAATTGTTTGGACATACTGTTAAAACTGCTAGCTAATCGTCCAACTTCATCCTCTGATTCAACAGGAATTTCCCGTCTGAATTCACCGGAAGCGATGAGCTTCGCGTTTTCCTCCATCTTGACCAGAGGCCGCACTAATTTCCTCGATATAAACACACTGATTATCGTAGCTAGGGCAATTCCGAGCAATGCACCACTGAGAGTGATTAACAACATGCTGTTGATATGCTGACTAATCGCTGTCAGCGGACTGCAGATCGCCACCGCCCCTGCAACCTTTCCATCCTTGATCATAGGAACGGCAGCCAGAAAAACGTCTTGGTTATAACCGTTGACGCGGCCTGCAAAGACGACGTTATTGCCACTCAATACCTTATTTTTAAAAGCAGATTGTCCAAATAATGAGGATTGAATTTCACAGGAATTTCCCTCATACACTTTGTTGCCGCCTGCATCAATAATCAATATATCAGCATTAAGAAAATTACTGAGAATGCCCAACCGTTCCTTTAAAGATGAGTCATTGGTTGATTGACGATCGTTATAAATAGTTACAACTTCTTCAGCCTCGTAGATAAAAAAACGGGCTTGTTGATCGTAGCTAACCGTGCGAATCTCCCGAGCCTGAATAACTACAGAAACTAAAAAAACCCCTAACACTAAGAAAACCATCGCTAACCATAACTTTGTGATTAGACTTTTGCGGAGTGACCATTTAATTCGAATTTGTAACCCACCCCTCTAACCGTTTGAATAAAATCGCTGTACCCTGCTTGTTCGTCCAGTTTCGATCTCAGTCGGTTAACGTGTGTATCCACTGTACGGGAGTCACCACAGTAATCGTAATCCCATACAAGATTTAGCAATTGATCACGGCTATAAATGTGACCAGGGTCTTGCACTAGGCAGAGCAACAGATCAAATTCCTTAGTGGTAAGTTTAACAAGTGTACCGTTTACTTCTACTTCTCTTCTGATTCGGTTAATTTTAAGACCCGGATAAACAATCATATGTTCGTTGATTTGTTCAACATCAAGCCGCCGAAGAACGGCTTTGACCCGTGCTGCCAATTCACGGGCACTAAACGGTTTGACAACGTAATCATCCGCCCCTAAATCAAAACCTAATACACGATCATTTTCTTCACCTTTAGCAGTTAACATAATAATTGGAATCTGGGTTTCCTTCCTGAGAATCTTACACACGGTCCATCCGTCCAGTTCTGGCATCATCAAGTCTAAAAGAATCAAATCAATGGAATGATTGCGCACCAGATCAAGCACCTGTTTTCCGTTAGAAGCTTCGAATATCACCAAACCGTCTGCTTCCAGATAGAGCTTCACGATTTCTCGAATCCGTTCATCATCGTCCGCAATCAAGACGTTATTTCTCATCAGAGTTCCTCCACTTGCTCGGTCGGATTTATAACATTCTCCTGAGCTTATTAACGATGCCCGTAAGTTCCCGACTCGGACCCGTTGTTCCAATTGCTAGAATACCAACTATAAGACGGGCGAAAGTCTGACCCCATTGGTCTGCACCAATAACCACCCTTTTGGTTACCTGGTGTGGTTGTACCAGGGGTTGGTGCCACTGTTTGGGAAGAAACGGGCTGTATTGAGGAGGTTTTATTTGTTACTGTCGGCGGAGCAGACGAAGGGGTTGAAGAATTACCCGGCTTAACTAAAGCGAATGTCTGTTGTGAATTAGATGGGGAAGAGTTAGATGCAACCGATGAAGTAGAATCTGGTTCTGACAGTGGAGCATTCGCTTGGACTTGTGGTGGATGTTTAACTAAGGTTTTTTGCGTAGTCTGAGCCTGATTTTGAGCAGTATTGGATGGCCAAGACTGTTCCCACGGAGCTGGAGCAGCAATACTTCGAACCGTAGTTATTCCAATAACGGCAAATACGATAAGGCCGCCGATTACGAGCAGATTTTTAAGACTTCTCATTAATCTACAACTCCTTTAACTAAAAGCTATTTATATCAATTGTACCCTAATACCATAGTTGTGACAGCATTGAGATTCTAACATTTTTGTAACATAAGAAAATATAACATAAGCCGACTGGGCTTATGTTATATTCTAGATTTACGCAAGTTATTTTCTGTCTGGTTTAATCCTTATTAATCGAATGCCATTTAAGGTCACCAGGATGGACGCTCCCATGTCTGCCAAAATTGCAAGCCATAGAGTTAACCAACCGGGGAAAACAGCAATGATAGCCACTACTTTTATGAATAGAGCAAATCCAATATTCTGTTTAATTATTTTTAGAGCAGCTTGACTTAAACTAATGGTAAAAGGCAATTTGGAAAGATCATCTGCCATTAAAGCGATGTCTGCAGTCTCCAATGCAGTATCCGTGCCTGCTCCTCCCATCGCTACTCCAACAGTGGCGGTAGCTAATGCCGGGGCATCGTTAATACCATCGCCGACCATTGCAACAGTTCCGTATTTATCTAATAGATTTTGGATGGCACTGACTTTTTCCTGGGGTAACAAGTCTGCCTCAAATTCCTCCACACCCACTTCTTTTGCAATAGCCTGAGCTGTAGCGTTGTTATCTCCCGTCAACATTACCGGATGTATTCCCATCCGCTTGAGAGAGACTATTGCTGCTTTACTAATGTCACGAACCGTGTCTGCCACTGCAATAATCCCAATGAAACTCTCTGGGGTACCCATAATCATGGCTGTCTTGCCTTCGCTTTGTAGTCGTTCAACGATGGCTAAAATGGAGTCTATCTTAATTCCTTTTTCCGTGAAAAGCCGAACATTACCAATATAAACAGTTTTACCTTGACAGATTCCTTGGGCACCACGGCCAGTTATCGTACTAAAGCCTTCAATGGGTTCGGGTACAATCCCCTCTGATTTTGCCTTGTTCACAATGGCTACAGCTAATGGATGTTCTGAACGAATTTCCAAATTCGCGGCCATTTGAAGGACTTCATCATTAGTATGTTCATTTATAGTAATTACGTCTGTTACAGTAGGTTCGCCCATAGTGAGAGTTCCAGTCTTATCAAAGGCAATAGCCTTAAGTGATCCAGCTTGTTCAAGGTAGGTACCGCCCTTGATTAGAACACCGTTGCGTGCAGCGTTGCTAATCGCACTAACAATTGCAACGGGTGTCGATACGACAAGCGCACAAGGACAGGAAACCACGAGCAAGGCAAGGCCACGATAAATCCATGGCTGCCAAGCATAGCCCATTAGTAAAGGAGGGAAAAGGACTATAGCTACCGCTAAAGCTAATACTATCCGGTGTATATATGGTAGCAAAGCGCTCAACAAAGGCTTGAGCCGGTGCTCGCTTCGTTTGTGCTTCTTCTACGAGATGAATAATCTTAGCAATTGTCGTATCTTTGACGAGTTTGGTAACTCTTATCTCTAACGCACCATGTGTATTTAGAGTTCCGGCAAATACTTCATCTCCAGGCCACTTTTCCACCGAAACAGATTCGCCTGTAATCGCTGACTGATTGATTGCAGTTTCACCTTTGGCGATAGTCCCATCCATAGGGATTTTTTCTCCGGGCAACACCACAACCACATCATCGACTTGAATGTCCTCAACCGGAATTTTGACTTCACCAGTGGCACGGATGACTCTCGCTTCTTTGGGTGCGATGTCCATTAACTCGCGAATCGACCTACGAGCACGATCCATCGTCCATGATTCTAATAACTCCGAAACCGCATAGAGTAAAGCGACAACTGCACCTTCCTCCCATTGAGAAATGGCAATAGCTCCAATAATGGCCGCACTCATGAGAACGCTCATATTAAAATCAAACTGTTGAAGTGAATAGAATGCTTTTTTGAAATTACCCCAACCGCCAAAAAGCATCGCGATCAGGTAAAGTGGGATGACTATAGCAAAAGCGGCTCCACTTTTATCCATAATAAACCCAATTGCTAAGAAGGCCGCCGCTACGATTGCACGTATAAACTCCCAATTGACCTTAGATTTCTTTTGCTCTTGCTGTTCAGTCTCTGAGTAAATAGAGTAATTTTCCTTTTTTCCTTCCAGTCGGATTAACTCTAAGTTTGCCGCGCCATCCACGGTTAATTTACGGGTAGCAATATTCAACTGAGCCCCGGACACGCCAGGGAGAGCCGCCACATTTTTTTCAAATTTAGCGGCACAGTCCATTCAGGTAATTCCTTCGACGCGAAAAACGAAAGTGTCAGTCATTTTCTTTTACACTCCTTGCCTTTATCATCTCACTTACTAGGTTCCCAATATGTTGATCCGCAAGTCTATAGTAAACGAGTTTGCCATCCTTTCTGAATTTGGCTAAGCCCATGTGGTTGAGCAACCGAAGATGATATGATGCAGTCGACTTTGTACTGTTAATCAAGGCGGCAACATCGCATACACAGAGCTCAGCCTGGCTAAGTGCATAGACAATCTTTAAACGGGTATCATCTGCAAGAGCCTTAAAAATAACCGCAATTCCTTCGATACGATTTACGTCGGACCTGAGGCTATTAACCACTTCTTCATGGATACAATTGATTTGACAAACTGGAACATCCGTCATTAGCGTATCCCGTGACTCAACCACTCTATACATCTCCTTATATAGTCAAATAGTCACTTGATTATTATACTATATGTTTATGAGAAAGTTAAATTTCTTACGTTTGTAATGTTTGTGGTTTCCGATTTAAGTAATTCAAGTAAACCGGAGGAAAAATAGAATTCATAGGCCATTATTAAATAATTGAAAGGTAATTTCCTTAGCGTAAGGAAATTACCTTTCTGCTTCTCAAACATGTTTTGGCGTATATTTTCGAATGTTGGCGGGACCCCTAATCAATCCGATTTACTAATAGACAAACTTATCGGATCATACTGGTAACTGTTACTTGAATAATTCAAATATAGTTAATAATCCAAGAGAACATACAAGGATATAGATAAAAACAAGAACGATTTTTTCCCATTTTCTTAATTTATAACGCTCTGAAAGAGCTCTCCATCCGAGTGCCAACAAAAATCCAAGAACTATGGGCAAAAGTAAAGAATTCATAACTTCAACCGCTACAGTTAGAGGTATCAACGGAATTCCTATCAGCACTAATATTGCAGCGATAATAATCCCACCAATATAGACACCATAAAACACTGGTGCTTGTTTCCATGTATTATTAAGGCTACATGGTACACTTAAGACTTCGCTTAACGCCCAAGACATTGACAAGGAAATAACAATTGAAGCAATTAACGCAGCACCTGTTAACCCAACCGCGAATAATACTTTTCCAATAAAATTGCCAAGAAAGGGAGTAAGTGCGTTTGCTATCTGTTGAATACTATCAAGAGCCGTATCCGGGTTAACTTTACCGATAGTAGCAGCAGTTAATATTAAAACTGCCGCCATAATAATTTGAGTAATTATTGAACCAAAGAATGTATCAATTCTACTATACTTTATAGATTCATGGCTCAATCCTTTATCTATTACGGCTCCTTGTTGATAAAAAATCATCCAAGGCATGATGACAGCGCCAACATTAGCAGCAACAAGTAGCAAATAAGAACTATTATTGAAAGGTTGCTTCCCTATAAAGGCAGTCGCAATTGCTCCAAAATCAGGTTTTGCATATAAAGCTGCTGGAATAAATACTATTTCAAAAAGACCAACCAGAATTGCAATAAACTCTACGCGTTTATATTTACCTGTGCAGGATATTAATATCAATATTGTGGCAACTAGTGGAACTGTTACCCACTTAGAGACTCCAAAAACCATACCTACCCCAATAATTCCAGAAAACTCAGTTACGAGAGCTCCTATAGCGGCTATTAAAAGTGTTGCCACTGAAACCCACGCCCACTTTGTTCCAAACTCCTCTCGTATTAGTTGTCCATGACCTTTGCCAGTAGTTATCCCTAGACGAGTTGTTAATTCTTGAACAAAGTACAAAACTGGAATAAGTATCAATTGTAAAACCAGTAATCTGTATCCCCACTGAGCTCCTGATTGTGCGGCAGTTATTATGGAACCCGCGTCTGTATCCGCCAACATAACTGTTAGACCTGGTCCAATTGTTGCAAGTAAAAATAACCATCTGTTCTTTGTAAATGACTTTTGCGGTACACATTCATAAGCTATTGATTCATCTTGTAACATCTTGCCCCTCCATTGTAATTGATATTCATTATCAGTTACAATGGTAGCATATTTCTAATATATTAGCAACGGATATTCCTTCCAATGTAACTGGGCAAAAGAAACCATGAAAAGCTGATTCAACGATTCAAGATAGGGGTTATCATTTAACTTAAAAGTACTAGTTCAAAATCAAATTTTCATAACATAATATTTCAACGTCGCATTATAAATACTTCAAGGAAATTGGCTTGCTGCATCCAGAATATATCATAGTATATACTATTTCAAAATGTTGGCAGGATTCCGAAAGTGGTATTTATGGTTGTTGCGCCATTTTACACGAATCGTTGCCGTATACCAAAAACGCATACTAAAGCCCATAGCCCGCCTACGGTCAAACTAGTGACCATTGCACTAGGCGTATGGATGCGGAGGTAAATTGGGCTAAGAGCTAAAAGAACCATTAAGGCAATTCCGCCAAAAAGATGACCTTTAAAGCCAAACCAAAACAATGCCGTTTGATTCTATTCCCTTCAAAACAAGCATAAATATTCGTCCTTTCGTAAGCTATCTTTTGAATCACTTCTTTTGTTCAAAGGG
>JGI2924J29684_1077180_pt1 | contig 14362 bp, 13 predicted proteins | sample BenlonsequencITS_FD_29684 | JGI IMG/M metagenome (IMG submission 29684)
AGAGGAGGATGTGACGCCGGGGAGGTATTTCATGATTGTGGGCGCAAATGACCACATTGCAAAGCCTTTTAGGGCCAGCAATATCTTTGCGCCTGAGCGGTCTTGCACGTCTTTTAGAATGGCAAGATTTTCTTCTAATGCGCCTTTATCTACAATAAAAACAGGCGTTTCGATGTTTGAGATATCGAATTCAAATGGGCGGTTGGGATAAAGGGACATAAAAGCCAATCCGTTGTTTATATCAGATTGGCTTTTATCTAAGAATTAGACTTTCTCCAAGTCATTCATTTCAGCTTAGAGCAAAAGGTCAGCTGCGAAGAAGGCGAAAAAGCCTCCGACGAGATAACAAATTGCTGCTATGCTTAATATGATGGTTCCTGCACGTCGCCAGAAAGTGCAGGCTTTTGCGAGTTTGGGATCAATCGGACATGGAGCATTCCGGTTGAGCCATTTCACTAAAGCTGCCAGCAAAAGCATAATTCCCGATATGATGAACAATTCTTTTTTATGAGCTGTTAACCATATAAGTCCTGGAATATTAGCGGTTAAGCCAGCCATGACAGCGCCTGCACCGAGTGTGATGAGAAGGGCTGGCAGGGCGCAGCATACCAATGTTGAGGCACTTGCAAATAGCGCTAAAGACGGTGCTGTTGCTTCTCGTAACCAGAGTTTCATTGCGTTGATTCAACTTTTTCTGATGCGATACGAGTGATGTTGGAAGTGCGGTATCCTGCTTTTTTCACAAGCTTTTCAATGGCTTCATCTGATAATGACTGATTTGGTGCAAACACAAGGTTGAGTGTTTTTGTATCAAGATCGACATGTACAGCGGCGACTTCGTCTTTTTTGCCGAACGTTTTGTTCATGGCTTTTGCACAAAAATCACACACAACACCTAAAACATTGACCACTGCAGCGTCTCCGCCTTGTGATAAAGCTTCGAGTATTTCAGGTGATTTTACCAATTTAGTGTGTGCTGTGTGCTCACTTTCTGTGGTGTGCGTGTCGTCCTGATGTTCATCATGTGTGTGGTCGCTGTGATTATGGTCTTCATGCATGTCGTGATCGGCATTTTCATGCTCTGAATGCATTTTATGCGATTGTTCCTGAGCCAATGCTGGCGAAATTGAGAGAAGCATTGCGCAAGTGATAATTAAATATTTCATTGATCTGGTTCCGATCTAAAATCTGTAGGTAAAATTGATAAGCGGCTCGTCGTCTGTGACGCTCCAGCCAAGCTCAAAAAGGGCAGCGCCTTTAAACAAACGCACTAAAGGTGTGATGCCGATGTCTTCTTCATTATCGGGACGATGGTCGACTTCGACCATCAGCCATGTGTGCAGATCGCCGGTGTCACCCTCATAGGGTGCCCATCCGGCGCGTGCGGCTTGCATGACTGATCCATCAATTTGTCCACCCTCTAGATAGCGTGCTTTATAAGAGGCAAATAATGTGCGTGTTTCCCAATCTGCCAAGAGGCCGACATAGGCCATCTCGTCTTGGTCGATTGGGTTGTCGTTGACACCTTCTGCCCAGCCTGCTCCCGCAAAGGCATAGAGATTGGCTTGGTAATCTTCACCAAACCAACGTTTAGCCAGATAGGTGAGTTGAGGGCCATGCAGGGCGATATCTTCCTGACGGTCCCATTCGCTTTTCCACCCAATAGAGTAAGAAGCGTTTGGTGTGTAATGGACTAAAAGCGATGTGCTTTGCCGGTCCGTTTCTTCGATGACTGTCCAGCCGCCTTCATAGGAGACGGGGCGTGCAAATGCGGGTGAGGCTGCGTAAACACTTAAAGCCGTTCCCAAAGCTGTCATCGTCGCGAGTGTTCGCAACATGATATTTCCTTTTGAACAAGTTTATTCAGAATGGCGGACAGAGTCCGCCTGTGAATTGAACGGGTTCAAATGGTTCGCGGTGGGGGAGGTTCTAGGGCGTAGGTTTTTTCAAAACCAGCCTCATCGCTCAAGCTGAAATGAGCGGATATCAATGGGATGTAGAGGGCGAAATCACCGACAGTGACACTGACGGGAATAGCTGAACAGCCAGCACAATCAGGCCCGCCATCACAATCTTCAGGGCAGCTTCCATGTGATTTGCCATGCATATCATGTTGGGCTGTTGGTGCTGTATTGTGGCCATCATGCTGATCAGGGGGTGCTGCATGAATATGGCTTGTGTGCTCATCAATTGTGGTTGAATGAGCAGATGCTGATTTAACACCCATTGCATGCGCGCAAGCACTGCTTGTTCCAAGCAGGCCAGAGACTAAAAATGCAAGGGCGATCAGAAATTTCATAATGCCTAAAATAAGGGTGTTTTGTATTTAGTCCAGTCACAAATGCGAGAGGTGGTGTTGGTACTAATCGGACTGATGAATATTTGTGAAGGGTATAAAGTTACCTTCCTTGTCCATCGCGGGGTCACCCATTTTGAGGTTGGGTTTTGGTATCGCAACTCCTTGGGTTGGCATAATATCTCTTTTTCCATTTTCTATTACTTCGACTATATCATCAATACGCCAGACGAATCCTAATTCAGTACTATGACCACCCTCATATGCACTCTCTCTACCTGAATACATTCCAATAACATTTATGTTAGTTAAATCTCGAGCTCTGCCGTCTCTAAAGGCCTTATGAATGGGGTCCTGATGCAACATTACTGGAGAGCCCGACATTCCACTACGAGTGGTCGCGTCGATGAGAAATTTTGGATGAGTATTGTAAGGAAATGATGGTGCCGATGCTATAGAGCCGCGTTTATATATTGGCATGTATCTTTGCATAAAGTTGTCTATTGGATGCCCTAGAACGAATACACTGTCTTTGGCCTCAATGAGGTTGTGAGCATCATTTTTTGACAATTTAAATGGTATAACGGTTTTATTTAACCAATCGGCATCTAAGTTTATTACTACAATATCATATAGACTTCCAACTGTTGGATGAACATTCCAAGTAGGAGCTTTGTCTCCATCAATAGTTTGGTAAAGATTTACCATCGTATTGCAAAATACAAAGCGGTTTGTTTCGGGTTCCCGGCCAACGAAGTATAATTTCAATTTGTCGGGAAAACATGTTTGTGTTCCGCTGAGCCATTCCCTCGTTTCATGATGAAGGCCTGTAACCACATGCCAGCAAGTTATGAGTTGCACGAGGTTTCGTTGTTTGGCAAAAAAGCCTGTTCCAGTAGCTAATTTTATATCTCTGGCAGAATTCTCGCAGGTTTTGTATAATTCAATAAAACAAACGCTATTTTCAGCACCTTGTCTTATAACACTTATACTCATTAACCTCTGGATTTCGGCGTCTTGGTCTCCAAACGGGGTGTCCTTATCAAACATAACTTCTACCATCTTTCATTCGTACGTATGGTTTGAAATATTTTAAGAAAGTATCACATAATACACAACTTAAAATAGCCTAATGTGCGATATATCAATTCAATTTATTAATGCAAAACATGCGTGCCGCTAATTAGTCCATCAGTCCATGTCATGTAAAAACCGGTCAGACCAAATATTCTGTTTCCCGAACAAAAAAGGGCAGCCCGTAAGCTGCCCTCTATAATTTCTACATATCCATGACGTGCCATGGTAGGCCAGATGGGCCTAGGCGTTCTAGGAATGGGTCGGGGTCGTTTTGTTCCATATTCCACACGCCGGGCTGGCGCCATTTTCCGGTTGCGATCATTTCAGCGCCTACAACTGCAGGGACACCTGTTGTGTAGGAGACAGCTTGTGCGCCGACTTCTTTGTAAGTCTCTTCATGATCACAAATATTATAGATGAAGCTTGTGCGTTCTTTGCCGTCTTTTGTGCCTTTTACTAGACATCCAATTGAGGTTTTGCCTGTATAGTTTGGTGCAAGGCTGGCAGGGTCTGGCAATAGTGCTTGTAAGAATTGGATTGGCACAATTTGCTGGCCTTGGAATTCAATCGGTTTGATGCTGTCGAGGCCAAGGTTTTGGATAACGTCTAGGTGTTTGAGATAGGCTTCACCAAATGTCATCCAGAAACGAATGCGCTTTAGGCCTTTAATGTTTTGGCACAGGCTTTCCATTTCTTCGTGGTAAAGAAGAAAGGCTTTGCGCTCTCCCACGCCGGGGAAATCAAACATCATGGATTGTTCTAATGGTTCTGTTTCGATCCACTTACCATTTTCCCAATAACGGCCATTTGCTGTGATCTCGCGAATGTTGATTTCAGGGTTGAAATTGGTCGCGAATGGGTGGCCGTGATCGCCGCCATTACAGTCAAGAATGTCGATTGTTTCGATTGTGTCGAATAGGTTTTTCTGCGCGTGGGCACAGAACATGTTGGTGACGCCCGGATCAAAACCAGAGCCAAGCAAGGCAGTTAGGCCAGCTTCTTTGAAGCGCTCTTGGAAAGCCCATTGCTCTTTATATTCAAATTTTGCTGTGTCTGGGTGTTCATAATTGGCTGTGTCGAGATAGTGGACACCGGCCTGCAAACAAGCCTCCATCAATGTGAGGTCTTGATATGGAAGTGCGACGTTAATCACGAGGTCTGGTCCAAAGCTTTTAATCAGCTCAACTGTTTGCGCGACATTGTCTGCATCAACGGAAGCTGTTGCGATTGTGACGCCGGTTTTTCCTTTTACGGATGCTGCGATATCGTCACATTTAGAAACTGTGCGGCTGGCGAGCATGATGTCTGTGAAGACCGGGCTCATAGCCAGCTTGTGAGCAACCACTGTGCCGACGCCGCCGGCACCTATTTGAAGAACTTTTGTCATGAGAATATATCCTCTAATGCCAAAGCGCAGGTATGCGCGTTCACGGCGTGATAATTATGTTTAACAGGAAAAAGCTCTGTACCGAAGGTCTATTCGGTACAGAAATCTAGAAAATTTTAAGCGGAATAATGCTGAAAGCAGCCGCTATGCTTCACGACTAAGCTTCACGGCGCGGCAAGAAGATAACATTGTTTTCGTAACGACGTTGTTCTTCTGCTTGTGTTTCGTACATTGTTTGGCTGATGCTATTGCGTACGCGGTAGGTTTTGGTGTCTCCAAAGCCGTTAAAGCGTGTTGACATAGCTGTGCCGTATGCGCCCATCATGCCAAATTCGATATAGTCGCCTTCTTGAATGTCGGCGGGTAGATCGAAAACGCCATCAAGCACATCAATGGAATCACATGTTGGCCCGTAAATGGTGAAGGGTTTGCTGTGAATACTTGTTTTGCCAGATACGCGGTGGACTTCCATAGGGAAAGGCCATTTGCAGTGGGCAGCATCAAACAAGTTACCATATGCACCATCATTGAGGTACACGCGGCCATCGCGCACTAATTCTACTTTAGCGACGATAGATGTTGAATCGGCCACAAGCGCACGGCCTGGCTCACACCATAGGTCTGCGTTGAACAAAACTGGCATTTCTTCAAACACTTGGTTGATCACATCAATGTATGACTGAAGCTCTGGTGGTTGCATGCCGGGGTATAGGGCTGGGAAGCCGCCGCCAACATCAACGATATCCACAGTCACAGCCGCTTGCACGATTGTGTTTGAGACAGTGTCCATAGCAATGCGGTATGCGCCCGGGTCCATACATTGAGACCCAACGTGAAAGCTCACGCCTAGTTCATCCGCGTATGAACGTGCAGCTTGCAATAGGTGTGCAGCATCATCGCCAAAACAGCCAAATTTGCCAGATAGGGGCATGGATGCACCATCATTGGATACAGCCATACGCACGACCAATGTTAGGTCTTTGGCAAAATCAGTTGCTTCAAGAATTTTTTGTAGCTCAGCTTCACAGTCGAGCACAAAGATTCTGACACCATAGTCAAAATAGGCGCGTTCAATTGAATTGCGGCTTTTGATTGGGTGCATGTAAGCAAGTACCGCGTCATCGAAGCGGTTTGCTACAAGCTCGATTTCTTCCAGAGACGCAACATCAAACCAGCGCATGCCAGCTTCATACATAGCATCAAGCGCCCATGGTGATGGGTTTGCTTTGACGGCATATAGCACGTCGCCCGGAAAGTGGTTCTGGAACCAAGCAGCAGCTGTTGACACCCTCTCTGGTCGCACACAAGCGACTGGAGATTCAGGGTGAAGCACACGGACTAGGTCCAGAGGTGTTTGGAAAGTGATCATCTCACTGTCCCCTCTGTATTAAATTAAACCCAATCCGGCGTTAGTACGGGCTTTCGTCTCGTTAAGTCTGCCCCTCAACCCGCACACGTCATCCAAACCCCTGTTAGGGAAGTTCAGACGCCACGTGGAATCAGGGCGGCAAAGCCTCGAGCCGATGTCCGCCGGAGCCAGCCACATAAAATGTATATGCGTTCGTGTAAAGTTAAAAAATTCGCTGCTCGATAAAAAAATCGTTTTTTCAACTGTATTTATGGTGTTGTTACAGGATCGCTGCGACGTGCAATAATCCAGATTGCGTGCACGATACCTGGAATGTAACCAAACAATGTTAGAACAAGGTTGATCCAGAATTGTACACCAATACCAACTTGAAGAAACACACCCAATGGTGGAAGAAGGATGGCTAATAGCACTTTCAAGATATTCATCGGATTTTCCTTTCGTGTTGTAGTTGCTTAAACAACGGGGAAGGGAAGAAAAAGTTCCGAGAAAGTTTGACCGTTGGCGATAAATGCAAGCCATCTCATTACATTTTTTGATACAAAAATGTGTGATTTCTGGTCTGACGCTTACACTGAAATGTTAGATTGATAGTACTATTCTACAGGTTTTTTGCGACGTAAGCGACGGAAGCGCTGCCAGAAACGTTTGCGCTCTGGAACGGGCAGTGGATCAAGATTTTCTAGAAATTGCTCTGCACATGCTGTCCAAGAGAAAGCTTGCGCATGTTTGTGGGTGGTTTCTCGGTCCAGCTCGAGACAGTCCAAACAGGCCTGAGCAAGGTCATCATTGATAGCGCCTGCATTGGTGCCCGGAATTAGATCTTTTGGGCCTGAAACGTTATAGCCTGCCACGGGGGTGCCAGCAGCCATTGCTTCTAAGATCACCAATCCAAAAGTGTCTGTGAGGCTTGGAAAACAAAATACATCAGCATTGGCAAAATAGCTGCCTAATTCATCTCCAAATTTTGAACCCGGAAATATTGCATCAGGGTATTTTTGCATTAATTCTTCGCGAGCTGGCCCGTCACCTACAACCACTTTTGTGCCGGGAAGATCCAGTTTTAGGAAGGATTCTATGTTTTTCTCAACGGCGACACGTCCTACGTTGAGGAATATAGGACCTTTCATGCTTTTATATGGGCCACGATCCTCTGTTCTTTTACTTGGGTGGAAAAGGTCAGTATCGACACCACGAGACCAGGCTGCAATATTTTTGAAACCGCGTGATTGAAGTTCTTCAATCATGGAGACTGTCGCCACCATCACTCGCCCTGAATAACGGTGAAACTGACGAACATATTTATAGCCAGCCCAAAGCGGGATTGGTAATCTCGCGTTCAGATATTCTGGGAAACGGGTGTGGTAAGACGATGTAAATGGCATTTTGTGCTTGAGACAAATGCTACGTGCCGCCCATCCGAGTGGACCTTCTGTTGCAATGTGAACAGCATCTGGTTCAAATTCTAGCAAGCGTTCTTCAATTTGTGGCTTTGCCCCAAAAGCGAGTTTGATCTCAGGATATGTTGGGAGGGGGATTGTCTTGAAACCATCATTTGGAGAAACGATATCCCAATCATGTCCCATTGCCTCACATTCCGCGATAACGCGTTTCATTGTTCGGACAACGCCGTTTACCTGAGGCTCCCAAGCGTCGGTAACTAACATGATGCGCATGAGGAATCCTTTTGGGTCGTTTCAAATGCTTAGAGCACTTGCATACTTTGCCTGATGTGAATTTGTCTATGTTTTCCTTCGAGTAATACAAAAATAGCTAAATATTTTTGGCAGTGTCAGTCACATAGTTGACATAAGTCATGTCGATATTGTTGCTAACGAAATCTATTTATTGGGGATTTGGCTATGTTTGATATCGAAAAAATTCTAAAACAAGTACAAGAAAAAGCCACGCAGATCGCAGATGAAATTGATGTGGATGCATCAGTTGAAAGCGCCAAAGAAATGGCGAAAAAGGTACAAGATAGAATCGAAACAGATGAAAATGCGCGCAATGCTGCAATAGGCGGCGGTGCATTGCTTGCTGTATTGATGGCATCGAGTGGCGGACGAAAATTGGTCGGCAATGTCGCCAAAACAGGCGCTGTCGCAGCAATGGGGGCGATGGCTTGGAATGCATGGCAAAAGCGAGATGGTGCGACCGCTGATTCTCACAATGATGCTGCAAGCTATGGTTTTGCCGGGAATGATTCAGAAGATCCTGCTTTTTCCATTGCTGTTGTTGAATCAATGGCCGCTGCTGCGCATGCTGATGGTCAACTCGATGCTGATGAAGCAGACGCTATTAAAATTGCATTGAAAGAGGGCGGACTGAACGAGACAGTTCTGGATGAAACAATCAGCCGCGCGGATATTCTTAATCGCATTTCTAAAGCAGCAATCACCCCAAATCATGCTGTGCAATTATATGCGGCTGCTTGTGCTGGTGCGTGTCAGGTTTCAGATGAAGAGAATGTGTTTTTAACAGAACTTGCCGATAAGCTCGAAATTGATTCTCGTGTGAGTGCCAGAATTCGTGCTGAAATGAATTTATAGTTTAATTCTATATCGAATCTAAAATTTCTTTATGCAGGCAGCCACTATATATAGTGGCTGCCTGTTTGGGTTTTTTGTCCCTATTTTACCCCAAAAGGGAGATTTGCGTGGCTGGGCCTGTGGATAAGCTGTGTAGAAATAGCGTATCGGTGTTGATCGTTTGAAACGCTGTTTTTTTTGATTAAGATTTATGCAGTTGGTGCTTTTCTCCAGAAAAGCGAGTGAATGCACATACTTAACGGGAAAATGAATGTTATGGTTAATTGAATATTGCTCTGATGACTGAGTTATTCACCGAAATATCACCGTTCTGAATAACTAAGTGTTGACGTCTCATTAACCCTTAAGCCACTATATATGGGGTCATGGAGTGTGTTAGCCACCATATATTATGATGAGCAAATGCAAAACCGACTGTTTAATATACATCGCGGAGCCTGGGTTAATGTCTGTAGAAAATGCTGCAATTTCAAAAGAAAATAACGAGAAAATCGGTAGAGGTAAGCCTCAAAAGACAGCGGAATTGCGCGTAGTCCAGCAGGTTAAGATCGACGAGAGCCGCGATGAGCTTTTGACTGAGTTTGGTAAAAAGACACTCACAGATCGCTATATTCTACCTGGTGAAGGCTATCAGGAAATGTTTGCGCGTGTTGCTGAGGCTTATGCTGATGATGCAGAGCATGCACAACGCATTTACGACTACATGTCGCGCCTATGGTTCATGCCTGCAACGCCTGTATTATCTAATGGTGGAGCTGGTCGTGGTCTCCCGATTTCTTGTTTCCTAAACGATGTAAACGATTCTCTGGATGGTATTGTTGAGACATGGAATGAGAATGTCTGGCTTGCGTCCAATGGTGGCGGAATTGGAACTTATTGGGGGAATGTGCGCTCAATCGGTGAGACAATTGGTAATGCCGGTAAGACATCGGGAATCATTCCATTCATTCGGGTGATGGATTCGCTTACACTTGCGATTTCCCAAGGGTCTCTACGTCGTGGATCTGCTGCATGTTATTTGGATATTCACCACCCGGAAATTGAAGAATTCCTAGAGATTCGTAAGCCGTCTGGAGACTTTAACCGTAAGTCTTTAAATCTTCACCATGGTTTGAATATCTCTGATGCTTTCATGGAAGCTGTGAAGAATGACGAGGAATTTGGTCTGATCAGTCCGAAAACGGGCGAAGAAGTTAAAAAGATCAATGCGCGTAAGCTTTGGCAGAAAATTCTGGAAGTCCGTATTCAAACGGGTGAACCATATCTGATTTACTCAGACACTGTGAATAACGCGATGCCAGCTCACCAACGCCAGCTTGGTATGAAGGTGAAGCAATCTAATCTGTGTTCAGAAATTATGCTGCACACTGGGCTAGATCACCTTGGTAATGACCGTACAGCTGTATGTTGTTTGTCATCTGTGAATGCAGAGAAATTCCTTGAGTGGAAAAATGACGAGAACTTCCTAGAAGATATCTTCCGCTTTTTGGATAATGTTCTTCAAGACTTTATTGATCGTGCACCGCCAGAAATGGCACGCGCGGCATATTCTGCGACGCGTGAGCGCTCTGTTGGTCTTGGGTTGATGGGAATGCATTCTTTCTTGCAATCCATGAATGTGCCAATGGAATCTGCGACAGCGAAAAGCTGGAATAACATGATTTTCAAGCACATTCGTCGTGGGTCGGATGCAGCGTCTGTGAAATTAGCTAAAGAGCGTGGGCCGTGTCCTGATGCGGAAGAATGCGGTGTCATGGCGCGCTTCTCTCACAAGATGGCAATTGCACCGACAGCTTCGATTTCAATTATATGTGGAGGAACATCTGCGGGTATTGAACCAATTCCAGCAAATGTTTACACGCACAAAACTTTATCAGGTTCGTTTACTGTGAAAAACCCGCACCTTGAAAAGGTTCTTGAGGCGAAGGGCAAAAATACCGATGGTATTTGGGCTATTATTCTGGAAGCAGAGGGCTCTGTTCAAGGCTTGGATTTCCTTGATGAGCACGAGAAAGCAACTTTTAGAACAGCATTTGAAATTGATCAGCGTTGGTTGATTGAATTGGCTGCTGATCGTACGCCATATATTTGTCAGGCTCAGTCGTTGAATCTGTTCTTGCCGGCTGATATCGATAAGTGGGACTTGCACATGCTTCACTGGAGTGCGTGGGAGAAGGGGTTGAAATCCCTTTATTACTGTCGTTCCAAATCAGTGCAGCGTGCATCATTTGCTGGAGCCGAAGACAAGGTGAAAGTTGAAGGAATGGACACACCTGATACTGATTATGATGAATGTCTTGCTTGCCAGTAGGAATTTAGAACGGGCATTTCAAGAATCAAAATTATAAAAAATGCGTCACATTTTCGGATGTGGCGCGTTTTTTTTGTGATGTTAATTAACAAAAAAAATGATTTTTTTATGCAACCATTTGTTTTTGTTTGTGTTTGTAAATTAAACTAACTTTTTTTTGTTAACACGAATGGATATATTTTATGTTTTAGTATTATACTATCAGTAATAGTGGGTGTGATATTCTTACCATAGTGTATGAAATATTGCAGGGAAAAATAGGATGTTAGCAATGGTTGCGAGCCTGTTTGTCGCATTTTCTTGTATCGGTTGTGGTTCGTCGACAGTGTCAACGGAAGCCTTAAGCACATCTGTTCATGCTGGTCCTGTTGAATACATTTCGACTGAAGCGCCAGTTCAGATAGTTGCTGCGCAATTAGAACAAAGCCTGCATTCTCATTCTAAATTAGTTTCTACTTCAGCAAATTGGGCTGTTAGCAATGACGTGCTTCGCTATAAATCGCGCTTGGATCTTTCTCCAGCCACTTTGAAAAGAGCAACTGAGGAAGTTTATGCGGGTGCGTGGGAATTTAGCGCGCCTTTGGACAAAGCCGGATTTGATTTGGATCTTTCTGTAAGTCCACATGCACGCGTTGAAAAAACTGCTGTTCACGAATCTAGACAAGCCGGTGCGGAAGTGCGCTTGGGTCAAATCGCGGACCGTGTAGATCAGCGTGGAAAAGCCGTGCGTGTCGATAGTTGGTATATGTTTGTTGGTACTGACAATGAAGCATTGTGTTGGGATGTCGGTGATAACGGAGCCAACTTTAAAGGTGTCGCTTTACGTGATCAGGTGACTGTTGGTGATTGGCAAGCTGGAATCGCATTTCACAAAGCGGGCGGTGAGTTGTCTATCGGTCTAACGCGTCGTGAGACACGCTTTGAGGACTTTAAGACGACAAGCGATATTGCTGCTATTTCCTTCACTATGCGTCGATAAGCATATCAAGCAATTTTTGAACGCCTGAACATCATATCTAACTATCGGTTAGAGCCGATTTAGCGAATAAATTATATCATCTTTATTCGCCATCATTTTACTCACAAAAAAGAAAAACAGCAGCTTGCAATATGCTGCTTCTTTTGTTGTGAGGCGTGTAAACTTTTCTTTTGAAATCAGAATATACACAAGCCATTGAAGATGCTTTAAAAATTGGCATTGTGCTTTTTATTCACAAGTAAAACGTCGAGTTTTTTCGAGTTTTGTGATAGCATTTGATATATAATAAAACTCAGTTAGGCACCAAATGTTGCTTTCAATTGTATGGAAAGCACTACATATTGTGTTGAGGCGAGTCGCGCCCATATTCAAAAATATATACACCGCATATTCGAGCAGGTTAACGTCATGTCTAAGATAATTCTCCCTGAAAAACCCGGCCTTATGACGCCATCTTTGTCGTACAAGCCATTTCGTTATCCGTGGGCATATGATTTTTGGAAAATCCAGCAGCAAGTTCACTGGGTGCCGGAAGAAGTGCCTCTCGGTGAGGACTGTAAAGATTGGGCAGGCAAGCTAAACGATAAAGAACGTAATTTGCTGACGCAGATTTTCCGCTTCTTTACTCAGTCTGACGTGGAAGTTGGTGCCAACTACATGGAAAACTACATGCCGCTGTTTAAGCCGGTAGAAGTTCGCATGATGTTGGCTGCATTTTCAAACATGGAAACTGTTCATATCGCAGCTTATGCCTTGCTTCTTGAGACAATCGGTATGCCGGATTCAGAGTTTTCTGCTTTCATGGAATACGAAGAAATGGCTGCCAAGCATGATTACCTTGGTAAGTTTTCCGTTGATACTGAAGCAGATATCCTAACTTCAATGGCGGTCTTTGGTGGCTTTACTGAAGGTCTGCAATTGTTTGCTTCGTTTGCAATGTTGATGAACTTCCCGCGCTTCAATAAAATGAAGGGTATGGGGCAAATTGTTTCTTGGTCGGTGCGGGATGAAAGTCTGCATTGTGAAGGGATGATGAAAATGTTCCACACTTATGCAGAAGAAACGGGTGCACTGACGAAAACAGTGAAGGATGACATCACCGATTGTTGTCAGACTGTGGTCAAACTTGAAGATAAATTTATCGACCTTGCGTTTGAAGCTGGTGAAGTTGAGGGAATGACGCCGGAAGATATCAAGAATTACATTCGTTACATTGCTGATTGGCGATTGAAACAGCTTAAGCTGGACCCTGTTTACGGCGTTGATGAACACCCGATTCCATGGCTGACAGAGATACTAAATGGTGTGGAGCATGCGAATTTCTTTGAGGCGCGTGCGACGGAATATTCAAAAGGTGCGACGGCTGGCGATTGGCATGGTGATTCTGGTGTCTGGTCTAAATTTGACCAGAGTGTAGCCTCACGAAAAGAAGCTCAGGGCGCTTGATCTAAATTTTTGCGTTGGCGGTAAAATGAATTGCAGCCAACGACCTTTTATATTGTGCCTTGATGATTGAATAAAATTCTTTGAGCAACTAAACGCTACATAGGATGGCTATTCTCTCGTCAAGGCATAGGTAATGGTGAACTCTAAACCGCATTCCATAAGCAAAACGGATTGGCTTGTTGGGATATTGATTGCAGTCATAGCCAGCACTCTTATTTGTTGGCGTTTGGGTTTACCCAATACTCTGGTTTTTGACGAAGTGCACTATGTGCCGGCTGGCCAGCAGTTTTTTGGGGCTGAAGGGTGGAGCAATAATTCTCATCCGCCCTTTGCAAAATGGCTGATTGGCCTCAGCTCATATTTGACCAATAACGCCGCATGGGGCTGGAGATTGCCGGGGGCGATCCTAGCAACTTTAAGTGTGTGCAGTGTCTTTGCAGTCATGCGCATGTTTGGCTTTAGAGTTGTTGTGGCGCTGTTTGCGGCATTGATGACATTGCTGAACCAGACTTTGCTCGTGCAGGCACGTACTGCAATGCTAGATATTCATAGTCTTGGCTTTTTCGTTTTATCTGCATTATTCTTGGTTTGGTCTGGAAAAAGAATTCGCTCTAGAATTGGGGCAAGTGCGGGCCTTATTATATCTGGAGTATTTCTAGGGCTTGCTGCGTCTTCAAAATGGTCCGGCGGCATATATATGGTGCTGGTCTGGGCTGGAATTTTTATCTGGCGCTGCACGGAATCCAGTCCCAAAGGCATGGTCTTGCCGCGCTTCTTAGGAAGCGGTTTTGCTGGCTGGAGACGTTTTTCCTTCATGGGCACGCTGTTTCGTCAAGGAATTCCGGCACTCATAGTGTATATACTCACATTTGCACCATTTTTATTGATAGATGGAGATTGGTCGATTGTGGATCTTCACAATCGTATGCTCGCAGATGTGACGGG
>JGI2924J29684_1077179_pt1 | contig 14361 bp, 16 predicted proteins | sample BenlonsequencITS_FD_29684 | JGI IMG/M metagenome (IMG submission 29684)
GGCTGGTTTCCAGACGACCGTGTTCCCCTCGACCAGCGCGATCGCCATGTGCCAGAACGGAATCGCGACCGGGAAGTTCCAGGGGGTGATACAGCCGATCACGCCCCGCGGTTTCCGGCGCATGTAGGCGTCCTTGTTCGCGACCTCGCTGGGGACGACGTCGCCGTGGGGGTGGCGGGCGTTGCCCGCCGCCCACTCGACCATGTGCCAGGCCTCCGTGACGTCGGCTTTCCCCTCGCTGATCTCCTTGCCACACTCCTGGCTGACGATCTCGCCGAGCTCCTCGTGGCGCTCGCGCAGCTCGTGGTAGATGTCCCAGAGGTACTCCGCCCGGTCGATGTAGGACAGATCGCGCCACTCCTCGAAGGCCTCGTTTGCCTCCTCGAGGGCGGCGTCGACGTCCTCGGCGGTCCCGCGCCGGAACTCCGCGAGGGTCTCGCCGGTGGCCGGGTTCTCGCTGGCGAACGTCTCCGAACCGTTCCCCTCGGTCCACTCGCCGCCGATGTAGTGCTGGTACGTTTGCGTCCCGGTTTGCTGCGACATAGTCGAACGTTACGCTCCGAACCCATGTAAGCCCCACCGATCATGGTCCCCCCTCCCCTCATCTCCGATCGCCGGCGGAGTCGGCGCCGGTGTTCGGAACAATGTCCCGTTTCGGGTCGCCCGAGCCGCGCGTCCGACGCCCGCTACGGATCCAGTAGCTTCGACTCCGCCCGCCGCAGGTGCTCGAGCAGCGTCGACTTCGCGATCCCGAGGTCGTCGGCCAGCTCCTGGGTCGTGGTCTCCCGTGGCCACTCGTAGTAGCCGGTCTCGCGGGCGTGCTCGAACGCCCGCCGCTGTGCCGCCGTCAGCGTATCGAGGCGCTGCTCGCGGGTCGACCGATCCTCCGAGGACGTGATCGCGGTCACCGTCACCTCGGCGCCGGTCTGGTCGCGAACGTCGTCCAGCGAGGACTCGATCGCCGAGCGATCCCCGGCGAACCGGAGCTGCCAGCGCTCGCTGCCGTCCTCGATGCGAACCGGTGCGCTGTGGACGAACCCGTGCTCGAGTAGCGCGGGACAGATCATCTCGTCGGGATCGTACTCGAGGAAAAACTCGCGGACGACGTTGCCCGGCGCGTTGCGGGCCCGACCGAACCGCTCCTGGAGTTCGAACAGGTCTCCCGCGTGTTCGGAGTCCCGGATCGCCTCCAGCAGCCGCTCGACCTCCGCGGACGTCTCGCCGAACGCCGTGAACAGTCCGGTGACCGTCCTCGGACCGCCGCCGTCGGTTCGGGGCGAGTTGTAGACCGCGTGAGCGAGCACGCCACCTCCCGTCCGGTCGGTCGCTTCGATCGCCCAGCAGTCGGGGTGCCAGAGCTCGAGCGTCAGTCCGACGCTCGACGGCTCGCCCTCCAGACTCATGTGGAATCCTCTCTCAAGGATCGGCTTCTATGTTGTGCTCGACGGCCAGCAGCGAGAGTGTATCGCAGACTCCGCCACTCCGACTACACGATCAGGCTCTCGAGGTCGCGGGGATAGTACGTGAGCGTCTTCGTTCCGTCCTCGGTCACGAGCACCGTATCGGAGTGGCGGAATCCGCCCAGGTCCGGCATGTAGAAGCCGGGCTCGACGGTAAACAGCTCCCCGGAACGGATCTCGCCGTCCTGATCGACGTCGAGGAACGGCCGTTCGTGGCCCTCCATCCCGATGTTGTGGCCGACGTGGTGTTGGGTGTACTTCGCAACACCCTGTTCTTCGTAGTAGTCGACGACGGCCTCCTCGACGGCGGCGTATTCGACGCCCGGTTCGATCGCGTCGATCGCGATCTCCTGGGACTCCCGCATGATCTCGAAGTACGTTCGCTGCTCGTCGGAGACCTCGCCGACGAACATCGTTCGCTCGAGTTCCGTCGTATAGCCGCCGACGTTGGGCTTGACGATAGTTACGATGTTGTCGCCTCGTTCGATCCGCGTCGTTTGGTCCATGCTGTGGGGAAGCTCGGTAACCTCGCCGGTCGTGAACAGACACTGCATCGGGTTCGCCCACGAACGCATTTCGTAGCGATCGCCGAGAGTATCGAGCATCGTCTTCACCGCGTCGGCCTCGACCTCCGCGCGAACTTCGATCGGCCGCCGTCCGACCTCGATCCGCTCCTGGAGGAGACGGTGCCCGAGGTTCGCCCAGACGCTCGCTTCCCGGATGAGTTCGACCTCCGCGTCGCTTTTCGTCTCCCGCATGTCAGTGATGTAGTCCTCGACGCCGACGTTCGCGGGAACCAGCTCCGAGAGTGACGGCCCGGCGTACCCGTTTCGGGACGGGCTCCCGTCAGAATCGACCGCGACCGTCCCATTCGCGAGCCCGAGTCGCTTGCACATCTCGGCGACGCGGTCCATCGGATCGTCCTGCGGGTACTCGAAGTACGTCGTCACGTCGTCGATCGGGAAGTCCTCCCGCGAGGCGTGTTCCTGTTCGAGTCGTGGAACGACCGCTTCGACGCGCTCGTCAGTAACGCCGAGCGCAACCGGTCGTTCGGTCGGAAGGTGATACATTCCGCTGATGTAGTGAATATTCAACGCTCCGAAAAGGACGAGCCCGTCGTAGCCGTCCTCCTTAGCGCGTTCGACCAGCTCCCGTTTCCGATTTCGATGTTCCGATTCGGGAATCGCGAGATTTTGCATCGGTTGACACCAGACGGCTCTCGGTATTAAAACCGGATCCGTCGAACGTTCAGTGGTGTATTTAAGTAGGGCGTGTCGAATTTCCACCACATGGCAGTCGAAGCTAACGCAACGTTGCTCTACATCGTCGTCGGCTACCTGATCGTGATGCTCGGCGTCGGGGCCTGGGCCTACGGGAAGACCGAGACCGCCGAGGACTTCATGGTCGCCGGCCGGAGCCTCGGCGCGGTGGTCATCGCGGGAACGCTGATGGCGACGTGGATGGGCTCCGGGACGGTCACCGGGGGCGCAAACTCCATTGCGTACGACAACGGGTTGTGGCCCGCGCTCCTCTTCGGAACGGCTGCACTCATCGGCATCGGGATCCTGAAAGCGCTCGCGCCCCGGATCCGCGGGTTCGACAAGCTGACGGTTCCCGAAATGATCGAGGAGGAACTCGGGCGAGAAGGCCGTATCATTAGCCTGGTCGTTATCGCCTTCGCGTACGTCGGCATCGTCTCCTACCAGTTCATCGGCCTCGGGTTCGTCCTGAACGTCACGACCGGAATTTCTGTCACGCAGGGGACGATCATCGGGACGGTCGTCATCATCGCGCTGGCAGCGATGGGCGGACTCATGTCCGTCGCGTACACCGACGCGATCAGCGCCTTTCTGATGCTGATCGGACTCGTCGTCGCCGTCCCGTTCGTCGTCCTCAACGCCGGTGGCGTCGAGGGGATCGCGGCGAACGTCCCCGAGACCCACTTCGATGCGCTCGGGAATCTCTCTTTCCTGCAGTTTTTCGCGCTGTGGGCCCCTCCGCTCCTGTTGATTCTCGCCGACCAGAACATGTACCAGCGGATCATCGCTGGCGAAAGCGACGAGGGAACGAACACCGGGTTGATCGCCTGGTTCGTCGGGGTTGCAGCGGCCATGACGCTCGTTCCAGTGATCGCGTTCGCGTCGAGAGCGATGTTTCCGGAACTCGATCCTGGGATGGCGCTGATCGCGACGACGACCGAGATTCCGGTCTGGGTCGGTGGCATTCTCCTCGCGGCCGCGGCGGCGTTTATTATTACAACCGGTAGCTCCTACCTGTTGTCCGCCTGTACGAACCTCTCGCAGGACCTCTACAAGGGGTTCATCAATCCGAACGCCTCGGACCAACGGGTCTTCTGGCTGACGCGGCTCTTCGTGATCGTGCTCGGCGTCTTTGCGTTCGTCCTCGGACAGTACTTCCCGACCATTCTCGAGGTCCAGATGTATTCGTATACGGCCTACGGTGCTGCGATCACGCCGCCACTCCTGGCGATCTTCCTGATGCGTGATCGGCTGACGAAGCGCGGCGGTCTCACCGGAATGATCGTCGGTGCGCTGCTTGCGGTGACGTGGGATACGGTACTCGCGAGTCCCTACGGACTGGACGCGGTGATCGTTGCCGCACCCGTCGGTGGACTGCTCATCGTCGCCGTTAGCTATCTCACAACCGACACGTCGACTCCGACCGCGAGTCGTACCTGACGGAAACGACAGCCCATCGAGAACTGCAGGGTTTCCGGACTGAACACCCCGAAACGAGTGTTCTACACTCGAGGGTCCGTCACCGGTCTTCTTTTTCCCCGCGATCCTTCGTCACGGTCCGATCCCCGTGGGGTGGTGCCTCCTCGGTGTCCGGGTGGCGTTCGTCGCCGGCTTCGTCCATCTCCTCGGTTTCGGGCTCGAGGGCCTCGCCGGAGCGGCCCTCCTCGTCCGGGAGGTCGTCGGCCGGTTCCGTCCCCTGTCCGACCTCGCGCTGTTCGCCCCACGATTCCGACTCCTCGCCGGTGCTCTCGTCGCGTTCGATCACCGGCTCGCTCTCGACGTCCTCGACGTCGTCGGCGTTCGCAGCGGCGTCGGGTTCCGCGCCGCCGTCGTCGCCAGCCCGCTCGAGCTGAACCGTCCCGTCGGTGATCCCGCCGATATCGTCCTCGCCGAACGAGACGGTATTCTCGGCGTCGTCGACGTTCTGGCCGAGTGCACCTCTAAGCGCATCGGTCGCGTCGGGGTCGCGGTCGATCTCGGCCGTCGCTCCCTCGACGGAGGCGACGACGCCGACCCGCTCCCCGTCCGCAGTCTCGACTGGTTTGCCGACGTCGTCCTCAGTGAGTTGGGTTCCCATAGGCACACTAGCGGTGAGCGGGAAAAACGGCCAATGCCTGCACTCGCGGGGCCGCGGAGCCGTCGGTCGGAGACCCCGCTCGTCAGCGCTGACGACCCAGATCCGCCGCCTTCTCGATCTCGCTTCGCAGCGTCGTCGAGTCGAACTCGTGGTCGGGCCGCAGCCGGACGAAATCCAGGAACCGACGCGCCGACAGCAGCGTCTCCGGATCGTACACCGAGAGGGCCGCCGACACAGCCTCCCGGGGTCCGAGCCGTGGTTCCAGTACCGCGAGCGCACAGGCCAGGTCGTAGGCGGTCGTCTCCTCGACCCTGTCGGCGTGGACGCTGGTCGCGTCGATGAAGTAGAGCTCGCCGCCGCGAAGCAGGATGTTCTCGGCTCGCAGGTCACCGTGGGCCATGTCGTGGTCGTGCAGCGTCGCCAGCATCTCGAAGAGCTCGCCAGCCTGCGCGGCGACGACCGCGTCGGAGGTCTCCCCGAGCGTCTTGAATTCCGGGAGGTACTCGAGAACGAGGACGCCCAACCCGTTGACCTCGAAGGCGTCGATCGGGCGGGGCGCGTTGATGCCGATCTCGCGCATCCGTCGGGTCGCCTCGTACTCGTGTTCGACCATCTCTCGGGGCGTGTCGAACCGGTCGAAAAACCCCTCGGTACCCGAGGAGAAGGCGCCGACGTTGCGCCCGGTCGTCAACAGGGCGTGGACCAGCGCGTTCTGCCGGGAGACGATCTTGACGAACCACTCCTCGTCGATGACACACGGGGTCGACAGCCAGTTGTCGGCCTCGAGGAACTCGACGCGGACGTCCTCGCGGCCGTACCGATCCGCCAGCGTCCGGACGACGCGCTCGATGCGGTTCCACTCGACGGTTCCGCGAGCGAGCTGGCGGATGTCCATACCTCGAACGGAGGACGCATAGCGTTAAATGCCTCTCGAACTGTCGCCGTCGAGACCTGTTCTCGGGGCGGCTGTCGGGCGTCGACGCCGGTCGCGGCCGGACCGTCGGAACAACATTATTATCAGCAGTGCTACGGTACGATTCGGTATTCATGGACGCTGTCGACGATCTCGGCGACGCGATCGACGCGACGCGGAACTTCCTGACGCCAGTTCGAGCGGGGCTGTGGCTTCGGCTGGCGATCCTCGCGCTGTTCGTCGGTGGGTTCGGGAGCGGAGCCCAGTCAGCTCTGTCGGGTGACGCCGGTCCGATGGCCGAGCAGGCGCCTGGCCCCGGCCTCGAGGACGTCCCCGAAGAGGCGCTGCTTGCCGTCGCCGTAGCGGTCGGCTTCCTGCTTCTGTTGTGGCTCGGCTACGCGTTCGTCGCGGCTATCATGGAGTTCGTCTTCATCGAGTCGCTTCGCTCCGAGGACGTCCGCGTGCGACGGTACTCGAACGCGAACGTGGGGCGCGGGATCCGGCTGTTCGGGTTTCGGGTGGCGCTGATCGCCGTCGCCGGGGTCGTCGGCGCGACACCCGTCCTCCTGTCGATCTTCGGGGTCGGGACGATCGACGGCGGGACGGCCGCGGTCGGCGTCGCCGCCCTGTTCGCGACCGGCGTCTACCTCGTCTACGCCGTCGTCAACCGCTTCACCTCGGAGTTCGTCGCGCCCGTCATGCTGCTCGAGGACCGCGGGGTGCTCTCGGCGTGGCGTCGGTTCTGGGGCACGTTTCGGACGAACTGGCTCGAGTACGTCGTCTACCTCGTGCTCGTCTGGATCATCCAGGCCGCAGTCGGGATCGCCGTCAGCATTCTCACGCTGATCGCCGGGATCGTGGTCGCGATCCCGTTCGTCGTCCTCGCGGTCCTGCTGTTCACCCTCGGCGATATCGGCGCCGTCCTCGCCGCGGTGGTGTTGCTCGTCGCCGTCCTCGGGTTCGTCCTCGTCGCGTTGCTGATCCAGGTGCCCGTCGTCTCCTACTTCAAGTACTACGCGCTGTTGTTGCTCGGGGATACGAACGCCGACCTCGATCTAATCCCCGACCAGCGGGCGTCGATCCGGGCCGACGGCGGCGAGGATGCGTTCGAGTCCGGTCGATCGGAGTCGGGCCAGCCAGCCGGGACGGAACGGGACCGGGAATCGGACGAGCCCGAACGCGACGAGAACGATGCGAGCGATGAGAGCGACTGGACGGACGACTACGGCTGGAACGACGACGAGGACGAGATCGACGACTGGGACGACGTCGGCTGGGGTGAGGAGAACGACCGTGATCGCGACGATCACGCGGACGGTGACGACGCCGAGGACGACGACCGGGACCGCAGCTGGTAGCGTAGTTGATCATTTTTCCGGAGCGTTTATTCCGGGGCCCATGGCAAGTATTGCACATGGAGTTCGAGCTACCGGACGAACACCGGATGATTCAGGAGACGGTCAGGGAGTTCTGCCAGGGTGAGATCGAGCCGATCGCCCAGGAGATCGAGGACGAACACCGGTTCCCCGAGGATATCTTCGATCAGCTCGCCGAGCTGGATATGATGGGCGTTCCCATCTCCGAGGAGTACGGCGGGCTCGGTGGCGACACCTTGATGTACTCGCTGGTCGCCGAAGAGATCGGCCGGGTCTCGGGCTCGGTGGGTCTTTCCTACGTCGCCCACATCTCGCTGGCCTCGAAGCCGATCGAGCTGTTCGGTACCCCCGAACAGAAGGAGCGCTGGCTGCGCCCGCTCGCGGAGGGCGAGTACATGGGCGGCTGGGCGCTGACCGAACCCAGCAGCGGCTCGGACGCCTCCGACATGGACACCGTCGCTGAGAAAGACGGCGACGAGTGGGTCATAAACGGCACCAAGCAGTTCATCACGAACGCCTCCGAGGCGGGCTCGGTGCTGGTCAAGGCCGTCACCGACCCCGGCGCCGGCTACGACGGGATCTCGACGTTCATCGTCGACCCCCGTGAGGACGACGGGTTCGAGGTGACGACGATCTGGGACAAGATGGGACTGAACGCCTCCCCGACCTGCGAGATCCAACTCGAGGACGTCCGCTTGTCCGAGGATCGCCTGCTCGGCGAGGAGGGCGAGGGGTGGAACCAGACCAAAAAGACCCTCGACGGCGGCCGGATCTCGATCGCGGCACTGTCGACGGGGCTGGCCCAGGGTGCCTACGAGCACGCCAAGGCCTACAGCCAGGAGCGCGAGCAGTTCGGCCAGCCGATCTCGGAGTTCGACGCCGTCCGCGACAAGGTCGTCGACATGCACCGCAAGACCGAACGCGCGCGCTTGCTCACCCATCAGGCGGCCTACCGCTACGATCAGGGCGAGCCCGTCACCCGCGAGTCGGCGCTGGCGAAGCTAGACGCCAGCGAGGCCGCCCGCGAGGTCGCCGAGGACGCCGTTCAGGTGCTCGGTGGCTATGGGTACACGACCGACTTCGCGCCCCAGCGGTTCTACCGGGACGCCAAGCTGATGGAGATCGGCGAGGGAACCAGCGAGATTCAACACCTCGTCATCGGCCGCGAGCTCGGACTGTAGGCGATGCTCGCGATCGCCGTCGGCGTCGTCTTTCTGACGGTCGGGCTCGTCGGGGTCGGGTACGCGCCCGCGATCGTCGAGGCCCAGCGCCGGGAGGGGATGACGCCGTTCGATGACAGCGAGCTCGAGGAGTCGGATCGGGTGACGGTGACGCGGGCTACCGGCGCCGTCGCCGCCCTGATCGGACTCGCCTTGCTCGGCTACGGACTCGTGTAGGGACCGCCGTCGAGTCGCGTCGATCGAATCAAAAACGTCGGAACAGTCCGAGGACGGCCGAGGCCGTCGAACGATCGGTACGCTCCTCGACACGCTCCCGGTGGGCCCGCGTCAGCCGCGTCACGACCGCGTAGCTCGAGATCGACAGCACCACGGCGATCAGCACGTTGCCGACGAGCAGCTGTCTGATCGCGGCGCCGGCGACCTCGGTGAGCGAGCCCTCGGCGAGCGCCGCGGTCGTCTCGTCCGGGCGGAGCGAGCCGGTTCCGAGGGCGACGCCGCCGAGCTGGTAGCTCGCGACGTAGACGGCCGGCTTGATGACGGGGTTGAGAACGGCGATGGCGGCGACGACGGCGGCCTTACTGATCCAGGACTTCCAGGCCGCGAGCCCGGCGAGCAGGCCGACGCCGAGCCCGCCCGAGGGAAGCGCCGTCACGAGAATGCCGATCGCGAAGCTCAGTCCAATCTCGTGGGGCGTATGTTCCTCGCGGAAAGCGGTCGTCAGCTTCCCGCGGACGCGGTCGCGGTACCGGGCGAGCCGTTCTCGGATCACGCTCTGTGGATCGGTCCGTCCGGCCGGACAAAAGGATATCGACGCGCGTCTACCAGTCTCAACACGGGGCGATGTCCTCGGTGATCAGGGGAAGCTCCCGGCTTCCTCGAAGGCGCCGGCGACCCGCTCGATCGCGACGACGTACGCTGCGGTCCGGGGGTTCTGAATGTCGTTCTCCTCGATCGTCTCGACGAGGGCGTCGAAGGCGTCGACGATGTGGTCCTCGAGCTCCTCGTTGACCTTCTCTTCCGACCAGTAGAACCGCTGGCGGTTCTGGACCCACTCGAAGTACGAGACGGTGACGCCACCGGCGTTCGCGAGGATGTCCGGGATCACGAAGACGTCGTCCTCGGCGAGGATGGCGTCGGCCTCCGGGGTGAGCGGGCCGTTGGCGGCCTCCGAGACGACGTCGGCCGAGACGTCCTCGGCGAGGTCGGCGTCGATCGCGTTCTCGAGGGCCGCGGGGATCAGCAGGTCGACGTCCAGCGTCAGGACGTCCTCGTTGGTGAGTTCCTCCTCGCTTTCCTCGTAGCCGACGATGCTGCCGGTCTCGTTTTTGTGTTCCTTCGCGGCGACCGGGTCGAAGCCGTCGGCGTTGTAGATCCCGCCGCTAGAGTCGCTGGCGGCGACGACGGTCGCGCCCATCTCGTCGATCAGCTTCGCCGCGATCCAGCCGGCGTTCCCGTATCCCTGGACCGCGACGGTCGCGTCCTCGAGGTCCTTCTCGAGGTAGTCGAAGGCCTCGCGGGCCGCGATCACCGTCGAGCGCCCGGTCGCCTCGACGCGGCCCTCGCTGCCGCCGCTGGCGAGGTTCTTTCCCGTGACGACGCCCGGCTCGGTGGTGTTCTCTAAGGTCTCGTAGGTGTCTTTGATCCAGTTCATCTCCCGCTGGCCCGTGTTCACGTCGGGGGCCGGGATATCCCGGTCCTCGCCGACCAGCGGGCGCAGCTCTTTCGCGAACGCACGGGTGAGCCGCTCGAGTTCGGCTTCGGAGTAGTCGCTGGGGTTGACGACGATCCCGCCCTTCCCGCCGCCGTAGGGGATGTCGACGGTCGCACACTTGTAGACCATCCAGCCCGATAGCGCCTTCACCTCGTCGCGGTTGACCTCCGGGTGGTAGCGGATCCCCCCCTTGTAGGGGCCGCGGTCGCCGTTGAACTGCGAGCGGAAGGCTTTGAACCGCTCGAGCGAGCCGTCGTCGCGCTCGATGGTGAGGTTGGTCTCGAGGACGCGCTCGGGATGTTTGAGCCGCTCGAGGACGTCGTCGTCGACGTCGAGGTAGGCGGCAGCCTCGTCGATCTGTGATTGGAGACTCTCGAATGGGTTCGCCTGCCCGGTCATAAGAGGTATGTTTCGGCGACTGGTGGATAAACGTAGCGAATACCAGTCACAATTTAATGCGTCTGAGATATTTTAGGACGTTTTAGGTCCTTTGTCGAATTCGGCCGACACCTCCGCTCGCTCCAGGATCCGCTCGGCCTGAGCGATCAGCGGCGCGTCGATCATCTCGCCGTCGACCTCGAAGACGCCCCGTCCCTCCGTGTCGGCCTCACGGGCGGCCTCGAGGACGCGTCGGGCCCAGTCGACGTCCTTGGCGTCGGGGGTAAAAGCCTCGTTGATCGGTCCGACCTGCGCGGGGTGGATCGCGAGCTTGCCGTCGTACCCCAGCTGCACCGAGGTGGCCGCGTCCTCGCGCAGCCGCTGTTCGTCGTCGAAGTCGGTCACCAGCGTGTCGATCGCCTCGACCTCGCGGGCTGCGGCGACGAGGACGACCCGCTGGCGGGCGTAAGACACCTCGGTCCCGTCCCGGGTCCGGGTCGCGCCGAGATCCGCGGCCAGATCCTCTGCCCCGAAGACGAGCGCGTCGGTCGCGTCGGCGGCGGCGATCTCCGGGGCTGCAAGCACGCCCGCGGCGTTCTCGAGCAGCGCCAGCACGGGACGGGTGAGACCCCGCTCGGCGAGGCCGTCGGCCAGCTCGCGGACGTCCGCGGCCGTCGTCGCCTTCGGGAGCATGACGCTGTCGAGACGAAGCGAGTCGGTGTCGGCGCCCGCGAGCGCGTCGAGATCGCGCTCGATCGCATCGGACGTGGCGTTGACCCGAACGCAGACCTCGGGCTCGGGTTCGAACGTGGGGTCGGCAAGCACCTCGCGGACGGCCTCGCGGGCCTCGTCCTTGCGACCCGGGGAGACCGCGTCCTCGAGGTCGAACACGATCACGTCGGCGCCGGCGTCGGGCGCCTTTCGGAGCATCTCCGGACGGTCGCCCGGCGTAAACAGCAGACTTCGGCGTACCATACCTGCGTGTGTGCGGACCGACACTGTGAATGTGGGGGTCCGATCGTGTCGCCCCGTCTCCGACCGCGGCGTCGCGACGGAGTCAGGCCTCCAGAATCGAGTCGAGGAGTTTCGTCTGGGCGGCACCGAGGTGTTCCGAGAACGTCGACCGTGAGATCCCGATCGCCGCGGCGACGTCGCCCGCGTTCGCCCGCTTCGGGTACTCGAAGTACCCCATCTCGTGGGCAGTCTCGAGAACCTCCCGCTGGCGGTCGGTCAGCTGACTCCGATCGACAAGCGCCAGGTCGGCCGACTCGTCCTCGCCGGTACGCAGCAGCTGCTGGAGCTCGACCCCGTCGAACCGCTCGCGGAGCCGCCCGACGATCGCCGACAGCGTCTCGACGTCGGTGGCGCGGACGGTCAGATACAGCGCCCCTTCTTCGGCCCGGATCGACGAGACCGGCGTTCCCTCGACCTCGACGAGTTCGCAGGCACAGGCGTCGTCGATCGGTCGGTCGAACCGGTAGACGTCGCCGTGTTCGTTCGAGGAGATCCGGGACAGCTCGACCCCAACCACCTCGTCGTCGAGCGGTGTCGGCTCGCCCCCGATCGAGAACTCTTCGACCGGTGGTGCCTCCCCGCCTACGGGCGAGGACCGGGAAACGTCCTCGATCGACTCACCGGTAGCGCTCGTGGCGCGGGCGACCGGACAGTTCTCCGGGTCGGAAAGGACGACCGTGGCAGACAATCCACTCATACCCGATCGTTCGTTACGGACCCGCATTACTTCGGCCGTCGGTTCCCATCCCATGAAAAGAAGGGGAGAGCTTCGGGTCCACGCGGTCGGATCGGACGGTCCCCCGCGGCCGCGGTTCGAGCCGAACTCGACATTCTCTTAAACCTACCCGGATATGTTGGAGGCGACGACTTCCCTACCGCGAGCCAGCGTTTACAGGAGCACACGAGGAATGTCCGAATACGAGTTCACCTGCCCGGACTGTGGGCAACAGATCGAGGTCAATACGCCGGTTCGAGAGGCGACGCTGTCACACGGCTGTCCGGTCTGTGGCGCGTCGGTCTCGCAGGAACACTTCGCAGAACAGTGAGACGGGCCGCGGGTCGGATTACCGACACCGAGACGCATCACCGACGGACGGTCGGCTACTCCTCTCGTTCGATCTCGGTCCGTCGACCGCTTAGCTCCGACGGCTCGAACTCGTAGAGCTTGATATCGAGGTTCTCTTTCGAGTCACCCCAGATCTCGAACAGCGGTCGTCTCGCCTCGCCGTACTGTTCGATGTGGGAGGCGGTGAGCTCCGACGGATCGATCTCCTCGAGCGAACCGACCGCGACGACGCTCCGGTAGGTCTCCCCGCCGTCGGTTTCCTCGTAGACGACGAGACGAGCGTTCGGCGACGAGGCGAGGAACCGCCGCTTCTCGCTTTCGGGCGTCGAGACGAGACGCATGTAGAAGCTGCGATGGTCCGCGTCGTAGCCGTACGAAATCGGGATCGCGTACGGGCTCTCGCTTTCCTCCTCGGCCAGCGCCAGAACACCCGTCTCGTGGCGACTGAGGAACGCGTCGATCTCGTCGGCGGTCATCTCGGTCTCCTCGGCAAGTGCCATTGTCGTATCTCGTGGCTTCCGGACACTAAACTACTTCCGTTCTTGCGACTGCACCTACGCGTCGGCCTCGAGGACGTCCCCAAGGAGTTTTCGCTGTGCCGCGCCGAGGTGTTCGGTAAACGTCGACTGGGAGATGCCGAGCGTTTCGGCGATCTCCGTGGCGTTCGCTCGTTTCGGCCGCTCGAAGTAGCCCATCTCGTAGGCGGTCTCGAGGACCTCGTACTGGCGGTCCGTGAGCTTCCCACGGTTGACGAACACGCGCTCCTCTGGGGCCCCCGACAGCGGCGGCTGGAGGAGACTCCGAACGTCGACGCCGGGAAACCGCTCGCGGAACTCGTCCATGATCGCCTGGAGCTGGTCGAACCCGTCGGCGTGAAAGACGAGCGTTACGTCCCCGTCGGTCGCTCGGTAGCGGTGGACTGGGCAGTCGTACGCACCCAGACACTCGCAGGGACAGTGACTGTCCTCGCCGTGGGAACACCGATAGAGGTTGGTCGTCCCGTACGAGAAGACGGGACCGGTGACCGCGTCGTCGAACTCGACGTCGACGTCCGCCAGAAACTCTGTCGTCGATCCCTTCGTTCCGCAGGCGACGCTCGTCGAAACCTGATCGATCGTCGTCCCGGTTTCCCGTGAAAACCGCGCGATCGGGCAGGCTTCGGGGGAGTCGATCGTGACGGTGGCGCGAATTCCCGACGACATAGATACTACAGACAGCTTCGAGCTACGGTATATTTAAAGTGGGTAGCCGAGTGCCGATATTCCCAGGCCCTCGGAACGAGAGTCGGTACCTTATGGGACGTCGTCGTAGTATGCAGTATGAGTCCCCCCGAAACCGTGTGCTTCGTCTGTCCGGCCTGCACCCGGTCGATCGAGGTCACCGAATCCGTGCGTGAGGCGTTGATCGAGAGCGGGTGTGTCATCTGTGGCACGGACGTGGACGACGATGCGTTCGACCAGGAGTCGGCGACGTCTCGAGAGGACGGCGTGGCGAACGCCGAACACAAGCGTGCGTGACCATCCATAGCACGGGGTTATAAAGGGGCCCTGATATCGGTGGTCCACACTGGTGGCCCTCCAGTGCCCACGGTGTAGTATGAGCCAATCGCTGACGGGAACGCCACGAACGTACAGGACGGAGACACTCGCAGACGAGCCGCGGATCGTCTCCGAGGAAGACGACGTCAGGTCGATTCTCACCGCACTCAACGACGCCGACTGCCGAACGATTCTCGAGGAACTCGGCGACAGCGACGCCTACCTCTCGGCTTCGGAGCTCTCCGATCGCTGTGACGTTCCGCTCTCGACGACCTACCGCAAGCTCGAGCTGCTCGAGGACGCCGACCTGCTCGAGGAGAAGCTCCGGATCCGTCAGTCGGGCCGCCACGCAAGCGAGTACGATCAGCGCGTCGACGGCATCCGGATC
>JGI2924J29684_1077178_pt1 | contig 14341 bp, 15 predicted proteins | sample BenlonsequencITS_FD_29684 | JGI IMG/M metagenome (IMG submission 29684)
CGCCTTGTACGGTTTGGCGAACAACGGGCAGGCCCCGGACGCGGAGCTGGTGCGCGCGGCGTGGGAGGCGGTCGAGGCCGCGGAGCGCGACGCGGCGGCGGCGCGGGCCGCGGTCGCGGGGTGGGCGAAGGTGGATGGCTTCGAGCCGTCGGCGGGCGAGGTCCTCTCCACGGCGCAGCGTGTCGCGTTGTTGCGGGCGTTCGCCAGCCTGTACACCGCCGAGCACGAGGACCGGTTGTTGGACGTGGTGTTGCTGCTGCGCAACGCGGGCGTGGAGGCGACGGCGCTCTCCGAATCCCTCAGCGGCGCGGGGGCGTGACACAAGTGACTGGCCGCGATGTCCGGGCGGCGCGCGCGGAGCACGCAGCGCTCATTGAGGCGCACCTGGAGGACTTCCTCGGCGCCACAGCGATGGTCGAGGAGGAGGTTCGGGCGAGAGCGTGCGCGCACGAGATGATCGGATTCCCGTATGGGTTGACCAACTGCGGTTGCTCCTACTGCCCGGTGAACCACCGCACATGCCGTGAGCAGCGCGTGGGCTGGATCCCGGCGCATCGGGAAATGCTGTCGATCCGCGACGGGCGGGGCTTCGGGACGCATCCGATGATCCGCACCGTGCGCCGAACCTTGGAGGCCTGTTGGGACCGTCTCACCCTCGCGACATGGGTCCACGCCGAAGAAGCCCAGGCCGAGGCCGCGCGATATCTCGCGTCGGTGCGCGCGTGGGCTGCGGGCGAGGACGAATGGACGAAATTCGGGGAGGCCGCGTGGTTCCAACGGGAAGAGACCCCCGAAGACATCGGGCTGCCTGAATGGGGAAGAGCGGGGCCATGGCCCAAGTCGGGCGGGGTTTGGCGCGAGCCGGGGCCGGAGGAGGATCCCGAGGGCAAACGCTACTTCTTCGAGGACTATCACGCCCGCATCGCCCTGATAGACGCGGGCGAGCCGGGCGCGACCAGGGACATGCGCGAGCGCGTCCACAAAGTCCTCAAAATCGTCAGAGACCAGCAGGCAGAGCACTCCGGCCTGCCCCTCGGATGTCATGCGGAGCTCGTCGAGTCTTGGTATCAGTACCTGAACTGGATGCTGCTCTCCTTCGACTACACCATGGGCAAACTCGCCATATGGCTCCTCGAACACATCGAAGAACACCGCCACACCAAAACCTGGCTCCTCGAGGCTAAGGAGCTTTAAACAGTGTCAACGCCTGAACCCAATGCCGAAACGCGTATGTTCACTGTTCAGTCTCTGACTGGGGCTCGTTTCGCGGGAGCAGCGGCGGGATGGGGGATTTTCGGGGTCGCGGTCGTCGTATCCGGCATTTTGAATTTCAACCGGTTCGGGTGGAGGCTCGCTTTCGTGATAGCGATGGCGGGCGTGCTCTTCGCGCTCGCGGTCTTCAACTTCCGTGTCTTCCTCAAACTCGCGCAATTGCGCGTCGAGACTCCGCGAGGAGTGCTGCCACGCGTCCCCATGAGAACATTCGGCGGATGGCTTATAACCAACGTGGCGATGCTCTTGCTGGTCGCGGGACTGGGGGCGCTGTTCTCCCTCACAGGATGAACACGACTCAACCCCTTCTTCGAAGAGGGTCGGAAGGGTCGAACTCGTACTCGTCTTCTTCCTCATGAGCGAGAGTGTTTTGGGGTGATTGGCCTGCAGGGGCGTTGCGGCGCAATGGGTCGTCGGGGTCGAACTCGTACTCGTCTTCTTGCGGGGCCTCGCCTGAAATTGCCTCTATGGCGCTGATCTCGCCGGAGGGTATGCGCTCAAGCTGGGCTTCGCCTTTCGCTGCGAGCGTTTGCCGTTCCTCTTCGGAAAGGTCGTTGTAGGCGGCGATGCCTTTGGCCGCGTCCTTCGCGATGCTGTCGTTGAAAACGGCATTGCGCGACACGTCCCGGAGGCTTCTGCGCCCTGCGAGAACATCGTCGACTAGAGATTTGAACTCGGGGTTGCCGCTCTTGTCCCGCAGTATTTTCAGGGAGGCCCGCAGCACTTCTGACTGCGCCTGATCGCCCCGCGCCACATCGAGCAGCGGCTTCGCCTCGCCGCCCATCAGTGATGCTCCGGAGCGCTAGGGTGCTGGTACGCCCCTGCGGGCAGAGGGCTGTTCTGCAAGTCGCGCAGAGCGCCCATAGTGCCAGTGGTGAAACCTACAAAGGCTTGGGATATCGACCAAGCCTTGTCGATTGTATCCGCTATTTTCTTCCAGGTCTGCTCTGCCTTATAAATCGTGTAAGCGGCGCACCCTCCTGCGATCAGGGGACCTAGTAGAGTCTCCGAGCTGGCAGCTGCGGCAGCCGCTTCAATACCGAGGCTTATGCCGTAATCCATGAGTTCTTCTAGCAAGCCCTTCACGAAATCCACGAACGAAGCGACACCCTCGGCGGTGATGTCCATCTGTTGCGCCAAGGCGAAAAGAGGATTCTTTTGGTTTTGCACGCTCGCGGCGAGCGAGGTGAAATACGCGCCAGCCTCTGTCGCGGCGTGCCCTTGCCACGATTGGAGCATCGTATCCAGATCAGCCCCGATATTGTCCGCGAACGCGGCGTAGAAATCACCAACATGCCGCAGTGAGTCCGCCGCTTTCGAGAACTCCTCCCAATCACCCGCGAGCCGCTGAGCCACCCATTCCCCAGGATTCACCCCGCAGATCGCCTTAATGGCTTCGTCCGCCAGCTTGCCCAGGCTCAGCCAACTGCCGAGGGAGAACGTCTCGCCAATGACCTCGGGGATCTTATGCTCCGCCTTTGGATCGGTGAGCTTCGACGCGGGATCTTCCGCCGCTCCGGGCTTGCCCGCTGGTTTGTAATGCTCATAGGGCTGTTCGGTGAATCCTTCGTCGATCTGCTGGGCGTGGTGCAGGTCGAGCTTTTTGTACTCGTCCCCGGAATCTCCCACGGTTTTCGCCGATCCGGTCACGAGTTCGTGCAGCCGGTCGAGGTTGGCGAGGACCGCTTCGCGGGCTTCGGGGATCTTGCTGATCGCGACCTGCCACGTCACAACGCCAGCCACCCCCGTGCTGAACACGCCGAGGTCTTCGAGATGCTTCTCGACGTATTTCTTCGCGTCCTCGGTCTTGCCCGCCAAAGCCGTCTCCACATCCCTGAAATGCGACAACGCGGCAGGATTCACGGTCAACGTCATTCTGGTTCCTCTCCTCTCAATCCTGCGAGGATTCTAGCAGGGGCAAGAAACGCTCGTGCCCATTCAGTGGGCGTTCATGTGTGTTCCGGTTCAGCGAGGCGGCAGTTTCCACGCGAGCCGGTGCGTGCACGCGACATTCGTGGAAGCGAACCCGCCGCTTCCCGCGCCTTGCTGAGGGCTGTCGGCCTCGGTCAGAGTCTTTCCGCCCACTTTGATCGAGCAGTGCAGTTTCGGCAGATCGCCGCTGGCCGAGACCCATGTGGCGGTGACCGACGCGAGCTGACTGCCCTTTTGCGCAGCGCACGACGCGTGGAACGGCAGCGGCCTGTCCGTTGGGCCGCCCGTGTCGCCGCACGCCTCCAGAACCTTCTGCGCAGGAGTCTCCGAGTTGTTGTAGACGCCCCAGGAGATCACCGCGTGCGCCGCAGGCTCTGCGGTCACGGAGAACTCCACCACCTGCCCGGCAACCCCCTCCGCAGAACTGACCGGCACCGCAGTCGGGGCAGCCGAGCCGGTTCCGCATCCCATGAGGCAGGAAACGGCGAGAGAAGACACGATCAAATCCGTCATATGCGCCAAGGTGATGCGTTCCGCCAGCTCACGCATATGAAACCCTCGCGAAGGACTCCGTCGTTGCACAGAGGCGAGGCTACACCATGCCATGGATACGCACAGCGGTTGAGCGTCATCCCACAACTGATCTGTTCCGTATGAGAGCGTGGTCATCGTCGGCGGTCATGAGCATACTGGCCACTCATCGCCTGTCCAGGGCTCAAGGCATCGCTACAGGATGTCCGCAAGCTCCCCCGCCCCACGATTTTCTGCACTCCCGAGTCGGAGCCGAGGTCGAGCCTGCGCCGAGCCCAGTCGAACCGCCTTCACCGCATCAACGAGATAGCACGACCTGTCCGGACTAAAGTGCCGTGAACATGCCACTTTCGTTCTCCAATCGTCCTTCGCCACGAATGTGCCTCAGAAGGTACCTTTAGGACTTGCAGAATAGGGCACATCCACGCCGCACGCGAGCAAAGCGAGTGTCGTGCCGCCTCCGGCGAGCGCTCCGCGATGCGCCGCCGCGTCGACTCCGTACGCGCCGCCAGAGATGACGGCGCCTCCGGCTTCGGCGATCTCACAGGACCATTGCGCAGCGACCCGCTCCCCGTAGCCGGTGCTGGCCCGTGTGCCCACCACCGCGCAGCTGAACCCGGTTGCCGTCGCGAGGTCGATGTCGCCGAGCGTCCACAAGGCGAGTGGTTCGGCGAGCGCGAGCCTGTGGTGTCCGCCGCCGTCCCGAGCCCGTGCTTGCTCGAAAGCCAGCAAGCGCCAGGCGGGCCAATCGGGTGAGTCCGCAGTGATGAGACGACCCCCGAGCTGGGTGATTTTTTCGAGGTCGTGCCGGGCGAAATCGCACTCTCGGCGCGCGCAGGTCAGCTCTCGAAGTTTCCTCTGCTCATGGGGAAGCTCGTCTTTGGAGATCAGACGAGCTGCTTCGACCACGTCCCGCTCTTTGAGGAATTCGATCAGCTCAGGGCAGGGCGGTTCCACGACTCGGGACAAGTACGCCCAGGCCAGTTCGCGTTCGTCGCGCCTCATGCCGCGCTCCGGTCTCGGAACGACAGCGCCTGGGCCACCTCGGACACGCAGGGGCGGTCTTTGCCAGCGAGGTCGCTGAGCGTCCACGCGACCCGCAAACACCGATCTGCCCCTCGGGCGCTGACCATGCCGCGGCGCAGCGCAAGCTCCAATGGTTGCAACGCGGGTTTGTCGAGGGGGAACTCTTGGCGCAGGAACGGGCCGGGCACTTGCGCGTTGGTGCGCCACCCGTAGTTCTGCCATCGCTTCGCGGCCGCAGTCCGCGCTTCGGCGACTCGCGCCCGGACAGTCTGCGATGATTCGCCTCGTTCGTGTTCGAACATGCCCGCGGATATTTGGTGCAGCCGCACCCTCAGGTCGACTCGGTCGATGAGCGGGCCGGAGAGCTTGCCAAGGTAGCGCCGTCGAAGCTGTGGCGGACACACGCAATCAAGGTCGCGAGACGGCGCGCACGGACATGGGTTGCACGCCAGGACCAGTTGGAACCGGGCCGGGTAGCGAGCCACCCCGTCGCGTCGCGCGATGCGGACTTCGCCCTCTTCGAGCGGTGTTCGCAGCGATTCCAGGGATTTCGCGCCCATCTCCGCGCATTCGTCGAGGAACAGCACGCCGCAGTGCGCTTTCGACACCGCTCCAGGAGTGGCCATGCCCACGCCGCCGCCGACGAGGGCGGTGACCGACGTGGTGTGGTGCGGCGCGATGAACGGCGGACGAAGCACGACCGGATGCTCTTCGGAAAGCGAGCCCGCCAAAGAGTGGATGGCGGTCACCTCAAGGGCTTCGTCGTCGCTGAGCTGGGGCAGGAGCCCGACCAGTCGGGCGGCGAGCAGGGTTTTGCCGACCCCGGGGGGTCCGGTCAGCATGAGGTGGTGCGCGCCTGCGGCAGCCACTTCCAGCGCGAATCGCGCTTCTTCGTGTCCGACGACATCGGCGAGGTCGGGACCTGGATCTGCAGTCTGCTGGGGCTTCGGTGAGGGCTGGGGCAGCTCGCGCTGCCCGCGCAGCCATGAGCACAGTGCTGTGAGCGACGGGGCTCCGTGCACTCGCAATCCCGTGACCAGGCCCGCCTCGGACAGGTTCGCCTCTGGCACCACCACATCCGACCAGCCTGCCCGCCTCGCCGCGAGCACGGCGGGCAGAACTCCTCGCACGGGGCGCAGTCTGCCGTCCAATGCCAGCTCGCCAAGGACGACGGCGCGTTTCGCCGCGTCGGCGGGCAGCCCGCCGGACGCGACGAGCACTGCGACCGCCAACGCGGCGTCGTGCATCGAGCCGACTTTGCGCACGGTGGCAGGAGACAGTGCGAGGGTGACCCGGCCTTGCGGCCATGCGGCCCCGCTGTTGCGCACCGCAGCCCGGATCCGGTCGCGGGATTCTTGCAAGGCGGTGTCGGGCAGGCCGACCAGGCACACCCCTGCCGCTCCTGGGTCGAGGTACGCTTCAACCTCGATGATGATCCCTTCGACCCCGATCACGCCGACGGAATGCGATCTGCCCATCGCCATCACGCCACCCCCTTGTGATGGCGCAGCTCAAACGCGCCTGGATGCCGGATCACGGCGCAGATCAGGTCGAAGCGCAACGAGCCCGCGGTCGTGACCGCGGGCTCGTTGCGCAACCACTCGCCCGCGGCCGCGCGCAGCCGCAGGCGAGCGCTGTGGTCCACGAGCCGTTCGGTGGGTTTGGAGCCGATGGCGCCGTGTGCGATGACGGCGATGAAGCAGAGCGCGCCGCCGTCCCTCGCAACAACGCCGATCCGGTGGTCGCGCGAGCGCCAGTCCGCTTCGATGACGGCCATGCCGTTCGCGCGCAACAGTCCGCAGGACAGCAGCAACGCCTGATCGGCCAGCTGCGGCCGCCTCGCGGCCGGATGCGTCCGGCAACGGGTGATCCGCTGCGCGGAGTTGAGTCGTTTCGTCATACCTGGTTCCTCTCTGTGCCCGAGCAGCGCTCGTGACATCAGGGAACCGGGGATCTCCGACAGGATGCGGGGTTTTTCCGGGGAAAGCGAGAACTGTGGATAATTTTCTGATCGTCCACAGGCCCCTCGGGGGCTACTCGGCTGGACAGAAGGTGAGCGCCTTCGCCTGGTTCACCTGCACTGCGAGCGCCAGACGGAGATAGGTTTCGCCGGTTTGTGGTGGGCCGAGCAGCTTTTGCCGGAAAAGATCGGCATTGCGCGCGTAAAGGTTGAGCTCTGTGCGCAGTTGGGCGGGAATCGGCCGGGCCGCGAGACGACGAGTGGCGATTGCCGAGTCCAAGAGCCCTTCGGCAGCGGCGTCCTTGCTGATGCGCATGGCTTTGGCGGAATCCGGGCTGAGCGCTTTGCCAGCGGCGTCGAGCAGCGGCAGCGTCATCGCGCTCGCCCGTGCGCCCACGGACCGGAATTGGGCGCAGGATTCGGCGAGACCTTGGGAAGCCGGGCCGACGCTCGGCGCTGTCGCGGGCGAGTCCGGGGCGCGCAGCAGATCGGGCAGCCCCCGGACTGCTTTTTCGAGCACAGGCAGGTGCGCCGCGCAGGCTTGCGCCTCTGGCGCTGGCCGGTTCGGGGCCAGCTCGAAGCGCACGCCCCAGCCGTCCTGCTCGCCCGAGAGCGGCAGGATGACTTGGCAGTTGTCGGCGGTTTCGGCGACCACGAGGGCGGTGCTCCCGTCGAGTTTGATTTGGCGCTGCCACGCCCGCGCGGGCGGCGGGCCTTGGCGCTGCGTCAGCAGCGTGAGATCTCTGGGGTCGTATCCGATGTAGACGAGCGCGCCCGAGAACCGGTCGGCCCCGGCGGCGTCGACGAAAACACAGCCAGTCCGCTTGGGGCTGGCTTCTCGCTGCTGGCTGACCGCCCCGTTCGCGAACGGCGCGACGTCCTGGGCCTGGACGCCTGCGCAGGCGTCCGCTGTGCGCCAATCCAACGAGTTCGCAGCGTCCAGGGTTTGGTTTTTGGCTTTGCCGCAGTGCGAGACCAGCAGGGCGAGTGCGACGAGCACGAGCACGAGCACGAGCCGTCGTGTCTCGTTTCGCCACACGGGTCGAGTGTAACCAGTCGGGAATCCATGCGACGGCGAAAGGCCGGGCACGGGCGCTAGCTGAAGTCCACGCCCTGCGCGAGCGGCAGCTCGGCCGAGTAATTCACTGTTGCGGTGCAGCGGCGCATGTACGCCTTCCACGAGTCCGACCCGGACTCACGTCCGCCGCCGGTCTCTTTCTCGCCGCCGAAGGCGCCGCCGATCTCTGCCCCGGAGGTGCCGATGTTGACGTTCGCGATGCCGCAGTCCGAGCCGGAGGCCGACAGGAACCGCTCCGCTTCCCGGACGTCGTTGGTGAAAATCGCGGAAGAGAGGCCCTGCGGCACGGCGTTGTTGAGCGCGATGGCCTCGTCCAGCTCGGCGTAGGCGAGCACGTACAGGATCGGCGCGAAGGTTTCTTGCGCGACCACCGCGGTGTGGCCGGGCATCCGCACGATCGCGGGGGAGACGTAATAGGACTCGCCCGGCCCGTCGGCGGCGCAGCCGGGAGGGGTCGGGGCGCGTTCCCCGCCGACGAGGACTTTGCCGCCCTCGTGCTGCGCCTGCTCCAGGGCCTTCGCCATGCCTTCGTAGGCGCCGCGGTGGATGAGAGGCCCGACGAGCACGCCCTCCGAGAGCGGGTTGCCTATTCTCAGGCCCTGATACGCGCTGACAAGCCGGGGGACGAGTTCCTCCACGACGCTCTCGTGGACGATGAGCCTGCGCAGCGTGGTGCAGCGCTGCCCGGCAGTCCCCGCCGCGGCGAAGACCACGCCGCGCAGCGCCAAGTCCAGGTCCGCGCTCGGGGCGACGACAGCCGCGTTGTTCCCGCCGAGCTCCAAAAGGCTTCGCCCGAAGCGGGCGGCGACCCTCGGGGCGACCTCGCGGCCCATGCGTGTGGAGCCAGTGGCGGACACCAGGGCGACCCTCGGGTCGTCAAGCAGCGCTTCGCCGGCGCCTGGGCCGCCGAGCACGAGCTGATGGGTGTTCGGGTCGTTGCCGGTGTCCTCGAGCGCTCGGCGCAGGAGCCCATGGCAGGCGACGGCGGTGAGCGGGGTGAGCTCGGACGGCTTCCACACCACGGTGTCGCCGCAGACCAAGGCGAGGGCGGTGTTCCACGCCCACACGGCCACGGGGAAGTTGAACGCGGAGATCACGCCGACCACCCCGAGCGGGTGCCATGTCTCGCGCAGCGCGTGCCCTGGGCGCTCGGAGGCGATGGTTTTGCCGTAGAGCTGGCGGGAGAGCCCGACCGCGAACTCGCAGACGTCGATCATCTCTTGCGCCTCGCCGAGCGCCTCGGTGGTGATCTTTCCGGCTTCCAGGGTGACGAGCGCGGCCAACGCGGTTTTGTGTTCGCGCAGAAGCTCCCCGAGACGGCGCACCACGGCGCCGCGGGCGGGGGCGGGCACCTCGCGCCACGCGAGGAACGCTGTATGGGCCGCCGCGACCGAAGCCGCAACCCCTTGTCCGTCATCGGCCTTCAGGCGCAGCAGCTCGCCGCCGGTGATCGGCGTGCGCACAGCGAGCGAATCGGGGCCTTCGCCCGTCCAGGCCCCTTGGTCGATGCGCAGTTCGGCGAGCGCTTCGGCGAGGAGCCGGCGCAGGCTGGGTTGGATCGGGTTCTCGGTCATAGCGTTCTTCCTATCTGGTCGGGTGCGAGTCCGAGCTTTCGGGCCGCGTCGGCGCGGGAGGCGTGTTCTTGGGCGCGGTACAGCGCGTCGGGGTCGAGGATCTCATGGCCGAGCGCCCCAGAGAGCCAGTCCTGGTCGTAGTCTGCTTGCGGCGGCCTCGGGGGCGTGTCGGCCTCCTCGTCGACGTTGGACTGGAAGATGCCGGCGGCGCTGCGCGGCAGGAAGTCCTCGTAGAGGATGGGCGCAGCGCGCACGCCTCCTTTGTTGTCCGCGGTGTAGGTGAAGAAGCCGAGCCCCTGCTCGGCCAACGCGGCCTCGGTCATCGGGAAGAAGTCCGGCCACACCCGTGCCGCGGCCTGTTGTCCGGTTATGCCCTCGGCGGCGCGCAGCGCGTCGGCGGCGGCCAAAGCTTGGTCGTAGCGCTCCCGCCCGGCTTTGGTGAGCGCGACGCCGCGCGCCTCCACTTCGCCGAAGCGCACCCGCAGGCTCCCGGGGCGGATCGTCCCGTCCGCTTCGCGGAAGGACCTCGGCTCGTCCAGGGCGCGGAAGGAGGTTTGCCGTAGGAGCACGTCTGGTCCTGGCCAGCGCGGCGGGCCTTGGATCTCGTCGATCATCTTCAGCCCCAGGGCCGCGAGGCGGCGGTAGAGCTCGTCGATGTCGAGGACTCGGGGGGTGAGGTGGTTGATGTGCGTCGAGGTGACGCCGCCGATGTCGGCGGCCACGGCGGAGACCGCCTCGAGCTCGCGGTACCACGGGCCGTCGATCGGCTCGGGGGAGAGGGCGAACGCTTTCGCGGCGAGGAGCACGAACTCTTCGGCGGCCTCCGGGGGCAGGCCGTCGTCTTGCGCGGCGCGGTCGGCGAGCTCGAGGAGGCGCGGGGGGAAGAGCTGGCGGCGGGCGAGGAACGCTTCCAGGCGCGGGCGCAGGTCGTCGTTGAAGAACGCCGGATCGCGCACCGCGAGCATCGAGGTGAACACCCGGAACGGGTTGCGCTCGAGTTCGGCGGGGCTCGTCGGGCGGAATGCGGTGGAGACCACCGGCACAGGGGTCGGCTTCGCGTCGCGCAAGTCGTAGAACCCGACCGGGAACATGCCGAATCCAGCAAAGATCCGGCAGACTTGCGCAAGCTCCTCGGGCGTGCCGACGCGTATCGCGCCGTGCCGCTCCGCCCCGACGCGCTCGCGTGAAGGCGCAGTTCCGCAATAGTCTTGGTTCACTTGCTCCGTGACGTCCACCAGTGTCGTGTAGGCGGGCACTTCGACGCTGTAATGCGCGGAGAGGCGTTCGGCGAAACGGGCCCGCAATGCGTGGCGTGCGACCATCTCCTACCCTTCCTTCATGGTCTTTGAGTCTCTCCCCGACGGCGCGGCGCCTGCGTCGTCGCCCGAACCTGCCCGTATCGACGAGTTGGACCGGCTCTTGGTGCGCGAGCTTGTGGCCGATGGCCGCGCGACGCTCGCCGAATTGGCCAAGGCGACCGGGCTTTCGGTTTCCGCCGTCCAATCCCGTGTGCGCAGGCTCGAAGCGAAAGGTGTGATCGCCCGGTACACCGCCGCCGTCGACCACGAGGCGCTCGGCCGCCCGCTCGCCGCTTTCGTCGCCATCACGCCTTTCGATCCTTCCGCTCCCGACACCGTCCCTGCGTTGCTCAGAGGCGTCCCAGGGGTTGAGGCCTGTTACTCCGTGGCGGGCGAGGAGAGTTACGTCCTTTTTGTCCGCACCAGCTCGCCGAGGGAGTTGGAGCGCCTGCTCCAGCAGATCCGCGCCACGGCCGCGGTGAGCACCCGGAGCACCATCGTCTTGCAGACATTCTACGACAACGCGCAGAACGTCTAGCGGAAATATTATCGCACAAAAGCAAAGAAAAAGAAATATTTGCAGTATTTGCGTACAAAAATCATAAAGATTTTGCTAGGATGGTTGCATGACCGCGACCTTCCTGCCCGCAGCAGCTTCCATCGTCGCGCCAGGAGACGTGCTCGAATCCTTGGCGAAGTCCCAGTTGGTCGACGGTTTTCCGTTCGTCCTCGACCTTGAGCGATCACGGGGCAGCTGGCTCGTGGACCAACGGGACCGCACAAGCTACCTGGACATGTTCGGCTTCTTCGCCTCCAACGCGCTCGGCATGAACCACCCCGCGCTCGCCGAGGACGGGGAATTCCTCGCCGAACTGGGGCGCGCGGCGGTCAACAAGCCGTCGAACTCAGATGTCTACACCACGCAGCAGGCCCGGTTCGTCGAGGTCTTCCGCAGGGTTCTCGGCATCGCGGAGCTGCCGAGGCTCTTCTTCATCGACGGCGGCGCGCTGGCGGTGGAGAACGCCTTGAAAGTGGCTTTCGACTGGAAGAGCCAGCGCAATGAGGCCGAAGGCAGGTTCGGCCCGGACGGGAAGCCGCTCGGCGCCAAAGTGCTGCATCTGACCGGGGCGTTCCACGGCCGCAGCGGCTACACGATATCGCTCACGAACACCGACCCGGCCAAAACGGACCGTTTCCCCACGTTCGACTGGCCCCGGATCGAGACCCCGCACACCGGCCTTGACGACGTCCCGGCGGCTGAGGAGCGCGCGCTGGCCCAGATGCGGGCGGCCTTCGCCGCGCACCCCCACGACATCGCGTGCTTTCTCTGCGAGCCAGTCCAAGGCGAGGGCGGCGACCGGCATATGCGCCCGCAGTTCTTGCGCGCGGCGCAGGATCTCTGCCACGAGCACGACGCGCTTTTCGTCGTGGACGAGGTGCAAACCGGCGTCGGGATGACGGGGACGATATGGGCGCACCTTGGGCTGGGCCTTGAGCCGGACATCGTTGCTTTCGGCAAGAAGACCCAGGTCTGCGGCATCATGGCAGGACGCAGGGTCGAAGAGCTCAAGACGAACGCGACCCGAGTCTCCTCCCGGATCAACTCGACTTGGGGCGGCAATCTCACGGACATGGTGCGCGCCCGGCGGATCTACGAAGTCATCGAGGCGGAAAATTTGGTGGAGCGCGCCGCCCGCCTCGGCGAAGTCCTGCTCTGCGGCCTCGTCGACCTCGCGCAGCGTCACCCAGGCATGGTCGAGAACCCGCGCGGCAAGGGCCTGATGTGCGCGATCGACTTGCCGAGCGCGTCGATCCGCGACGCCGTTGTGGCGGATCTCTTTGCGAAGGAGCAGGTTGCCATAGTCGGCACGGGGGAGCGGGGCATTCGCTTGCGCCCGGCCCTCACGGTCGCCGCAGAGGAGCTCGGCCTCGCGCTCTGCGCCCTGGACCGGGCGTTGAGCCGGGTCAGGACAGGTGCGAACGGGTGAGACTCCTGTTGCGGTCACGGCGATGGCGAAGCAGGGGCCGAAAAGCAGCTCCAGCGGCGAGGGCTGCGGACATGGGGTTAACATACATCCATGAGTGTTGTCGTGGTCGCCGTCCTCACGCCGAAGCCGGATCGTCGCGACGAGGTCCGATCCGCGCTCGTCGACGCGGTCGAGGCCACGCACCCGGAGCATGGCTGCGAGCTCTACAGCCTTAATGAGAACGACGAGGTGTTCGTGTTCGTGGAGCGTTGGTCGAGCCGAGAGGCGTTGGACGCGCACCTTGGGGGGCCGGTGCTGCAGAAACTGGGCCCGCTCTTCGAGGCGGCGCTCACCCGGTCAGTCGTTCAGATCCTGAACCCTGTGGAGGCGGGAGACCCCGAGAAGTCCTCTGTTTGAGCAAAAGCCTGACGGCAGGCTGCTCGCTCCGGGCGATTGGTTCGCCTCCCGACAGGTGGTGTCGTTCCTGGGCCGGGGCGGACGCGCCGAGGTCTACGCCGTGCGCGAGCCGCTGACCCAACGGTTCGAAGCGCTCAAGATCCTCTTCCCCGCGTACGCGGGCATTCCCGCCGAGCGCGATCAGTTCGCGCACGAGTACGTGGTGACGCGCAACTTGGAACATCCCAACATCCTGGTGCCGACCGAGCTGGGCGAGACGCTGCGCACCTTGTGGCTCAGCTTCCCCGTGGTCGCGCAGCACAGCGCCTCGGCGCTGATCCCCAAACGCGCAGAGATCCCGGATTTGGGCAGGTTCGAGATTTTGCTCCGCCAAACCGCGTCGGCGTTGGAGGGCGCCCACGCCCATCGTGTCGTGCATTTGGACGTCAAGCCCGCCAACCTGTTGGTCGCCCTGAGCCCGGACTTCACGGTGTATCTGAGCGACTTCGGCTGCGCCGAGGAGATCGTCGACGGAGCGGGCCACGCGAACCGCCTCGCCTCGCTGCCGTACGCCGCGCCCGAGCTGCTCACCGCGCGGCGCGGGGATTACGGCCCCATCGGCCCGGCCACGGATCAGTACGCCCTCGCGGCGAGCGCGATGGAGCTGTTGACCGGGAAGCCGCCGTTCCCGAAGGGAACCACATGGGCGGTGGCGGGCGCGCACCTGAAATCGGCGCCGCCGAGCGCCCGCCAGCGCGCGCCGTGGCTGCCGCCCGCTGTGGACTCGGTGTTGCACAAGGCCCTCGCCAAAGCCCCTGGGGCGCGCTACCGGAGCTGCGGGGAGTTCGCCGACGTGCTCCTCAGAGTCCTGCAGTACCGCGCTGTCGGGTGATATGGCACGATCTCTTGTGACATGTAACATGGTATTAACACACAAGGTTGGGCGCGGGTCACACGACACGATATCGTCAAAGCACTTTCATTCGTCTCGAACGTAAGGACACAGCGTTTGACCGTACCAACGGATAACACGAATACCGCAGTTCCGGCGGATGCGTACTTGGCCAAAGAAGACGAGGGCTATCACAAAGGGCTCGGCAACCGGCAGATCCAGATGATCGGCATTGGCGGCGCGATCGGCACGGGACTGTTCATGGGGGCGGGCCTCAAACTGCACAGCGCGGGCCCGGGCCTGTTCCTCGCGTACGGCCTGTGCGGCTTGTTCGTCTTTTTCATCCTGCGCGCCTTGGGCGAGCTGGTGCTGCACCGGCCCTCGTCGGGCTCGTTCGTGTCGTACTCGCGCGAGT
>JGI2924J29684_1077177_pt1 | contig 14337 bp, 13 predicted proteins | sample BenlonsequencITS_FD_29684 | JGI IMG/M metagenome (IMG submission 29684)
ATCCTCGAGGATCGCGTCAGGCATCTCATTAGTCCGAATAAAATTAAATGGGAGCAGTGGATGGATGTGATGACCACGGCTCATCGGCTGGGCATGAAATCCACGGCAACCATGATGTTTGGCCATGTTGAGACCTATGAGGAACGTATCTTGCATATGCTCCACGTGCGCGAAGCTCAGGATCGCACGGGAGGGTTTACCGCCTTCATCCCCTGGAGTTTCGCGCCCTCGAATACGGAATTGGGCGGAGAAGGCAGTACCGGTGTAGAGTATTTGCGAACTCTTGCGGTGGCGCGCTTAATGTTGGATAATGTCCCTAATATTCAAGCCTCCTGGGTTACCCAAGGGGCCAAGATGGCCCAAGTGGCCTTGCGCTTTGGAGCCAACGATTTTGGCAGCACCATGCTCGAAGAGAACGTTGTGCGCGCGGCCGGAGTGCAAACTCGTGTTCCTTTACGGGAAATTATTCGCTGCATTGAAGATGCGGGATACCAGGCAGTACAACGCAATACTCATTATGAGCGGTTAAAGGTCTACGGGAAGGAAGTGTAGTTGGATGCGCAGGCGACCACGTGGGGATGGCAATATGCCGCTCTTGGAACACGTTCTTGCTCTTCGTAAAGTACTCGTTATAGCCGCCTATGCTGTTGCCATAGGAACTGTCCTTGGCTGGTTTTTTAGTGATCAGACCTTTGCCTATTTAGCTTACCCGGTCTTAAGGCTGAAAAACATTACGTTTATTACCACTACCCCAATGGAGCCAATGTTGGTAAAGCTGAAAGTCTCTTTATTAATAGGGGTTGCCTTATCTCTGCCCGTCATCCTCTGGCAGATTTGGAGCTTTGTCTTGCCGGCCTTAAAGCAAAACGAAAAAAAATATCTTTATATCATTGTTCCCAGTTCTCTTCTTCTTTTTATCGGTGGTGCGGCCTTATGTTTTTTTGTTATTTTGCCGATGGGAATTAAGGTTCTGCTTTATGCGGGCGGGGGTATGGTTCAGTCAACACCTTTTGTAACGAAAACCTCTTACTTGGGTTTCCTTATCACCTTTCTCGGGACCTTCGGACTTGTCTTTCAGCTTCCCATCGTACTTTTAATCTTAATTCGTATAGGAATTTTGTCGCCCAGAACGTTAGCGAAGAAACGACGTTGGGCAGTTTTGATTATTATAATCTTGGCCGCTGTTGTTTCACCGACCCCGGATTTATTTACTCAATTTCTAATGGCAGCTCCTATGTATTTCCTTTTTGAGATTAGTATTTGGTTGGGATACATTGTGGAACGGAAGAGAACAAAAGCACTGGCGTCTCAGTAAAGTGCGGACTGATTGAAATCCGGCGGAGATTTGGAGATTATTTAAGGTGAAAATTGAGTTTAAATGACACAGAACGGTTAAAGGAATAGAAGGTTTGGGATAAAGGGGGCAGAAATATGGGCTTGACAGAAATCCTCCTAATTCTGGGTATTGCCTTAATCTTGTTTGGGCCTGAGGATTTACCGGAAATCGCTCGAACAATAGGGAAAATAGTTTTTGAGCTTCGAAAAGCGACTCAAGATGTAACCCGAGAATTTCAAGGTACAATTGATACTCCCCGCAACGCTTTTAATAAAGCAATGGATTTTAGTGAAAACATGCCTGAAACCACCCCCCCGCAGAGTCCGCAGGAAACAGAAAAGGCTGATGCGGATGAAGAATTATTGACATTTGAGGATGAAAATCCTGCAGATCCGCTAGCGGAACTACCATCAGATATGGTATCTTATGAAGAAAAAGGTGCGAGCAGGTGAATCGGTTTTGAAACAACTCTGGCTCTTTAATCAGATAAATTCAGATCTTCAAAAGGTTGAAAAAGAACTTACAAAATTTGTGGAGACGGACTATCCGATCCTCCAGGAGTCTGGTATCCACTTATTAACTGCCGGAGGCAAACGTTTACGTCCGGCTTTTACGCTGTTGGCAGGTAAATTTTATGCTTGCTCGATAGAAAAGCTTATCCCCGTAGCCATGGCCTTGGAGCTTATTCATATGGCTACTTTAGTTCATGATGATGTGGTGGATGCCTCTCTGACAAGAAGAGGCAGACCAACCGTCAAAGCAAATTGGGGAAATATCGTTTCAGTTGAAACGGGCGACTATTTACTGGCCAAATCGTTAATTCTTATCTCCCAAATAGACCATCCTGAGGTCTCCCGTATCTTGGCGGAAGTAAGCGTGGAGATGTGTCAAGGGGAGATTCAACAGATTAAGGCTTCCTTTGATGTAGAGCAGAACTTAAAACAGTATTATTTCAGGATTAAGCGTAAAACGGCCTTGCTGATTTCCGCTTGCTGTAAGCTTGGGGCTTTGGTTTCTGAGGCTCCCAGACATCAGGTTTGGGCTTTGGGAGCCTATGGCCATTCCTTAGGTATGGCTTTCCAGATTGTCGATGATGTTTTGGATATTACGGCAAAGCCTTCCGAGTTCGGAAAACCCATTGGCGGAGATCTTCGCCAAGGAATTATGACCTTGCCAATGATTCTGGCCCTCAGATCTTCTCCCAAAGGTTCGCGTCTTCATGAGTTATTAAAGAAAGTTGATAAATCGGATGCTGAAGTTACGGAGACGATTCACTTGATTAAGGCCACCGGAGCCATTGATCAATCTATGCAAATCGTCGATGCCTATATTAGTAAAGCTAAAAGGCGCCTCCAGGATCTGCCGAAGGTTTCATCCCGGAAGGCACTGGAAGATTTAGCGGATTTTATTGCTGTTCGAAAATTTTAAGAATCGTCAAAGAAAATGGGCCTTCCGCAATGTTTCTACGGAAGGCCTTGGTTGTCGATTGGCGGAGGCTGGCGCTTGCTTGAATTCCGGTTTTGGAAATGATAAACTAGTACAAATGAGGGTACATTGAACTATGGCCTCGTCAGCAGAGAGCTATAAAGTCGGGTTTATCAAGCCTTTCATTTAAGGTTCAATAGACCCGGCTTTTGTATGATGCTCATAAATAAGGAGGCAATCACGTGAAAGAACATCAAGAGAGTGCCGTGGACAAATTATGGCGCATCTTCAGTTCCATGAAATTAGGACTGGTTTTGCTTGGAGTTATTGCATTCTTCGCTGGTATAGGAACCTTATTTCCTCAGATGGATGTTGATCCCGACAAAGCTCAGGCAGTGGGCAAGCTGTGGCAGACCTTAGGATTTACGAATCTCTATGGTACATACTGGTTTCGTTTGCTGTTAGGCCTGCTGTGTATTAATCTCATTATCTGCAGCATTCAAAGGTTCCAAGGCATTTATAACCGGACGTTTAAACTTAACCCTCCGGAAAACAGCAGCGTCATACCTAAAAAGGTTCAGGAGACATGGCAAGGAGACGGCGAATCCCTGCGCAAATCTGTACAAGATGTTTTGCGGCATAGGGGTTTTAGAGTCGTTTTTGCTGAAAAAGACAAGCAATGGGGTTTTACAGCCATAAAACGACGCTGGGGAAATTGGGGATCCTTCATTTCTCATGTGTCCTTTGTTGTTTTGGTTATCGGAGCTGTCATCGGCTCTTCTCTGGGATTCAAAGGCTTCTTGATGGCAGGTACGGGGACGACAGTGCCCATCCATTCCATTCAAGTATCCCGGGGTACTGTCAAGGAAACCTTTGATGTCCTGATTAATTCGGCAGAAGATCGTATGTTAGCCAATGGTCAGAGAGATAATTGGTATACGGATCTGAGCATTTTGCAGAATGGCAAGGTTATGGCCCGCCATACCATTTCCGTTAATCATCCGTTTACTTATCAAGGAGTTACCTTCTATCAATCCAGTTTTATTAACGGGGTTCATCTTACCGCAGATGTTAAAGGACAGAAGATTCCCGTTACCTTGGAAGATCGAGGCGGAAATTATTTTAATGCTCCTGGGACAGATCTCTATCTTGTAGCATCAGCGATTAATAGTGATTCTCAAAAACCTTCGATGCTATTTGAGGTTTTTAAGGGTATGAGTGAGGATGCTGTACAGTCCGGCCAGCTTGATTTTGGGCAAACCATTGATATTCAAGGTGCTTATAAACTTACTCTCGATGGGAACTCCGGCTATACAGGCTTACAAGTCAAACAAGATCCGGGGGTTATGATTATCTGGTTAGGATGTGCCTTATTGCTTCTGGGGTTAATCTTGTCCTTTTACTGGCGCCCGATTCTTGTCAGCGGCATATTTCAGGCTGAGAAGGACAACCGGGGAGAGTTAACCATGGGTGTTTCCACTGGAAAAGTAGTTGGCGGTGTTAAAGAGGTCTTTGACCGATTAGTTGGAGAAATACGAGCAAACTAGTAAAAGAGTATCAAGGTAAGGAGGATAAAATCTTGAATCTTGGATTACAGAACCTTGAATCATCTGCGTTTTACGTTACGGTGATGGCTTATATTCTTTGCATGATGCTATATTGGGTTTGGATCGGTATAAAGAAAGACCTGATTGGCAGTTTGGCAACCTACATCGCGGCTCTCGGTCTGATAGCTAATACGGCAGCCATTGTTATTCGCATGGTAATTTCAGGACATCCGCCGCTGTCTAATGGCTACGAATTCCTTTTAACCTTTGTTTGGGGAATTATGGCAGTTTATTTGTATATCGAGTATCGTTACAAGTTAAAGTCATTGGGTGCTTTTGTGATGCCCATACCTGTCTTGCTCTTGATGTTTATCATTATGAGCATGGGGCCTGAGGAACGGGTAGCTCAGGCAATTCCTCCGGCTTTAAAAAGCCAATGGCTTACTTTCCACGTGGTAACTGCTATGCTGGCCTATGGAGCCTTTGCCATCTCCTTTGGTTTGGGGATCATGTACCTTCTTAAACTTAAGGAAGAAGGCAGGGGATGGGAAGCGAAACCTCAAGGGATTATTGCCCGTTTTCCGGATTTAGAAACCCTTGATGAATTGTCCTATAAAGTGATAGGGTTTGCTTTTCCTCTTTTAACCCTTTGCATTATTACCGGAGCAATCTGGGCAAATTATGCTTGGGGTACTTATTGGTCCTGGGACCCCAAAGAAACTTGGTCTTTAATTACATGGATTATTTATGCAGCTTATTTACATGCCCGTTTGATGTATGGCTGGAAAGGAAAACGTGCGGCTTGGATGGCTGTCTTAGGTTTCGCCGCCGTATTATTTACGTTCTTTGGAGTTAACTACTTCTTACCGGGACTGCACTCTTACGCCCAATAGAAAAAGTATTAATTGTAAGAAATCTTTAGTTTTGGGGCAGGGGAAATGTCTGAATAGGGCGAATTATATCTGGGAGAAAGCTTGAGAAGGTGACAGTATTTTATGCCGCAGTATTATCCGATTTTTATGGATTTAAAGGATCAATCCATTTTGGTTGTTGGAGGAGGAAACGTGGCTCTGCGCAAAGTACAGACTCTATTGAAACATGGGGCCGTCGTTCGTGTTGTTTCTCCGGAAATTGTGCCCGAGCTGAGAAGTTTGATCAATGATACGACTTGTTGTTGGTTTGAAAAAGAATATTCCTCGGAAGACATTGGCGAAGCCCGCCTCGTTTTTTCCTGCACTGAAAATGAAGAAGTCAATAGGCAAGTGTCATTTGATGCCAAGAGTCAATATCGTCCAGTTAATGTCGTGGACGATCCCGAAAAATGCAGCTTTATAGTTCCCTCCATTATGGAGCAGGGAGATTTGAAAATAGCTGTTTCCACAGGAGGAAGTAGTCCTATTGTAGCCCGGCAGATACGCGCAGAATTGGAAAAGCTATTTGGATCCGAGATGAAGGAGTATTTGCGCTTACTGAAAACTTGGCGTACTATTGTCAAAAATGATTTGTCGCCCGAAAAACGGAGCGTATTTTGGGAGCGTATAACGGACGGCGAAGTCAGGAAACTAATTCAAGAGAACCGACTATCCGAAGCGGAAGGAGTGGTTAAGCAGTGTTTCCAATCGCTGTTGGCTTAAACCACCAAGGGACGCCTGTCGAAATAAGAGAGAAAATGAGTTTTCAACCTTCTCAGATTCAGGAGGCCTTAAAAAAGCTAAGGAATTATCCTGCGCTTGAAGGTGTTCTAATTCTCAGTACCTGTAATCGAACCGAAGTGTATGCTGCCACAACAGATGTTGAAGTGGGTATTGTCTCCATTAAAAAATTTCTGTCGGCTCATCACGGTATCGACGAAAAACTTTTAAACCAATATCTTTATGTCCATACCCTTTATGATGCTATTCGTCATTTGTTTAGGGTAACAGCAGGCTTAGACTCTATGGTTCGCGGAGAAACTCAAATTCTCGGACAAGTTGCCAGTGCATATCAGCAAGCTAATGACGCAGAAGTTACGAACAAGGCTATTAATGTCTTCTTTCAAACGGCCCTGGCCGTAGGCAAACGAATTCGTACGGAAACTCAAATTGATCAGCATCCTGTCTCTATTAGCTATACGGCGGTGGAGCTTGCCAAGCAACAGTACGGAGAGCTCCAGGGAAAAGGAATTTTAATTTTAGGTGCGGGTGAAATGAGCACCTTAACGATCCGAAACTTGGTTGCTGCCGGAGCCTCCACAGTTATGGTTTCCAACCGTTCTTATGATAAGGCTGTTTCTTTGGCTGAAGAATTTTCCGGTCAGGCGGTTCGCTTTGATGAGATGGATAAGCACCTTGAGACTGTGGACATCGTAATTTCCGCTACGGCTGCCACTCATTTTGTAATTCTCCCTGAGCGAATGAAGACGATTATGGAAAAGCGCCAAGGGCGTCCTTTGTTGCTTATTGATATAGCGGTTCCCCGGGATATCCATCCTGATGTCAAAGAGATCGAGCATATAACCTTATTTGACATTGATGACTTGCGAGGAGTGATCGATCGCCATCATCAGGAACGAGAGCTTGCCGCCCTCAACGCTGAGAAAATTATTGAAGAGGAAATGAACCGGTTCGTAAAATGGCATAATTCACTGTTTGTTGTTCCAACCATCGTTGCTCTGCAGCAAAAGGGTCAACAAATTAAAGATGCGCAGCTGGAACGGGCCATCGAGCGTTTAGGCGGATTAACGCCAAAACAGGAAAAGATTGTGAGGTCAATGGCTAATTCTATAGTCAACCAGCTCTTACATGTGCCAATTACCAACCTTAAAGAATATGCTTCCACATCTCAAGGGCATCTTTACACAGAAATTTTACAAAACCTTTTCGACTTAGATGTTGAGGAAGAAACGAAACGGCAAATGACGCTTGTAAATCAGCATATAAGTCCTGTGCGCCATGGGAGGGCAGAATGAAGAAGATTCGAATCGGAACAAGAGACAGTCAGTTGGCTATGTGGCAGGCAGAGTGGGTGAAACATCGGCTCGAGCAGCTTCATCCGCATCTTAGTTTTGAGCTGGTCCCTATGAAAACCAAAGGGGATAAAATATTAGATGTACCCTTAGCCAAAATAGGAGATAAAGGTCTATTCACAAAAGAATTAGAGCATGGACTGTTAAATAATCAATTGGATATGGCCATTCACAGCCTTAAGGACTTGCCGACAATGTTGCCGGAGGGCTTAGAAATATGCACTTTTTGTGAACGAGAAGAACCAAGAGATGTTTTTTTAAGCAAAAAGGGAATACTCTTGGAAGAATTACCCGAAGGTGCCTTAGTAGGTACGAGCAGTTTGCGTCGTAAATCCCAGCTCAAGCATTATCGCCCTGATCTGTGCTTTACAGATTTGCGGGGCAATCTCCAGACACGCTGGCGAAAGCTGCAAGAGTCGGAGATGGATGGTATCGTCCTGGCTGCAGCAGGGGTAAAACGATTAGGATGGGAAGAGAGGATTACGCAGATTCTTTCCGAAGATCTTGTGCTTTCGGCAGTAGGGCAAGGATCTATTGCCGTTGAAATCGCCCAACAGCGTGATGATATTCGTGGTTTGCTGGCTCCTGTCAATCACCCCGAAACTGAACTTGCTGTCCGCGCGGAACGAATGTTAATGCGTAAACTTGAAGGAGGGTGTCAAGTCCCCATTGGGGCCTTAGGTCAGGTTACTGACGGGAAGATTTTCCTCAAAGGGATGGTTTCCAGCCTTGACGGAAACCGCTTGCTGAAAGCGGAAGGAAGAGGCACTGATCCTGAAAGCGTTGGAATTGAAGTTGCCGATCAATTGCTTAGTTTAGGTGCTGCAGAAATCTTAGCTGAAATTCGCTGAGGAAATTGTACGCTAAAAACTTATCACTAAGTGCTCCAAATCACAAAAGTCGTTTTGAGGATTTGTTATAATGGTTATGAACCCATGATCTATACTCAAAGAACATGGGACGGTTCTGCTGTAACTTGGAACCGTCCCCATTTTCATAGTTGCATCTTCAGCATAGATAGGAGTGTTCAGGTTGAATAAAGGATATGTATATTTAGTCGGGGCTGGCCCGGGAGATCCAAAGTTAATCACGATTAAGGGTTCGGAATGTATTGCCAAGGCAGAGGTTTTAGTTTACGACCGCCTGGCGTCCCGGCGCCTTTTGACCCTTGCCCGCCCGGATTGTGAACTTATCTATGTTGGGAAATCGCCGGATCGTCACACCCTTAAGCAGGATGAGATTAACCAGCTTCTTGTAGACAAAGGACTTGAGGGTAAAATTGTGACTCGTCTTAAAGGGGGCGACCCTTTTGTTTTTGGCCGGGGAGGAGAAGAAGCGGAGGCTCTCTTAGAAGCAGGAATTCCCTTCGAAGTCGTTCCGGGGATTACTTCTGCCATTTCAGTTCCTGCCTATGCCGGAATTCCCGTGACCCATCGGGATTTAACATCGTCTTTTGCTGTCATAACGGGTCATGAAGATCCCACCAAAAATGAAACGTCGATTCAGTGGAATCATATTGCCCAATCCCACGGCACTCTTGTATTTCTCATGGGAATGGAAAACCTTCCTTTGATTGCCCAAAAACTTATGGAGAATGGGAGAAAGCCAACAACTCCCGTTGGGATTATTCAATGGGGCACGAGACCGGAACAGCGCACTTTGGTGGGATCGTTAAATAACATAGCCGAAAAGGTTAAAGAAGAAGGATTTACCAATCCCTCAATTATTATTGTCGGTGAGGTTGTTTCCCTGCGGGAAAAACTTCAATGGTTTGAAAAGAAACCGTTGTTCGGCCAGAGAATCATTGTCACTCGGGCACGCCATCAAGCTAGTGAATTGTCCCAGGCCATAGAAGCTTTAGGTGGAGAGGCCTGGGAATTTCCGGTAATTGAGATTGCCCCGCCAACGGATAAAACGTCGCTGTTGAAAGCCATAGAGGATCTAAAAAGCTTTCAGTGGCTTATTTTTACCAGTGTTAATGGAGTAGAAACCTTTTTCGCAGAACTTTTAGAGCAGAAACGAGATGTGCGGGATTTGGCAGGTATAGAGCTAGTTGCCATCGGCCCGGCCACAAAAGCGGCCTTAGAGAAGCGTGGGCTGAGAGTGGCTTATGTACCTGAAGAGTACCGGGCGGAAAAGATTGTTGAAGGTTTAAACGGCCGTGTTAAGGCAGGAGATAAGGTTTTGCTGGCGAGGGCGGAAGAAGCCAGGAACATTCTTCCTGATTCTCTGAAAGGCATGGGTGTTGAGGTTTGGGATGTTCCTGTTTATAAGACGATACTCGGCAGTGCTAATCAGGATGAACTGCAGAAGATGCTGCAAAATAAGGAAATTGATAGTGTTACTTTTACAAGTTCATCTACGGTGAAGAATTTTATGAAGTTATTGGATGGAAAAATGGATTTACTGCAGAATGTTTTGCTTTATTCCATCGGACCCATAACCAGTGCAACTGCCCGTGAACTGGGACTTACAATGCACAGAGAAGCTTCAGAATATACCATAAATGGCCTTGTCGATGCCTTACTGGAGGGAAAAAAGCATGATTAGTGTTACAAAGCTCTTATTTGATACGGAGTATTTCGGCGACTCTTTGCGCTACAGTCAAAACTCTCTGGGAGCCAAACACGGTACGACGGTTGATTCCGGGCCAGTCGTTGTTTGGAATATGACCCGGACTTGCAATTTGAAATGTGCCCACTGCTATATGGAATCTGACGCACAAAAGTATGCCGGAGAACTGACTACTGAAGAAGCCAAACGCTTTATTGACGACTTGGCAGAGTTTAAATCCCCGGTTATTCTTTTCTCAGGAGGAGAGCCTTTAATTCGCCCTGATTTTTTCGAGTTGGCTGAATATGCCATATCTAAAGGGTTAAGGGCTACCCTGTCCACCAATGGCACCCTAATCACACCGGAAGTTGCCAAACGATTAAAAGAAATCGGTGTATCCTATGTAGGTATCTCTTTAGACGGACTTCAAGATGTTAACGATAAGTTTCGGGGTAAAGAGGGGGCATTTAAGGCAGCCATGGAAGGCATCCAAAACTGTGTTGCCGTAGGACAGCGGGTTGGGCTGCGCTTTACTATTAATCATCATAATTTTCAGGAACTCGATAAGATCTTTGATTTTATCGAAGCTGAAAATATCGATCGGGTCTGCTTCTATCATTTGGTGTATTCCGGACGAGGCAGTCAGATGATCAGTGAAGACGTAACTCCTGAAGAATCTCGACAAGCTATGGAGACTATTATCCGGCGCACCCGGGATTTTGAAGAACGGGGATTGAAAAAGGAAATTCTTACGGTTGACAATCATTGTGACGGGGTTTTTATGTACCTTCAAGCGTTCAAAGATGATCCCAAGAAGGCCGAAAAAATCAAGGGCTTGATTGGCCTTAACGGCGGTAATCGTTCAGGAATTGCCTTCGGAGAAGTTGATCCTATGGGGTATGTGCATCCCGATCAATTCACTCAACACATTACCTTTGGCAATGTTCGGGAGCGTAAATTCGGAGAGATTTGGACGGATCTTTCGCAACCGATTCTTGCCGGGCTTAAAGATAGAAAACCCCTGCTCAAAGGCCGCTGTGCTTCCTGCAATTTCTTAGATATGTGCAACGGCAATTTCCGCACCCGTGCCGAAGCTGTGACAGGAGACTTCTGGGAATCTGACCCGGCTTGTTATTTGACAGACGAGGAGATTGGGATTAGTAAGTAGAGTAAACACCATATGTTTCGGCGAGGATGACTTCTCACAGAGTTTCGAAGTTCAGTTAAACTGAGCGGGTCATTGGATAAGAAGCTGAGCAAGCAGTCTGGGTAAGGCTAATAAGTTTATGTTTTAGGAGGTAGTGGTATGGACCTGAAAAGACGCCCGCGACGGCTACGGTCTAGCGAGACAATCCGCAGAATGGTTCGAGAAAACCATCTGCGCATCGATGATTTGATTTATCCTATGTTTGTCATGCCTGGCGAGAATGAGAGAGTGGAAGTCTCTTCAATGCCAGGAGTATATAACTATTCTCTGGATGAATTTGTAAAGGCTTTGAACGAAGTGGTAAAATTAGGGATACCCGCAATTTTACTGTTCGGTATCCCTGAGAGTAAAGACAGTGTCGGCACAGGGGCCTATGATGAACACGGTATTGTCCAAGAAGCTGTGCGTATCGCGAAAAAACATTATCCTGAGCTTTATGTTATAACGGATGTTTGTCTTTGTGAGTATACCGACCACGGACATTGCGGAGTTATTGATCACGGACAGATTTTGAACGATCCGACCTTAGACCTTTTAGCTCAGACAGCCCTTTCCCATGCCCGCGCAGGTGCGGATATGGTTGCCCCTTCTGATATGATGGACGGAAGAGTTGCAGCCATTCGGGATTTGTTGGATCGGGAAGGGTTTACTCATATTCCCATCATGGCTTACTCAGCTAAATTTGCTTCAGGGTTTTATGGCCCCTTTCGTGAGGCCGCCGGTTCGGCACCTCAGTTTGGGGACCGCAGGACCTATCAAATGGACCCGCCTAACGGGAACGAAGCAATGCTGGAGACAGCTTTAGATATTGAAGAGGGTGCGGATATGATTATCGTTAAGCCGGCTTTAGCCTATGGCGATATTATCTGCCGCACCAAAGATAGATTTGGCTTGCCCATTGCCGCGTATAATGTCAGCGGGGAGTATGCCATGGTTAAAGCTGCTGCTGCCAACGGCTGGATCGATGAGAAACGTATCGTCATGGAAGCCTTAGTCAGCATGAAACGCGCGGGAGCCGATTTGGTAATTACCTATCATGCTCTCGATGCAGCACGTTGGTTAAGAGAGGGTTAAGATGGGAGGGACGTCCGTGATGGTATCTTGGAATACGACGAATGCCTGCAACCTGTTTTATGATCACTGTTACTGTGGATATAAACAATTATGCGGTGGCTGCCGGGCGCGGGCTGCCTATTATAGTGAAGGGGATTACACGGCTGAGGAGCCATTGAGCTTGTATCAGGGAAGGGAGGGGGGTTGGCATGGATTCCGCCGATCGTACGCTGCTTAACGAGATCCAAAAACAATTTCCCATTGAGGTTCATCCCTATGAAATCCTTGGCATCGTTGCCGGAATTACAGAAGAGAATGCCTTCACGCGGATTCAGCGGCTTCGCCGGGAAGGAATTATCCGTCGTTTAGGCGGGGTTTTCGATTCTCGGAAATTAGGGTATTATAGTACGTTGTGTGCAGCGAAAGTTCCGGAAGAGAAGATTTCAGACTTGGCTGACTTACTTAACAAAATCCCGGGGGTAACCCACAATTATATCCGCGAGCATGACTATAATGTCTGGTTTACCTTGATAGCCCGGTCAGAGGAAGTTGCCGAGCGTATTATTCAGAGGATTCGTACTGAGTTAGAGATTTCTGAAGTATTTAGCCTTCCAGCCACACGACTATTTAAAATTAACGTTAATTTTGATTTTAGCGAAGAGGAAGATGCCCAAGACGATTCCTTAAGTTCGCCTGAAAGTGGAGAACAAGGATCAACCAACAGAGGAAGCAGTCAACCTTTTGACCTAACCGATGCAGACATTTCTCTGATTCAAATGATTCAAGGCGATCTGCCGGATTCCCCAACTCCTTTTACGGTTCTGGCCGAAAAACTCAACTGGCCGGTTGAGAAGCTGATTTCCCGCGCCAAAGACTTATTGGATGCCAAAGTTTTGCGCCGCTTTGGTGCCGTGTTAAGACACCAAAAAGCCGGTTTTGTTGCGAATTCTATGGGTGTTTGGCAAGTGGAGCTTGACCGGGCAGAAGAGGTCGGAAAAATCATGGCCCAATTTAAGGAAGTCAGCCATTGTTATCAAAGACCAACCTTGTCCGATTGGCCCTATAATTTATTTACGATGATCCATGGCAAAACCATGGAGGACTGTGACGAAATCATGAAAAGGATTTCTGCGGCCACAGGCGTTACTGATTATTCCATGCTTTTTAGTACTGCAGAATTGAAAAAGAGCAGTATGCAGTATTTTCTTGAAGAAGAGACGTTTTAGATTCGTAAAAGGGGGGCATTCACTTGCCGTTTGTTGATGAAAAAAGCAGCCAAGCCTTTGCCAAAGCCAAAAGAGTTATTCCCGGGGGGGTTAATTCTCCGGTAAGAGCCTTTAAATCGGTAGGCAGGGATCCTGTATTTATTGACCGGGCTGAAGGCGCTTATCTCTGGGATATTGACGGCAACCGTTATGTTGATTATGTAGGCTCTTGGGGACCGCTCATCGTTGGTCATGCTCATCCTGAAGTGGTAGAAGCGATAAAACGGGTGGCCGAACGAGGCACAAGTTATGGTGCGCCGACAGAAGTTGAAACGGAATTGGCAGAGGAAGTACTTAAAGCTTACCCTTCCATGGAAATGATCCGGATGGTTAATTCCGGGACGGAAGCCACGATGAGTGCTTTGCGTCTGGCCAGAGGAGTTACAGGCAGAACGAAGATTGTTAAATTTGAAGGCTGTTATCATGGACATGCCGATCAGCTTTTAATTAAGGCCGGAAGTGGTGCCCTGACTTTTGGTGTGCCTACATCTCCCGGCGTCCCGCCTCAAACTGCGGCGACCACGATCTCTGCACGGTATAATGATCTGGAAGGACTCAGGGAAATTTTCCAACGTGAAGGAGAAGACATTGCCGGGGTAATTCTTGAACCGGTTACCGGCAATATGGGAGTGGTCCTGCCGGGAGAAGGATTCTTACAGGGTGTCCGCCGTCTGACGGAAGAGTATGGTGCCTTGCTGATCTTTGACGAGGTTATGACAGGTTTTCGGATTAGTTATGGCGGTGCGCAAGCCCATTATGGCATTGATCCGGATTTGACCTGTTTGGGCAAAGTCATCGGGGGAGGGCTGCCTGTAGGGGCGTATGGCGGGAAAAGACGTTTTATGGAGCAAATATCTCCCAGTGGTCCTATTTATCAAGCAGGGACGTTATCGGGAAATCCCTTGGCCATGAATGCCGGTTTAACGACTCTCAAATTGCTGCAGCAA
>JGI2924J29684_1077176_pt1 | contig 14336 bp, 17 predicted proteins | sample BenlonsequencITS_FD_29684 | JGI IMG/M metagenome (IMG submission 29684)
GCGCTGGGTCAGACTGTCGAGTAGCAAGATGTCGAATCAGACGGTACAATAAGTACCCAACTACAAGAACAATAGCTATTGGAATGATCGACATGAGAAGCCACATCCATGCCGCCCCGGTTCCGTTCCACATACCGCTATCCCACATGTGACCCCAGCCCCACAAACCCATTACTGGCATCGCCAGGATCATTACAAAAAGCGGCAGCAACAGGATCACGGCGATGAGGATCAAAACTGTCCGAACTAGAGAATCGTCGGTTGACATACCCGGAGCTACGCCAGTCAAAGCATTCTATCTACTCCTGAATTCCACATGATGAGAAATACAGACCAAGAGGATTTTACACTTTTGAAAAGAGATTGTTTGTATTGGTGGTGCAACAACATACGTTTGTGAATATTATGCATCAAACCAGGCCACGATTTCGTTGTTGAGTGAAAATCCGTATTCAAAGAGTCACTATCTGGTTCTGCAGGGGGATGCACAAGAACATAACTCTCGAGAACTCATCATCCGCTCATTTCCTCGATAAACTTTAAATTTGACACATCACTCTCGCTGAGCAAGTCTACGAACACTGATTCAACTTAGCTTCGCGACCTGCCCACTTCTCAAGCAAGTCAACTAGACAGTGCTGACCTCCGAAATATAGCACTAATTAAATGATGCAACAGGTTGGTGATTTATATTATAGATGAAGCGGCTTGATGCAGTCGAGATACGCTCTTCGTGCTGTTTCGCGATCCACCCGCGTATAGACGTCCATCGCCTCACTGTCGCTGTCTCCCCGAAGATACCGTAGGATGTGATCTGGCATCCCTGCATTCCGCATCTCAGTCGTAAACACGGTCCGATACGTGTGAGGCGTGAACTTCTTTTCAAACCGGTTTTCATCCTCGGACATCACACCCGCATCCACGGCTGCATCTCGAACGCTACGTCGGACCAACTCTCGGCTAAGTTGTCCACCCCGAATACTCGTAAATACCGAGTCGTTTTCTCCGTCATTCCGGACGAACATATATCGCTCAAGCGCCTCCCGCGTCTCTTCATCAATCGGAAAAACAGTAGTTGTACTTCCCTTCCGGTTTCGGAACCGGATAAACCCCTTATTGAGCATCAGATCGTCCTGCTCCAGCGGTACGCGTGGCTGTGTTCCATACAGAAGGCCAGCCGACATGGTGGCCCATCCCACGTACCGCAACAGCGGTCGAAACCAGAACTACTGACTCGAAGAAACCGGCATGGCTACCACCGAGTTCCCGAGGGAATGGGCTGGAAGAAGTCACTCAGATCACCCATAACTGTCCTCTCATCAAGACATTCTATTATTGCGTGGAGATCCAGAAAACCTCCCAGTCCATCATCGGCATACTCGGCCGCTGGTTCACTCAGATGGGTCTGTTCTGCACCCTCATAGCCGCAAATGAGACGGCAGTCGGGCTATTTTCAAAGTACTCTATGCGATCTGTTCTCTTTCTTTCTACCACCAAGAACTACTTCTTAGAAACATAGCTAGTCGGCCAGAACCCCAGCGCCCACCAGAAATATGGTATGCTAAGTGTTAGCATTATATTGGGGGACGAGGTCCATGGAGAAAGGCCAGAACGACCACCAGCGGTTTGATCAAGAACAGTACAAGGACGATCTAATAACCGGCTCCAGACGCAAGGTCCTGAAAACAGCCACTGGGGCGGTAGCTCTCACAGCTGGTGCCACAGGAACAGCACAAGCGCAGGAGACGAGTGTCGATCTCATAATCAACCCAAATCCAGTCGTAGAAGGAAACTGGTTCACTATTACGGCAGAGGTCTGCAAAGACACCAGTGGTAGTTGGGGAGATTTCGTGTTTGGATCGAATCCAGAGGCTGATATCACGATAGGAATAGACGGAGTGGACGAGAGGTACCGCAGAGAAGACATGACGATCCGGGCATGCCGTCCATTTGAGTGGCGCCTTCATACAAACGATCTTGACAGCACCCTCGATAGACACCATGTCTTCGCATGGACACAGCACGATGTAGCTGAAGCCTATCTTGAGGTTCAATAAACGAGCACACTGAACCTCCCTATAACATTTTCAAAAATCAATTCGTATCCCGCTCAAAAACCGTATTTCCTGTCAGTAGGGGTCTGACGGATCATGATCGTTACCAGATGGGAACCTCTGATTTGACGGACGAGAAGCACTGCCACTGTCTCCTCGTTTACTGCACCAGGAGTTGCGTCGATCACCTCGCTACCACGGTTGGCAACTTTTCTCACCCATCCCACACCCTCAAACATACGATAAACAACCTGGATAGCAAATATATGTTCAAATCCAATCTCTATCAGCGGTGGATCCCTACAGTATGTTGGCCACCATCTGAAATTACCTGTTCACAGGAGCCAGTACTGAGTACATTTGTGTCCGACCACCATGGTCATGACAACATCCTTAGTCTTACCGCCGATGAGTGCCGAGGACTCCCAGCTCGAAGAGACCGGGGTTAGTAGACCAGCATCCTATCGCGCACTATGCGATCCTATGATACAGAAAAGAGCGTAGACAGGTACTGAAGCCGGTATCATCAGCATCTTTTTGGCGGGTGTAGTCGGTTGCTCAACAATGACTGCTATCCGGAACTGGAACTCCTCCGCTCGCGGTGCGATCGCGCTGTTCGCACTCGGAATGCTCGGCGTGATCGCCCTGGCCGTTTACTCCGTCCCGATGCTGCGGGAACTCCCCGAACTGTCGACGGTCTCGACTCCGACGCTAGTGGTGCTCGCGTCGGTGAACTCGACGCTTCTGTTGGCGGTGGCCGTCGTCCTCGGCACGGTTACGGCCCCGCGTCTCGATCTCGACTCTCACGTGTTCGCGTGGGCAGCCGGCGGGACGCCGGACTGGGGCGAGATACGCGACTCGCTTCCGCTCGCGGCGGCGCTGGGGGCGGGCCTGTTCGTCGTCGTCGCCGTCCTCGACGCCGCGTTCGCACAGTTCACGCAGCTTCCCGTCGACGAACCCCCGACGGATGCAGACGCACTGCGCGATCTCGTCGCGTCGATTCCGATGCGACTGTTCTACGGCGGTATCACGGAGGAACTTCTCCTCCGCTGGGGACTCATGGCACCGCTCGTGTACGTCCTCTGGTGGGGGCGAAACAGGGCCGGTACCGCGACCGAGGCACCGTCCGGGACGATCGTGTGGGCCGCCATCGCGGTGAGTTCCGTCGTGTTTGGTATCGGTCACCTGCCCGCGCTCGCCTCGACGATCGGACTCACGACCCCGCTGATCGTCCGCACCGTCCTGCTGAACGCGATCGTCGGGGTCGTCCTCGGCTGGCTGTTCTGGCGCCGCTCGCTCGAGACCGCGATGATCGCACACGCCGCGTTCCACGTCGCTCTCGTCGCCGTCTCCACCGTCCTGATCGTGGTGACCTGACAGTGACGCCGCCACCGACGTGAGACGACTGCGTCCGCGACCGAAGTAGAATCCGAAGGCCGGCCGGGTCCGTCACGGTTCGATCGGGCGGTCACGCCCGTCGCCGATCGTCCCGATAGGACGTCTATATCAACGGTCTGGGGAGCCGAACACTGGAGCCATCGATCCGCGGGCCTGCTGCGCTTCGATATCGGTTCCCGGCGGCACATCATTTATCTTCACGCGCTCGAGAACGGACACAGTGTGAACAGACGGACGGTGCTCGGAGCCGGGGCTGCGACCGTCGGCCTGGTCGCGGGCGCAAGCGTCCTCCGGTCGAGAGGTGAGCCAGCGGGACCGGGCGAGCCGGCCTCCCCGCATTCGTCGATGGACCTCGAGACTCGTCCGATCATGGAGGGAACCGACCGCGAGACGCCGCTGTTCGAACTCGAGGCCCCGGAGTCGGGCCCGACGGCGATCGTCTTCGGCGGGATCCACGGCGGCGAGACGAACGGGTACCGGGCTGCAGAGGAGATCATCGGCTGGGGTGTCGAGCGTGGAACGCTGGTCGTGATTCCCTGGGCCGAGATCGTCGCCGTCGAGCGAAACACCCGCGACGGCCCGGAGGGTGACCTGAATCGAAAGTTCCCCGCCGGAGAGGAGCCGACGACCGAACTCGCACGGGCGCTGTGGGCGGCGGTCGAGCGCTACGACCCGGACGTCGTCCTCGACCTGCATCGCTCTCGGGGGATTTACGACACCCACGGCCAGTGGGTCGGGCAGGCGATCTTTCCGACTGGAGCGGGCGACGCCCCCGCCGACGCCAGAGCTGTAATCGAGCAGATGAACGACGAACACGTCCCACGGTTCATGCTCCCCCACCGATTCACGATGGGGAACACGCTGACCGGCTCGAACCCGTTGTTGATCCACAAGGTCGGCGGCGACCTCGATCGCCCTGGCTTCCTCGTCGAACTCACGGACTTCATGCTCGACCCGGCGACGCAGGTGCGCTGGACGGAAGCGATCACCGAACGACTACTGGAGCGCTACGGCCTCGAGCGGATCGCATGAACGAGTATCGCGAGCTCGCGGTTCAGGTTCTGTTCGGACCGGCAACGGTCGTCACCTTCTGCCTGCTGTTCGTTCCCCTGGCCGTCGGCGTTCTCGACACCCGGCTGATGACGCCGCTTGCGGCACCGGGATACACACTCTTGCTCGCGATGACCGTCGTCGGAAGCGAGGTGTTTCCCCAGTACTCCCTCTGGGTTTACTGGGTTCCCTTCACCGTCGTCTGTTACGGGATCGCGTCGGTCGTCGGCGGACTCTACTACGGGATCCGTGCGTTCCGGAACACAGGAGAGTCCGTATTCGCGTTCTGAGGGCGGCCGTTTCCGAACTCGCGTCGTCCTCGGGGGCGCCTCGAACTGCGCGCCACTCGCTGCTGACACCGATCGCTCACGCGATCGTTTCGACCTCGACAGTCGCCGTCTCGGGCGAGTCATCGACGAGCACCGTCGCTTCCCCCTCGATGACTCGTTCGCCGTCCGAATCGAGGACGTCGGTCGTCAGTTCGAACTTCCGATCGCCGATCTCGCCGACGATCTCACAGACCGCTGTGACGCGCTCGCCGAGGTCGACCGGCCCCAGGAACGCCAGATCCTGGGAGACGTAGATGGTGACTCCCGGGAGCCTGGCGAGGGCGGCGCTGATGAGCCCGCTCACGAGGGTTCCGTGGGCGATTCGCCGGCCGAATCGCGTCTCGCCCGCGTAGCGCTCGTCGAGGTGGAGGCGGTTGGTGTCGCCCGACGCCGTCGCGAACGACCGCACGTCCGCCTCGGAGAGATGCTTCGAGAACTCCGCCCGGTCGCCGACGCTCAGTCCGTCGGCGGAGACCGTCGAACACTCGAACGTCCAGTCGGCGTGTTCGTACTCGGTCTCCTGTCTGGCGCGATACTGGGGCGTCGACTCGGAGTCGGTGGCGAGCGTCCGACGATGAAAGACCTGCGGCGCGTACCGGATCACGTCGTCGGTGCTCACCAGGCCGACGAGACGGCCGTCCTCGACGACGACCAGCCGCGCTACCCCGTGGTCGTGCATGGTCTCGAGGGCGTCTTTGAGTTCGGCAGCCGGATCGGTCGTCGCGACCGGCGCGGACATGACGTCCGCCAGTAGCTTTTCGCGCGGGGACTCGCTCCGGTCGAGCGCCCGGATGAGATCCGTTCCGGTGGCGATGCCGACGACCTCGTCGTCCTCGACGACCACGACCGAGTTGATATCCGCCGCGAGGAAGGTCCCCGCGGCATCGGCAACCGTCTCGTTCGGTGCAGCCGTGACCACCGGCGTGCTCATGACGTCTACGACGCGGATCGGATACGACATGGACAGAGACGTAGGCTGGCGTCGATCATAGTATGCTGGGCCGGGTTCCAGTATCCTGAAATCGGGAGCCGGGCCCACGTGACTCGATCGCTTGGGCTACGGCCGCGGGCTGAAGGTTCGGTACGGATCGCCGACCGAGATGCCGGCCTCGGTGCCGTCGAGGGTCGCGCGATAGACGTCCCGGGACTCCCGAGCGTCGCCGACGACGTAGATCGGCGCAGGGTACTCCTCGAGTTCGTCGGCGAGGCCGTCGTTGGGCTCGTGTCCTACCGCAAGCACCACGCGGTCGGCCTCGTAGGTGGCCTCCGAGCCGTCGGAACGAACGGTGGTCACGATCTCTGCCTCGATAGAGAGCACCGTCTCTCCCGTGACGAGTGCGACGTCGTCGTTCGACTCGAGAGTCTGGAGCACGTCGATGCGACTGATCCGTTCTTTGTCCGGCGCGATCCGATCGGTCTGCTCGACCACGGTGACTTCACAGCCCCGATCGGCCAGGAACCTGGCTGTATCACAGCCCACGTCGCCGCCACCGACGACGACCACTGACTCGTCAGCGACCGAAACGGAGCCGTCGACGACGTCCCACGACTGGACGACGTGGGAGCCGTCGGCTCCCGGAACGCTGATGCCGCGAGGACTGGCTCCGGTCGCCACGACGACGGCGTCGGGGTCGACCGCCTCCACCGTCGCTCGATCGACGCGCTCTCCGAGCCGGACGTCGACCTGACGGCGATCGAGCTGGTGTTCCAGATAGTCGAGATACCACCCGTTTTTCCCTTTTCCGGGCGGGGCGGCCGCGAGGTGGAGCTGGCCACCCACGTCCTCGGCCGCGTCGTACAGCGTGACGTCGTGACCCCGGTCGGCGCTTCGGATGGCCGCCTGAATCCCCGCCGGGCCGGCGCCGACGACGAGCACCCGCTGGCGCTCCGGTGCGGGTTCGAGGGTGGCGAACTCCCGCTCGCGGCCCACGGTCGGATTGACCGTACAGCCCAGCTCCCTGTCGGTGAAGATTCCCTCGCCGATACAGCCGATGTTGCAGCCGATACACCGGTTGATTTCTTCCACGCGCCCCTCTCGGGCCTTGCGCGCGAAGTGTGGGTCCGCGATGTGACCCCGGCCAACGGCGACGAAGTCGGCGTCGCCGTCGGCGAGCACCGCCTCGGCCGTCTCCGGCTGGCGAATCACACCGACGGTGATGGTCGGGACGTCGACGGCCTCGCCGATCGCTGCGGCGTACTGCGACCGCCAGGCCTCCTCGAAGCTCATCGGCTCGAGGACGCGGGTCGGCACGCCGTAGGCGCCAACCGTGACGCTGAGGACGTCGACGCCGGCCGCGGCGAGCAGTTCGGCCATCCGTGTGGCGTCCTCGAGGCCGTAGCCGTCGTCGACGAACTCGTCGGCGCTCAGCCGGAACGACAGCGCGAGGTCGTCGCCGACCGCGTCCCGAACCCCCTCGACGATCTCCGTCGGAAACCGCATGCGGGCTTCGAAATCGCCGCCGTACCGATCGTCCCGCTGGTTGTTCCGCGGGGACATGAACTCCTGGATGAGGTAGCCGTGTGAACCGTGTAGTTCCACGCCGTCGAACCCGGCCTTCCGTGCGCGTTTCGCGGCGTTGACGAAGCGTTCCACTATCGATTCGACTGCGTCGGTCTCGAGGACCTGGGGATCCCGGGCGTTGTACGCGTTCTCGACGCTCGAACAGACTACCGGTCGGGGTCCGCCGGTTTTTTTCACCGTCGTCCCGCCGCCGGCGTGGTGGAGCTGTACGAACGCACTCGCCCCGTGTTGTTTGATACGCCGGGCGAGCTTCGAGAGTCCCGGGACGCGACCGTCGTCGGCGATCGAAAGCTGGTTGACGATCGCGCGTCCTCGCGGGTACTCGACGGCGGCAGTACCGACGGTGACGAGCCCGGTCCCGCCGGCTGCGCGTTCCGCGTAGTAGTCGAGCAGTCGGTCGGTGACTTCTCCGGAGGCGGTGGCGTAGTTCGTCCCCATCGGCGCCATGACGAGGCGGTTTCGGAGTTCGATAGGACCGATGCGTTCACCGTCGAACAGGTGTGGAAATTTGGAGCTCATTGGTGATAGTGACCGAAGAGAGCGCGCGGTGAGCTACTGTTCACCGCTTCAATTATAAACTCTCGCAGTATTCCACTACTCGAATAATCGGCGGTAGATACTCCACTCCACCACACCCTGGTCCGTTCTCGCCATCTCCGTGACTATCGTCAGTCGATCCTCGGCTGGATCCGTCCCTGGGTATCGCTTCGTCCGCTCGAGGGAATCGACCCTGGGAACACGAACGGGACGCTCGCAGCTCATGCGGGGTCTCACCGACGGTGCAACTCGATTCCAAGAACGGTCGTTACTCGGGCGGGGCGATCTCTCTCGGTTCGTTGTCACCGCAGCCGTGGGCGTAGATCGGTCGTATCTCTCGGTCCCGATCCGCCGGCTCGTCGATCGTCTCGAGGGTGACGTCCTCGACGACGTAGTACATGTTGATGCGAGCGAGGTCCTCGCCGTGGTCGTCCGCCCACGTCTCACAGAGGTGCTCTGCGAGGGTTTCGGACACGACATCGTCGGGACCGCCACGCCTGACGCTGTTCATGTAGAAGCGTTCTCGGTAGGTGCCAAACTGTTTCTGGAGCTCGTCGTGGGGTCGCTCGTAGGTCACCGGGCGCTCGCTGTACGCGTCGACCGTGTTTCCGTTCTCGGTTTCGGCCGGGAAGACGTAGTATCGGTCGACGGTTCGTGGATGCGGTGCGAAGACGGTCCAGTCGGGCTGGGAGACCCGGATCGCGTCGGCCCTGTCGTCGATGCGGTCCTTCGGCCCGTCCTCCTCGTCGACGAACTGGGCGACGGGCAGGTACGACAGTGTCGGGACGACGAGGAGCGAAACCACCGCAAGGACCAGCACGACGGTGTAGACGGTCGTTTTGACACGCCCAAGGACCGCCGAGTCGAGCCCAGCTTGGGGGAGCCGGGCGCCGACTCGTTCGAGTTCGGTACGTGAGGGGACGAGGCGAGACCGATCGAGAGGTGCGGAGCGAACGAGGTCCTCCAGTCTGTCCCAGACCGGCGCCTGCAGGAACAGGAGGAGACCGGCGATCGCGACGTACGGGAACGCGCCGATCCGGACCGTGATCGCGAACGAGGCGTGGCCCCCGATGAACATGGCGACGAAGAGCGTGCGTGCGTGCCCACGAAGGAACACGAGGAGCCAGGCGAAAAGCAGCATGTAGTACCAGGTTAGTCCGCCGTACTGCAGGAGCGTCGGGACGCTCCGCATGAGATCGCCGAGGAGGAACGTCGTGTTGTCCAGCCCCATGATGAGCGGGGTCGCCTCTCCGCCGGTCCACAGCTCGGATTCGCGCTTGTGGTAGCCGTTGAGGACGTACATGTAGACGATCTGGGCCAGGATCGCCGCGGACGCGAGGCTCGTGATTCCGGTCCTCGGCGGCGCATCGGCCTGAAGGGCGTCGACCGACCAGCGTTCGCCCAGCGGCAGGAAGATCGCCCAGAACAGCAACATTCGAAACAGGGTATCCGCGAAGCTGAGGACCAGGGGGTTGTGGTGGTCCAGGGAGACGACCAGGAGAAAGGAGAGAACGACCGCGATCCTCGTTTTGTAGCCGACGATCAGCTGTACTGCGACCAGTATCGTCAGGACGAACACCGCCGCGATCACGGTCGGATCCGTCGTGAGGTAGTAGACCGAGACCGCGTTGTCCGCCGTCATCTCCCTGGCGAGGGATTGGGGGACGACGCCTCCCTCCGTATAGAAGAACGAGAAGTTCCGGGAGCGAAGCAGGACGTCCGCGATGATGAGCAATCCGGCGGCGATGCGAAACGCGGCGAGCGCCCGCGTATCGATACGAATCGCCCCTGGGTCGACGTACGTGGCCTCGCGCAGGTGATCTCGAGCGCGCGTCGAGATCGTACGGAGCGGGTGCATGTCCGGTACGGAACAGTCTCACGTACAACGGTACGTACCATATACGTTCGCTCACCGTAACTGTCTGATCGTCCGTCTCGACGTCGAGTCACTCCCTCGAGGACGGCGATCGGGGCCCGCAGTCTACCGGCTCTCCGGGCCTGTTGCCCTCGTCACCGAACCGTTCGACAGCCGAGCCGAGAAGCACACGGGGGCCGTGACCACCGCTACGACCGACCGGACTCCCGAACCGAGATCACGGGACGGTCCACCGATCGCAGGATCTCCTGGGAGACGCTTCCGAACAGCGCCTGCCGGGCGGGAGAGCGATCGCGGCCGCCGACCACGACGAAGTCAGGGTCGACGTCCTCGACCGCGGCGAGGACGCGGTCGGTCGGATCGCCGACGTCACCGCGGATCTCGTAGTCGACGCCGGCCGCCTCGAAGGCCGCCACGAGCTCTCGAATCAGCGCCTTTCGTTCCAGAATCGTTTCGATCCCCTCCGAGGACGGCGGGTCGGTCGCGTCCTTCGGGCCGCCGCTCTCGGACCACTCTCGGACCCACTCGGGAACGTCGCCCTCGATCCCCGGCTGGATCGCCGGCTCCGTCCTCGACCACCGTTTCACCCACTCGAGGGAGTCGTCGTCGCTTACCGGTTCGCTCTGTGAAACCGCTTGCTGGTACGTCTCCTCGGTGAGGACGTGTACGACCACGACCGTCGCATCCGCCGGCGCTGCGACGTCGATCACGGCGCTGGCGATCTCGTCGGTTCGATCCCGATCCTCCTCGCCGACGGTCACCAGGATCGTGTCTGGGCTCATACGACTCCCTTCGGTCCCGAGCCAAATAGCCCTAGCACCGCCGTGGGAACGAGCACTCTGGAGGGGAGGAAACGAGCGTTCCAGGATCTTCTACCGTCGCTACCGACCCCCGTTTCGTGACCGACCTCAGCCCAGCTAACCGGTGATTACTCGCCGAGAGCGCCGATCGCACTCGACCGTGACCCGGTGGTCGGAGTGAACATCTCGCCCCGAATCGGCACGAAAACCCTCACTCGATCGCGTCCAGAAACTCGTCGAGCGTATCGGTGAGCTCGTCGACGCGCTCGCCCTCCTCGTCGGCCGCGTAACGGACGATGTAGACGTCTTTCTCCTTGGCCTCGCGAGTCGTGTCCACGCCGTCGACGCCCTTCCAGATCCCCGTCACCTCGACCGTGCCGTATCGCTGGTGGTTGTACTCGTCACCACGTTCGATCACGCGGTCGGCGCCGGTGGTTGGCAGTTCGTCGTCCTCACCCATCGGCCTCGGCCGTCGTCTCGGTTACCGTCACAGTTCCCGGAGTCTCGAGGACGATCTCGTGTCCGTTGTACCGAAAGTCAACCCGACGATCGGTCCCGGTGGGTGGCTGAAACAGCGCGTCGAGCGCGTCCCCATCGACGGCTGCGTGCAGCGGCTCGAGCTCGATCGGATCAGTCTCGGTAACCGCCCCGACGGCGGCGACGACCGCCTGACTTGGCGCGTCCGTAGCCGGATCGTACTCGAGTTCGTACGCGTCCTCGCGACGATCGACCGCGATCGTCGACGTCAGGACGTCGAGCGCTCCCCCCTCGGATCCGTGGTGCGTATCGCCGGGAGCCGACGCTGTCGTAGGTCCGTTACGCTGGATCACGTCTGGAGTATAGAACGGCCGGCACGTGAGACTGACTTTTACGTACGTAACTCTTTTATAAGTCTACTCGGAGGGGTCGATCAGCGTACTCGCGATCAGGCGTCTGGTGCCTCGCTGCAGGCGGGAGGCCAGCGCCTGCCGGGAGATATCGAGCTCGTCGGCGACCTCCGCCTGACTGACTTTCCGGGGCGAGTCGTAGAACCCGCGGACGTAGGCAAGCGTCAGCGCTTCCCGCTGGGCCTCGGTGAGATCGTACTCCTGGCCCGACTGAAGCGGCGAGAGCGCGTGCAGCTGCGTGAGTTCGATCGGGATCTCGTGGTCCGTACAGTAGGACTGGAACGCGGAGATCGCCTCCTGTTGCTCGGCCCGGACCTCGAAGGTCCACTTGCCCTCCCGGCCGACCGCCGAGACGAGCGCGACGTCGGTCTCGAGGATCGCGGTCAGCACGCTCTCGTACTCGAAATCCCAGTCGATGCGGACGAAGACCTCGCCGTCGACGTCGTCGACGATCCGCAGGTCGTCGATCCCGGGGTGGTCGACCCCCTCCAGGGAGATCTCCGCGGAGTCGTCTCGTTTGAGCCAGAAGTACGGGATCAACACGCCGTTCGTCGGAACCACACGATCGAGCTCGATCTGTGCGGCGGGGAACTTCGAGAACACTTCTGCCAGCGGGAACTCCCCTTCCGTCGCGGTAAACGAGGCCTCGATCGCCATACCGGAACTCGTCGCGAGGACGCAAAGATCTGCCGCAGCCGTCGATCGGATCGAAGGCGACTCTCAGCCGTTCCCGCCGTTCTCTGGCGGGCGTTCGCGGGTGGCGGCCGCTTCGACGGTCCGACCGCTGAACGGGAGCGCGGCCTGGAGCCGCCGGACCGTCCTCGTGTCGTCGAACCGGACCGCAACGTACGGCGCCGCGATCGCGCCGCCGAAGGCGACCGCGAACCCGATCGTCTCGAGGAGCGCCAGCAGACTCACCGTCACCGTGCCGGCGATCACGAACCCGCCCTCGACGGCGATCAACAGATCGAGCAGCCTGACGACCGCCAGCAGCGGGAGGACGATCAGCCCCAGCAGGAGCAGCGAGGCGCCCAGCGGCTCGGCGTTCCGGCTCTCGAGGACGGGCCACGTCACGAGCCCGCCAAGCGACGCTCCGATCGCCATCGTGGTGTACTCCTCGGAGCCAAGCAGGAAGGCCCCGACCGCGATCGTGAGCGAGAGCGCGAACATCGGTGTGACCGAACGGCTCGTGATCCGGAGCGCGACGGCGACGAGGCCGAGCCCCAGCGCGGCTCCGAGGACGACGTCACCGACGTAGTGAACCCCGAGAACGACCCGGGAGAACGGGACCGCGACGATGAGCGCGCCCGCGACCGCGTACCGCTGCCAGCGTTTCCCGACGTTCATCACGGCGGCCAGCGCGCCGTAGACCGACGCGGCGCCCATCGCGTGGGCACTCGGCGTGCTCCAGCCCGGATACTGCTCCGGGGCGAAAGCCAGGGGCGGCTCGGCGGCGTACAGCGGTCGCTGGACCTCGAGAATGCCCTTGAGACCAGCGACGAGTGCGAGGGTTGCGACCGCGATGGCGAGCACCATCGCCCGGTCGTGGCGGTCTTCGGCGGCGCCGAACCAGTACAAGAGGGCCGCCACGGCGACCAGCGTCGCGCCGTCGCCGAGGGTGGTGACGACCCCGAAGAACTCGACGACGACCTGGGGCAACGCCTCGTTGATCGCCCTGTTCACTTCGGGATCGAAGAAGAACGTGGGCAGGTCTCGCCCCTCGCTCATTCTACGGCACAATTCGGGAACGAGCTACTTGGCTTTGCGGCCGGAACGGTCCGACCGCTCCGCCGGAGACGTCAGTTCTCCGTGAACTGCCTGAGTCCGACACCGACGGCCGTCAGGACGGCTCCGAGGACGATGCCGAGCGGCGGCGGCAGCGGAACGACCCTCGCGAGTCCCACGAGGATGACGAGAGTGGAGAGTCGAGTCACGCTCTCCGTAGCCCGGCTGCACGGAAAAGTTCGCTGCGCGCACGGTCCGACGGACGGCGGTCCGAAGCGGGACGACACGTCCCGAGCGAGTCGGTCAAGTCGGGACCGAACGACCGTCCCTTCCAGTCACACGTGTACTATACTGCAATCCGCGCAATGAGTACCCTCTCTCACCGGATCGCCGACCCGAAATCCGTTCCCGGAGTCGAATTTCGGCGCACGTCCTCGGTCCCCCATCGTCTGCAACCCCCACAATTAATAGGGTTTGTACTGTGTTGGTGTACCATGCCAATGGACCCGCGCGACGAGGAGAACGTCGACGAATCCGATCCGTTCGCCTGCCCGGTCTGTGACGAGACGTTCGACTCACAGCAAGCGCTGGCGGATCACGGCGAGAGCGAGCACGAGGACACCGAGATCGACTCCAAGCAGCCGTAGACGGTGTCCGTGAGACGATTGCGGGACCGTTTTCCGCTGGTGTCACTGGGCAGTACAGTTAACTGATACTACCTCAAAACGAATAGATACGAGTGAGCTGATAGATGTCCCTGACCCACGATCCGCGCCCCCCGCTTCCGGACTGGATCATGGACGCATACGGCGTCCTTTCGGCACGAATCACCGAGTCGGCCGACGACGAGGGGGCGCCCGCGATCGCCCGCGAGCGAGCGATGCGGATCCTGTGTACCGACGAGGAACTGGCGCTCGAACGCGCTGACGCCGACCACGCACTCGCGCGGCTGCTCGAGCGCGGCTATCTGTACGAGGTCGACACCGAGCTTCGCGTGACCTCGCCGCCCGAGTAGCGACCAGTCCGTTTTGTCCTCACACCCTGACCGACGTCCCGATCGCGTTCGACCGAGAGTCCGTGCCGAACAGGACCGTGAAGTACCTCGGGGACAAGCCCCGAGGCTTCACCGTTTTGCCCATGCCGTCCAGAAACGGACGGG
>JGI2924J29684_1077175_pt1 | contig 14327 bp, 12 predicted proteins | sample BenlonsequencITS_FD_29684 | JGI IMG/M metagenome (IMG submission 29684)
CCCCCGCCGATGCCGATCGTCACGAGCGCGTCGATCTCGCCGCCGTCGGGGCCGGCGATCGGCTCGACGGCCGCTCGAATCTCGTCCGGGTCGGTCCGTTCCGGCAGGTTCAGCGCGGCGTACCCGTGTTCGCCCTCGGCCCGTCCGGCTGCGATACGTTCGTGTGCGGTGGCCACCCGCTCGTCGAGTCGGTCGAGCGACGCCCGGGAGATACCCGGGGACGCGACCGACGCGAGCGCGTTGCCGATGTCGACGTCCATGCTCGCATTCCCGAGAGCAGCCGTCAAAGGCGTTCTCATCGGCACCGAGAGGCTCGTGCATGGGCGTCCTCATGGCGGACGTGGGTGGAACGGGACCGATGGCGGCCGTCCACCACCGGCGGATTCGTCCCTCACCGGGGCTGGCGTCTACCGGACAAGATAGCGCTCGTCGAGCGAAACCCCGAAACCGTTCCCGCTCCTCTGAACGGGTATGACAGACGACAGTACCGGTGTGGGCTCCGACGTGGCCGTCGAGAACGCTGTAACGGGCACGTTCGTCGTCACGCACGCGGACGAGAACAGCGCCGTCCTCCGTGACGTCGAGACGGCGCAGGTGCACACGCTCACCGCGAATCCGGATTTCGACGAACACGACGTGATCGAGGCGACCGTCGCACCGGAACCCCCGATGGGTGTCGCCTGGGAGGTGGCCGACCTCGTCGACCACTGGACCGTCGACGTGATCGACAGCGACCTCTCGCCGACCACGCACGAACGCGATCTCGCCGACGACCTGGCCGTCGGTGACCTGGAGACTGTCGAACGCGCCGGTACGGGCGAGATCCACGTTTTGTCCGTGCCGCCGGGCGAGGTCGAAGCGGCTGCCGCCGACGTCGTCGACGACGTCGAAACCGTCGCCAGAGCGGCTCGGCTCGACGCCGTGCGAGTCGAGGTCCGACGTGACGGGTCCGAGGGCGTACTCAGCGTTCGCTACTTGCCGGATTGATCGTCATGTGAACCTGTGCGGGCTGGGTGGCGGTCGCCGTCAGTTCGACTCGTCGGTCGCCGTCCCGGAGTGGGTAGGACCGCCGGCGCTCTGGACCGCCCAGCTTCCCTGCAGGTCGCAGGCCTCGCGGACCGTGTACTCGATCTCGCTGTTCTCGTCGATCAGCGCTCCCCCGTCGACACGCTCGACCTGGAGGGGGACGTCCAGACTGTTGCCACAGCAGCCGACGCCGACGAACTCTTCCCAGGCGTCGCCCTCGCGGGCCTCGTCGTGTACCTTTCGGAGGTAGGCACGGAACGAGGGCTTCTCGACCTGAAACCGGCCCCACGAGGAGAGGTCGGCGGGGTAGGAGACGACGACGCGCTCGGCCCGCTCGGGGTCGCTGTCGACTGCATCGACCGCCGGTGTCTGTGTGGACTGGTTGGCCATACCGGTAGTGATGCACTCTACGCACAAAACCGTCTCGCCACCCCCGTGTCCGCTCTCGTCGGTCACCATCGGCAACGAGCCCGCCCGATCGTGAGGGGGTGAACCCGCGCCCTGGGTCCGATTGAGAAGGTTTACGTGGCGGCCATTGGTAGCCGGGAACATCTATGGCCTCACTAGAGGTACCCGAGCTGGCGTACGAGGAGTACACGAATCGCCAGCTCGCTGCCGTCCCGCTCGCGATTCTCGCCGTCGCAGTGGCCGTGCTGGGGATCACGTTCGCGTTGACCGGCGCGCCACTCGGCCTCGGCATCGAGTTCACGGGTGGTGCGGAGTTGACGATCGCGACCACGGCCGATCAGGACGAGGTCGCCGCGGCGTTCGAGCAGGAACCGACGTCGATCCAGCCGGTCGAAGGTAGCGATCAGTACATCGTCCAGTTCGCCGCCAGCGACCTCGAAGGGTTCGACGAAGACGGACAGGCGATACTCCAGGATCTGGTCGATCAGGCCGACGAGAATCTGGCCCCATCAGCGGGGGCAGACGGCTCGTCGCCAGTCGTCGGTGAGTCGCTGACGTCGGCGTCGTTCGGCCAGCAGATCCAGTTCACCGCACTGATCGGGCTGGTCGTCGCGTTCATCGGAATGAGCGCTATCACGTTCGGGCTGTTCCGGACGTTCGTTCCGTCGGTCGCCGTCTCCCTCTCGGCCTTCTCAGATCTCATCATCCCGCTCGCGTTCATGAGTCTCTTCGACATCCAGCTCACCCTCGGAACCGTCGCCGCGCTCCTGATGCTCATCGGTTACTCGGTCGACTCGGACATCCTGCTCAACAACCACGTCCTGCGCCGGAGTGGCTCGTTCTACGAGAGCGTCCACCGCTCGATGCGGACGGGGATCACGATGACGGTGACCTCGACGGTCGCGATGCTCGTCATGGCAGCTGTCTCGTGGTTCTTCGGGATCGGTTTGCTTCGCGACATCGGTCTGATCCTCGCCGTCGGTCTCATCGCGGACCTGATGAACACCTATCTGATGAACGTGAGCCTGCTTCGCTGGTACAAGTTCGAGGGGGTGAGCCGATGAGCGCCCGCGAGACGTTCTCGAAGTGGTGGCGGATCGCCGTCCTCGTGTTGCTGGTAAGCGTCGCCCTGTACGCGCTGTTCATCCCCGGCGGAATGTTCGGCTCGGCCGACGATGGACCCGTCGGCGACGCGAACGAGACCGAAACCGACGACTCGCTGCACAACCTCGTTTTCGGCCTCGATCTCGATGGTGGGGCCCGCATCAGCGCGCCGGCGACTGGGATGACCGTCGACGACGTCACGCTGGACCACGGCGGGACACCCGAACAGGCCCAGCAGGCGGGTAGCGACCTGGAAAGCACCCTCAGGGAGTCGTTCCAGTCGGAGTACGACGACTTCCAGGCTGCCGACGTCACGGTCCGGTACCACCAGGGCGACGACAGCTACACCGTCGAAGTGTTCAACGACAACGTCTCGGCGGCCGCGTTCGCCGAGACCCTCTCGGCGGAGGGCCACGATGTCTCCGAGAGCGACGTCGAGAACCGCGTGACCGAGGAGACGCGATCGTCGATGGTCTCCGTCATCACGAGCAAACTCAACCAGGCCGGCCTCTCCGGTGGACAAGCCTACACCACGGAGACGCTCGGCGGCGAGCACTACATCGTCGCGGAGGCGCCGGGCTATACGGCCGAGGAACTCCGGGCACTGCTCGAACAGCGCGGCTCCATCGAAGTCCGGGCGTACGTTCCCGACGGGAACGGGAGTCAAGAAAACATCACGCTGCTCCAGCAGGAAGACTTCGACAACATCGAGCCAGCTGAGTACGACAACGAACGGAATCAACACCAGGTCGGTGTGACGCTGCACGACGGCCCTGCGGCCGAGTTCGAGTCGCAGATGAACGATATCGGCTTCACCACGGAGGGTGTCGAACAGTGTTCGATTCGACAAAATGCTGACGGGAACTACGACTTCTCCGACAGCGGTGACCAGTGGTGTCTCTTGACCATGTCCGACGGCGAGGTCGTCAGTGCCCTGGGGCTGGACAGGGGGCTCGCGACAAGCATGCAGTCCGGAGAGTGGAAAAACAACCCGCGGTACAACATGGTAACCGGGAGCGGCGAGGGGAACGAGGAGGCTGCCCAGCACGCGCGCGAAATCTCGATGAACCTTCAGGCCGGTGCGCTGGACGCTCCGCTCGACTTCGGGAACGCGCAGGTGATGTCCGTGCAGTCGTCACTCGGTGACCAGTACAAGACCGATTCGGTACTGATCGGCCTCGTCGCGGTGTTCGCCGTCAGCGGGATGGTCTACGTCCGCTATCGCGACCCGCGCGTCGCGCTGCCGATGATCCTGACGGCGCTGTCGGAGGTCGTTATCCTGCTCGGCGTGGCCGCCGCGGCGGAGATGGCGATCACGCTCGCACACGTCGCCGGGTTCATCGCGGTCGTCGGGACGGGGGTGGACGACCTCGTCATCATCGCCGACGAGGTGATGGACGAGGGTGCGGTCAGCCAGGCCCGGATCTTCGACAACCGCTTCCGCAAGGCGTTCTGGACGATCGGTGCCGCGGCGGCGACGACGATCATCGCCATGAGCCCGCTGGCCGTTTCGAGCAGCCTCGGTGACCTCCAGGGCTTCGCCATCATCACCATCCTCGGCGTCCTCATCGGCGTCTTCGTCACCCGGCCGGCCTACGGCTCGATCCTCCGGAAACTGTTGACGAGCGAGGAGTAACGGACCGCTCTCTCGTTCGACCCGTCGCTCACGCAGTTTTCTAGCCGCGTTCACCTGAACCCGGAGTTCTCGGTGTGCCGTTCGAGTGAGTCTGCCAGATGATGCTGACAGCCGCTGGTGCCCGGTCATCGACCGATAGCGAGCATCAGGGATGCCCATTCATGTGGATGTGGGCACATTTTCACACCAAGGGGTTCAATTTCGACGTAATGACCGATGACGAACTCAGGCCGGCCGACCGCGATCCACACACGGGAATCGATCTCCCGATTCCGGAGGGAAACGCTCGCCGGTGGGCCGTCTTCGCGCTCCTCGCAGTCATCGCGTTCGGGACACTCGTATGGCTGCTCGACCTGTTCCTCACGCTCCTGTAGCCGAATCGGCTGCCGTAGCGGCTCGATGCCGCTGATCACCGAACCCCGTCTCGAAGCTGTCCGGCGACCCGGCTACCGACCTCACGGTCGATCCGGCGTTGCTCGAACACGTGTTGGGCGCTCGCCGCCGCCTCTTCATCGGCGGCGAACTCGATGTTGGGGTAGGTCACGTCCGTGAGGACGAGCGGTTCCGGCGGCGCGGGCGGAATACCCTCGTGACCCGGGAGTGACTCGGAGGTCAGGACGCGATCGATCTTCTCGAGCGGGGCCTCGCTCGTCCCCACCCGGTGGAGGAGGGTAACGAGCCGGCGGACGAGCTGGCGTGCGAAGCCGCCCGCCTGGACGGTCACGGTGAGAACGTCCCCGTCCCGATCGGCCGCGAGCGAGAGCGTCCGCTCGGTTCCCTCGTCGTCCGGCGTGAGGTTGTGATAGTCGTTGGTGCCGGCGAGGGCGTCGAGCGCCTCGTGGAACCGGGCGTCGTCGACGCGACGTTCGTGGGTGGTAGCAAGTTTTCCCCGGTTCCGATCGTTCCCGCTCTCGGCTGGTGCGTACAGGTGGTACGTGTAGGTCCGCGCCGTCGCGTCGTGGGTCGCGTGGAACGAGTCGGGCACGTCGGCGCTGGCCCAGGCCCGGATCTCAGCGGGGAGTTCAGCGTTGAGCGCTCGCGGGGTGAGCCACTCGGGCGCGTCGAACGCGACGGTCTGGACGAGCGCGGAGACGCTGGCGTCGGTGCGCCCTGCGGCGGCATAGCCCTGCGGGCGGTCCGGGACGGGTCCGGCAGACTGACTGTCGCTGGCCGAGGTCGACGCCGCCGCAGGGCGGTACGCGTCGAGCGCCCGGAGCGCGTCGAAGAGGGCGTCCTCGACGGTCGCGACGTTGGGCTGGCGCTGGAAGCCGAAGTAGTCGCGACCGTCGTAGGCGAGCCGGTAGGCGCGCATCGTGGCCGAATTGCGCCGCGATCGGGTTAGCTCCGTCGGGACCGATGTCGGGTGCTGGCGCGACTGACCCCCTGCGTACGCCGGGGCGGTGACCTTCCCCGCCTCTGGCGCAGATAGGGTACCATGACGACGCACGGCGATTCGGCGGACGACGAAGAGCGCCATGGCAATGGGCGGTCCGACCTGCAGGAAACGGACAGACCGAACGTCTGTCTGGTCGTTCTCGACACCGCGCGGGCGAGCGACGTCGACGCGGCGACGATGCCGACGCTCACCCAACTCGGCGACGAGGGGACCCGATTCGAACGCGCGTTCTCGACGGCCCCGTGGACGGTCCCGTCGCACGCCTCGCTCTTTACGGGGACGTACACGAGCGAGCACGGGACCCACGGCGGCCACCAGGTGCTCGACGATCGGTTGCGGACGCTCCCGGAGGCGTTCGCGGCTGCGGGCTACGAGACGGTCGGCGTCTCGAACAACACCTGGATCACCGCCGAGTTCGGCTTCGATCGCGGGTTCGACGACCTCCGACGGGGATGGCAGTATCGCCAGTCCGACACCGACATGGGAACCGTCGTTCGCGGCGAGTGCCTCTCCGAGAAGCTCCGGGCCGCCCGCGAGCGCCTCTTCGAGGGCAATCCGCTGGTGAATCTGGCGAACGTCGTCTACAGTGAGTTCCTCCAGCCGGCGGGCGACGACGGCGCCGCCCGGAGCGTCGACTGGATCGACTCGTGGTTGCGTCGGCGCTCGACCGACGAGCCGTTCTTCTGCTTCTGTAATCTCATCGAACCCCACGTCGTCTACGATCCACCCCAGTCCTCCGCCGAGGCGTTTCTCCCGTCGGGCGTCTCACACGAGGATGCTCGTGCAATTCGGCAGGACCCCCGTGCATTCGACTGTGGGGAGTACAGTCTCGACGAGGAGGACTTCGCGGCCCTCCGCGGACTGTATCGCGGCTCGCTCGCGTACGCCGACGCCCAGCTGGCCCGGCTGCGCGAGTCGCTCGAAGCGGCTGGCGCGTTGGAGAACACGATCGTCGTGGTCTGTGGCGACCACGGGGAACACGTCGGCGAACGCGGCTTCTTCGGCCACCAGTACAACCTCTACGACACCCTCTTGCACGTCCCGCTGGTGGTCCACGGCGGCCCGTTCACTGATGGGACATCCCGTCGTGACCTCGTCCAGCTGCTGGACCTCCCTGAAACGCTGCTCGACGTGACGGGCGTGTCGGACCCGGCACTTCGGGCACAGGGCGCCGGCCGATCACTCCATCCCGGTGCCGACGAATCCCCGAGAGACGCCGTCTTCGCCGAGTACGTCGCACCGCAGCCGTCGATCGAGCGCCTCGAAGCTCGCTTCGGCGAGGTACCCGACCGCGTCCGCGCGTTCGACCGTCGCCTCCGGGCGATCCGGACGACCGAATACAAGTACGTCGAGGGCTCGGACGGCTTTCGTCGCCTTCACTATCTCCCGACCGACCCCGACGAACGCCGCGATATCGCCGCCGAGAACCCGTCGGTGGTGGCCGACCTCTCGGCCAGGCTGGACGCGCAGCTTGCAAGCGTCGACCACACGCCGCAGACGGAACCCGTCGCGATGAGTGACGGGACGAAGCAGCGCCTGGCCGATCTGGGCTATCGCTAGCCGCGTCGCTATCCGACCTGGCGCGACGGAGAATGGGATCGCGATGCGACTTACTGTGCCACGTTGTAGTCGACGTGAACGGTGGGTGTACTCTCCGATTCCGGTGCGGGGACGCCGTTCCAGTCGACGAGGTTGACGGTGGCCAACTCGCCGGAGAAGCGAAGACGGGTGATGCCGACTTCGAGCGTTCCCTCGGCGGCTGATCCGGAGACGATCGTCCCGTCGGCGACGGGGTCGTCGGAGGCGGCCTCGATCTCGCCGTCGACGGTGACCTCGAACGACGAGGGGACGCCGCGACCGACGATCGTCACGAGATTTGGAAGCGGTTCGTCTGTGGTCGACTGCGTACCGGTCCGTACCGGCGTGTCGCGTGCCATATCGGGAAACGCCGGGGCCCCACCATAAGTCTTCTAGTCGAAGGCCACAAACGTTCACGAAAGTAGGGAAGATATGGATTTTATTGGTATTGTTCTGTGACTGTCTTCGAGTTTATACAGTAATTTGGGGTTACGGTCGACCAGGTCGTCTCAGGTACCGCTGCTGGAGCGTCTGCGAGTCGAAACCGTCGGCCCCGTCGCCAGTGTTCACTCGATGTGACGGAGGGGCCAGCTGACCCATCGCCCACCGCTGGTCCGCTCGGTGGCCAGGCGGGAACCGTGTCGACGCCTGTGTCTCCGGCGACGAGGACAGCGAGCGTCGAACGTGCCGCGGCTGGTTACTGTCGGATATGTGGCCCGTCACGCTCCTGTATCGTCCCCGCTACTCCGCTGGTATGGGTGGCCTAGGAATCGTACGGCGGGAGTAACAACGGTCTGTCGGATGGAGTGTCTCTTCGGTTGTCGATGCACGAACTCACCGGGTTTCAACGCGACCTGCTGTACGTAATCGCCGCGGCCGACCAGCCGTCCGGCCAGGACGTCAAATCAGAGATCGAGGGCTACTACAGCGCCGACATCAATCACGGTCGGCTCTATCCGAACCTCGATACCCTCGTCAATCGGGGACTGGTCGAAAAAGGCCAGCTCGACCGGCGGACGAACTACTACGACATCACGGGAGAAGGCGAGCAACTGATTCGGGAACGACGCGAGTGGGAATCACAGTACGTCGATACGTGATCGGTCACGATCGCGTGCTGGCCACCCCTCCTCGTCACCCACGACGTCCCTGACAGCGCCGCGGCGGGCCGGCCCCCGTTCCGTCGCGAGCGGCGCCGACGGTCGGTTGTGCGGCGCGAGGCCTCGACAGCCTCGCGACCGGCCGGTCGGCACTGTCGGCATCGACAGCAAGGTGTCCCCGTTCGGCCAGCGTCGCGGCCCCGTCGGCGCCGCCCTGGCCACCTCTCCTGGTGCAGCATCGGTCGCAGGTCGATGATCCGACACACTCGGTCCCTTCGTGACGATGCGCTCATCGCGACCGCGCCGACTCGTCGTCATCGGCAGTCGCGTCTAAATCGGCCCCGGCGCGTTCGACGAGATCAGCGCCATATGCTTGCCGGGCGTCCTCGACCGAGAGCAGCCCATCGGCGAGATCGCGTCGGAGCGCAGCCGGGTCGCGGTCGGCTGGGTCGCCGTACCCGCCGCCACCCGGCGTCCGGATGCTGACGACGTCGCCGGCGTCGAGGCGTCGCGTGCACTTCGCCGGGAGCGCCTCGGCGTGTTCGTCGGGCTCGTCGACGTCGTCCGCGTCGCCCTGACGGGCCGCGGCGCTGTACAGTACGTCCTCACCAGGAGCACCGTTTTCGCCGCCCGCGACGCCGTAGGGGGCGTGCGTTCGGCGGTCGGCGAGCAGACTGAACGCCGCCCCGGTCGACCCTGTGGCCCGGACGCGGATGTCTCGCCGAAGGCCGAGGCCGCCACGGAACTCGCCTGCACCGCCGGTATCGGGCCGGTAGGCGTAGCGCTCGACGGAGAGCGGGTAGGCCGTTTCCAGCACCTCCGCCGGCGTGTTCATCGTGTTCGACATGTGGACGTGGACGCCATCCATCCCGTCGCCGTTCGCGTGCGCGCCGAAACCGCCTCCGCCGGTCTCGTAGAAGGCGTAGGGGTCGTCTGTCCGCGGGTCGACGCCGCCGAACGTGACGTTGTTCATCGTCCCCTGGCCCGCCGCGAGCGCGCGTTCCGGCGCGATTTCGGCGAGGGCGCCCAGGACGACGTCGGTCACGCGCTGGGAGGTCTCCAGGTTGCCACCGACGACCGCGGCCGGCGGTTCGGCGTCGACGACGGAACCCTCGGGCGTCTCGATGTCGATCGGCCGGTACGCGCCCGCGTTCGCGGGAATCTCGGGATCGGTCACGCAGCGCACCGCGTAGTACGTCGCCGACGCCGTGACCGCGAAGACGGCGTTGATCGGTCCCGCGGTCTGGGCGTCCGTCCCGTCGAAGTCGACGGTGAGCGCGTCGCCGTCGATCGTCACGGTCGCCTCGATCCGGACGTCCTCGCTGGCGCGACCGTCGTCGTCCAGCACGTCGGCGTAGCCGTAGGTGCCGTCGGGCAGGTCAGCGATGGCCGCGCGCATCCGTTTTTCGGCGTAGTCCTGGACGGCATCGACGGCGGTTCGCAGGGTGTCGATGCCGTGGTCGGCCGCGAGCTCTAACAGTCGCGTCCGGCCGGTCTCGTTGGCCGCGTGCTGGGCGCGCAGGTCGCCCCGGCGCTCGTCTGGCGTGCGCACGTTCGCGAGGAGCAGGTCCACGACGTCGTCGACGACGTCGCCGCCGTCGTAGAGCTTCACCGGCGGGATCCGCAGCCCTTCCTGGTAGATCTCCGTCGAGTCGGCCGCGACGCTGCCCGCCCGCGAGCCGCCGATGTCGGCGTGGTGGGCGCGGTTGGCCGCGAAGCCAAGGAGTTCCAGGTCGTCCGTGACGGGTTCGCCGCCAGCACTTTCTCCGGCCGAATCGGCCGCGACCGCGCCGCCTGTCCCCCCGTCGTCGACGAAGATCGGCGTCACGAGCGTGAGGTCGGGCAGGTGGGCGCCGCCGCGGAACGGGTCGTTGAGGACGACAGCGTCGCCCGGAGAGAGCGTTTCCGGCGGGAACCGCTCCAGCGCGGCCGCGACGGAGAAGGGCATCGCGCCGAGGTGGACGGGCATCGTCTCGGCCTGACTCAGCATTTCGCCGTCGGCGTCGAACAGCGCGCACGAGCAGTCCTTGCGTTCCGTGATGTTCGGCGAGTAGCCCGTCCGGACCAGGTTCGCGTTCATCTCCTCGGCCACGGCCGCGAACGCGTTGCGAAGGACTTCTAGCGTGATCGGGTCGATGTCGTCGCTATCTGGGGCGCCATCCCGTTCGTCGTCACCGTCGTTCCCTTCGCCGTCGGTGGCCGCGCCACCGGCCACCCTCGGATCGGGTTCGTCGCTCACGTTGCCACCTCCATGACGATCGTCCCGTACTCGTCGACGGTCGCGCGCCAACCGGGGCGGACGACCACCGTGCTCTCCGGTCCTTCGACGATGGCGGGGCCGGTGACGTCGCTTCCCACGCTGAGCGCGGGGCGGTCGTACACCGGTGTCTCGCGGTTCGTTCCGTCGAAGACGACCGATCGCGTCCCGCGGATCGCCTCGTCCGCGTCCGCACCGGTTCCCTCGGCCGCCGAGAGCGTCGGCGGTTCGACGACGGCCCGGACGCGCGCCCGGACGGTGACCAGTTCGACGGGTTCGTCGGGCGAGGCGTGGCCGTAGCGTCGCTCGTGGGCCGCGTGGAACGCCTCGACGGCGTCGGTGAGCGTCTCGTCCGTGACCGGCCCCTCGGGCAGGTCGACCGCGAGATCGAACGACTGGCCGGCGTAGCGCAGGTCGACCGATCGCTCGACGAGGACCGTGTCGGTTGTAGTGCCCAGCTGCGCTCGTCCCTCGTCTTCGAAGCCGGCGAGAGCGGTTTCGATCGCGCCCGGGTCGACGGCCGCGAGCGGGCGAACCATCGACGCGCTTCGCTCGACGAGCCGATCACTGACCAGCAACCCGAGCGCCGAGAGCACGCCCGCCGTCCGGGGGACGAGTACTCGCGGGATGGACAGGGACTCGGCGAGCGCCGCCGCGTGGGCCGGTCCCGCCCCACCGTAGGCGACCAGCCCGAAGTCGCGCGGATCGTGGCCCGCTTCGACGCTGACGACCCTGAGCGCTCGCTCCATGCTCGCGTTCGCGACGTCGAGGATGCCCTCGGCGGCCTCGGCGACCGAGAGGCCGAGCGGCTCGGCGACGTGTTCGGCCACCGCGTCTTCGACGGCGTCGCGGTCGATGCCGCCTCGCTCGCCGTCACCGCCACTCGCTTCGGCGCCGTTCGCACTCTCGGACGGGCCGCCTGCCTCGTCCAGGAAGCGCGAGGGATCGAGCCGACCGCACAGGACCTGCGCGTCGGTCACCGTCGGCTGCGTGCCGCCGCGGCCGTAGCAGACCGGGCCCGGTTTCGCACCGGCCGATCGGGGGCCGACGCGGAGGGCACCGCCGTCGTCGACCCACGCGATCGAGCCGCCGCCCGCGCCGATGGTGTGGACGTCGATCGACGGCACGGCGACTGGATACTCGCCGATCTCGAGGCCGGTCGTGACCGTCGGGTCGCCGTCTCTGACCAGCGAGACGTCGCAGGAGGTGCCGCCCATGTCCATCGTGATGACGTCGCCCTCGCCGCGGAGCCCGGCGACGTGGGCCGCCCCGCGGACACCCGCTGCGGGCCCGGAGAGCAGGGTGTTGACCGGCCGCGTCCGGGCGCGATCGGCGCCGATCGTCCCGCCGTTCGACTGCATGATGCGGAGGGCGGGCTCGATCCCGCGATCGGCGACGGCCTCCTCCAACCGCCCGACGTAGGCGTCCATGACGGGCTTGAGCGCCGCGTTCAGCGCCGTCACCAGCGTCCGCTCGTACTCTCTGATCTCGGGGCGGACGTCGCTCGACAGCGAGAGGGAGACCGGCGAATCGCCGCTCTCGTCGACGGTATCGCCGTCACCGCCGAGCTCGTCTTCGAGAATCTCCGCGACGCGGCGCTCGTGGGCGTCGTTCTCGAACGCAAAGAGCAGCGAGACGGCGATGCTCTCGATTTCCGCGGGGAGCTCGTCGGCGACCGCGCGGACGGACGCCTCGTCGAGCGCCGTCCGCACCTCGCCACGCTCGTCGAGGCGCTCGGTCACCTCGAATCGGCGGCGTCGGGGGACGACCGGCTCCGGTTTCGACACGGTGTAGTCGTAGATGTCGGGGCGGTCCTGTCGCCCGATCGCCAACGCGTCGCGAAAGCCCTCGGTCGTCACGAGCGCCACGTCGGCCCAGTCGCGTTCGAGGACGGCGTTCGTCGCCACGGTCGTCCCGTGGGCCAGATCGGCGACGTCGGCGACGGCGTAGCCGGCGGCGTCGCGGCTGAGTTCGAGGCCGTCGACGACGCCCTCGTCCGGCGAAGCTGGCGTCGACGGCGTCTTCGTGACGGTGAGTTCGCCGTCGCGAACCGCCACGACGTCGGTGAACGTCCCGCCGACGTCGACGCCGATTCGGACGCCGGGCGATGACTCTGTCATAGCACTCGCTTGCAGCGACCGGGTCATAATGGTTGGCGAGGGGTGCTGAGGGGGCGGCTGTGCGAGTCACTCCGAGAACGCGGCTGGGCCGATGTCTCGAACCGCTACGAGAACGTCTTCGGCACCCACTTGCGGTACGGGTCGTCGGTCGCGTCCATCCAGGCGACGAGCCGGTCGGCCAGTTCGCCGCGGACGTCGGCGTAGTCCGGGTGATCGATCAGGTTCTGGAGCTGGGCCGGGTCGGCCTCGCGGTCGTAGAGTTCGTTCACGTCGGGGCCGTTGTAGACGAACGTGTACCGCTCCGTGCGGACCAGTCGCTGGGTGTAGAGGCCGAACTCCTCGCCGGAGTACTGGCCGAAGGTGGAGTCGGGCCAGGCGTGCGGTCGCCGGCCGGAGAGTAGCGGGACGAGACTTCGGGCGTGGAACGATTCGGGGACAGGGACGTCGGCGAGTTCGCAGAACGTCGCCGCGAGGTCGTGTACGTGGACGGGGGCCTCGCAGGTCGTCCCCGGCTCGATCTCGCCGGGCCAGCGCACCTGCAGCGGGATCCGGTAGGTGTCGTCGTACATCAGCGGGCCCTTGTTGAACTGGCGGTGCCCGCCGACGAAGTCGCCGTGATCTGCCGCGTGGACGACGACGGTGTCGTCGGCGAGTCCGTGATCGTCGAGTGCGTCTATGACGCGACCGAACTCGTCGTCGATGAGCGAGACGAACCCCCAGTACTTTGCAAGCACCTCGCGCCAGGTCTCCCGGTCGAAGTCCGCGACGCCGCGGTAGCCGAGGAACTGCTCGTGTGCGCGGGGTTTCCCGTCGAACGTCTCGGCGTAACTCGCCGGCAGGGAGACGTCGGCGGGGTCGTACATCGAGGCGTAGGGCTCCGGGATCACGTACGGGTGGTGCGGGCCGTAGAAATCCGCCCGGTGGAAGAACGGCCGGCCGGCGTCGGAATGAGCGCCGATCGCCTCGATCGTTCGGTCGGCGAGAAAGTGTGCTCGCGTCGCCTCGACGGGGACCGGTGTCGTCGCCGCGACGAGCGTGCCGTCCTCGCCGGCGGTGTAGATCGCGTCCGAGAACTCGATCTCACCCAACGGGAGGCCGCGTTCCTCGCGGTAGCGTGCGAAGGCGTCGTCCAGCGCGTCGTCGTGGTGGTCGTCACTCCCGCCGCGGTAGGCGAAGCCGAATTTCTCGGGCGTCGCCTCGTGCCCGACGTGCCACTTCCCGGTGTAGGTGAGGGCGTATCCCGCCTCCGCGAGTTGCTGGGAGAAGGTCGGGATCTCGGGATCCAGATTCGACCGGATCGCGTCGCCCTCGTGGTGGTTGTTCAGCATCCCGTGGCCGTGGGGAAACTGGCCGGTGAGCAGCGAGGCCCGTGCACTCGTACAGATGCTCGTCGGTGTCGTCGCGTTCGTAAAGCGCATTCCCGCCGCGGCGAGGCGGTCCATCGCGGGCGTCTCGACGGGCGGTCCCTCGGGCGCGGAGACGTCGTAGCGCTCCTGGTCGGTGAGCGCGAGCAGGATGTTCGGCGGCGCGTCGGCCATCAGGCGGCGTACACCGACGGCGGTGATAATGGTGGGGTGCGAGCGAACTGCGGGCCGTCGCGATCGAACCGTTCGAATCTGGCAGCCTCGATCGACGTCCACTGCGGGCGGAAGGATTAGGATGGCTCGGTCAGATTGCTCGGCTAAAATGCCTGTCCCAGTAC
>JGI2924J29684_1077174_pt1 | contig 14316 bp, 12 predicted proteins | sample BenlonsequencITS_FD_29684 | JGI IMG/M metagenome (IMG submission 29684)
CGGAGGGATCGAAGCCTGGCAAAGTCTGGATCCGCGCGAGCTGCTGGGTGACGAGGCCGAGCAATACGAGAAGAACCGCGATACGCTGGATGTGTGGTTCGATTCCGGCACCACCCACTGGCATGTGTTGCGCGGCTCCCACGCCGACACCATGACCTTTCCGGCCGATCTGTATCTGGAAGGCTCGGACCAGCATCGCGGCTGGTTCCATTCCTCCTTGCTGACCGCCTCGATGCTGGACGGCCGGCCGCCCTACAAGGCGCTGCTGACCCACGGTTTCACCGTCGATGCCGAAGGTCGCAAGATGTCCAAGTCGCTGGGCAACGGCATCGAGCCGCAGGACATCGTCAACAAGATGGGCGCCGATATCTTGCGCCTGTGGGTGGCCTCCACCGACTACCGCCAGGAAATGTCGCTGTCCGACGAGATCCTGAAGCGCGTCGCCGATACCTATCGCCGGATCCGCAACACCTGCCGCTTCCTGCTGGGCAATCTGGACGGCTTCGATCCGGCGCAGCATCTGCTGCCGCCCGAAGCCGGCGTCAAGCTGGACCAGTGGGCGATCACCCAGGCCCATGATGTGCAGCAGGCGGTGACCGCGGCCTACGAGCGCTACGATTTTTCCGACGTGGTGCAGCGGGTGCAGAACTACTGCACCAACGAGCTGGGCAGTTTCTATCTGGACATCACCAAGGACCGGCTGTACACCATGCCGACCGACAGCCTGGGACGGCGCAGCGCGCAGAGCGCCATGTACCGCATCCTGCAGGCCCTGGTACGGTGGCTGGCACCGATCCTGACTTTTACCGCCGAGGAAGTCTGGGCCTGCATGCCCGGCGAGCGTGACGAGAGCGTGCTGTTCGAGACCTGGTATGACGGTCTGGACGCCGTGCAGGGCAGTGACGCGCAGCGGGCCTGGTGGAATGATCTGCTGGCCCTGCGCGAAACTGGCTCCAAGGTGCTGGAAGGCATGCGCAAGGCCGGCGAGGTCGGTGCCTCGCTGCAGGCCACCCTGGATCTGCAGGTCGACGCCGATTGGCTGGAGCGTTACGCCGAGGCCGTGCCCGAACTGCGCTTCTTCTTCATCACCTCCGATGTGCGTATCCAGGCCGAGGGCGTAACTGGTGGCGAGGCCGTGCTGCTGAGCCAGGGCAGTGCCAGTCTGGCAGCCAGCGTCAATACCGACGCCAAGTGCGTGCGCTGCTGGCACCAGCGTCCGGATGTCGGTCAGCATGCCGATCATCCCGAGCTGTGCGGTCGTTGCGTGGACAATGTCGCCGGGGATGGCGAAACCCGGGTCTGGTTCTAAGTCATGGCTGCACGCTCCAACGCCCTGATCTGGCTGCTGCTGTCCTTCGTCTTGCTGGTGCTGGACCAGACCAGCAAGGCCTGGGCCGTGCATGCCTTGCAGGATGGCTCCCAGGCCGTGATTCCCGGCCTGCTGAACTGGACCCTGGCCTACAACCCAGGGGCGGCCTTCAGTTTTCTGGCCGGCAGTGCCGGCTGGCAGCGCTGGCTGTTTGTGGCCCTGGCCGTCGGCATCAGCGGTTTCCTGCTGCGCTGGCTGTGGCGCATCCCGCGGCAGGACTGGCGCACGGCCTTGCCACTGGCTCTGATCATCGGCGGGGCCGTCGGCAATGCCATTGACCGGTTGCACGGCTCGGTGGTGGTCGATTTCATCCATGTCCACTACCGCGACTGGAACTACCCGATCTTCAATGTCGCCGACTGCGGCATCACCGTCGGCGCGGTCCTGTTGCTGCTGTTCGGCCTGCGGACAAAGCCGGCTGCCTGAACGCGGGACGGTCGGCTTGAGCGGCCGCATGTGCGATAATCCCTTCATCATCTTCAGATTCAAGTCGAGATCATCTTGGACATTTTGCTAGCCAATCCGCGCGGTTTCTGTGCCGGCGTCGACCGGGCGATCGTGATCGTCGAACGTGCGCTTGAAGCCTACGGCGCCCCGATCTATGTCCGTCACGAAGTGGTCCACAACCGCTATGTCGTCGACAAGCTGCGCGCCCAGGGCGCCGTCTTCGTCGAGGAGATCGAGGAAGTGCCTGACGATTCCACCGTGATCTTCAGCGCCCACGGCGTCTCCAAGGCCGTTCGCGAAGAAGCCAACCAGCGTGGTCTGCGCGTCTATGATGCAACCTGCCCGCTGGTCAGCAAGGTGCACATGGAAGTGGCCCGCCTGGGTCGCATCGGTCGCACCGTGCTGCTGATCGGTCACTCCGGCCACCCGGAAGTGGATGGCACCCTGGGTCAGTGGAACGCCAAGTATGCTGGTGAAATGCTGCTGGTGGAGTCGGTGGAAGGCGTTGCCGACCTGAATCCCAAGGACCCGACCTCGCTGTCCTATGTCACCCAGACCACGCTGTCGGTGGATGACACCAAGTCCATCATCAACGCTCTGCGCGAACGCTTCCCTGAAATCGAAGGCCCCCGCAAGGACGACATCTGCTACGCCACCCAGAATCGTCAGGATGCCGTCCGTGAGCTGGCTGCCGAAGTGGAAGTGATGCTGGTGGTCGGTTCGGTCAACAGCTCCAACTCCAACCGTCTGCGCGAACTGGCCGAAAAGGAAGGCGTGCCCGCCTATCTGATCGACGGTGCCGAGCACATCCAGCACGAGTGGGTGGCGAACGCCAAGCGCGTCGGCGTGACCGCCGGTGCCTCCGCTCCGGAGAAGCTGGTCCGCGACGTCATCGCCCGCCTGCAGTCCTGGGGTGCCGGTTCCATCCGTGAACTGGACGGCGAAGCCGAGACCATGATCTTCGCCCTGCCCAAGGAACTGCGTCTGACCAAGACCACCATTCCTTCTCTGGTTGAAGCGACGGTTGCACAGCCGGGTCAGGCATCGTAAACTTGACGGCTAAGCCGCAATAGCTCAGTTGGTAGAGCAACTGATTCGTAATCAGTAGGTCGGAGGTTCGACTCCTCTTTGCGGCACCAAAGACAGGTTTCATGGCGTCTCACGAAGTCTGAAAAACCGCACTAAACCCCGCTCCGGCGGGGTTTTTTGTGCCTGTCGTTGTCGCATACCGTCTCATGCCATCTCATTGAAGTGCGCTTCATGAGTAGGTACTTTTGTCGGTACTTGGCCAGATCCGACACCCTGGCCTGAAAAGTACCGACAGATGTCGGACCACAGCGCGAGGCGCGGGACAATGGCGAAAGACAGCAACAAGCTGACGGCCCTGGGCATCAAGTCCCTGGGCACGGGCAAGCACTACGATGGCGGCGGCCTTCATCTCAAGGTCGAGGCGACGGGCCGGAAGTATTGGCGTTACGACTTCCGGATTGCGGGCAAGCCAGACACGTTCGCCGTCGGCGTCTATCCCAAGGTCACGCTGGCAGAGGCACGGCTGCGCCATGCGGAGGCATCGGCACTGGTCAGCCAGGGCATCAACCCGAAGGCGCACAAGCGAGCGAAGCAGGCCGCCGCCGTGGTCGCCAATGCCAACACCTTCCAGGCGGTGGCCGATGAGTGGATGGCCCAGCAAAAGCCCAAGATGGCGAAAGCCACCTATGACAAGGCCATGTGGATGCTGGCGGATCTGGTCTATCCCTGGCTGGGCAAGCGACCGATATCCGAGATCGATGCGCCGGAGCTGCTGGCGGTCCTGCGCCGGATCGAGGAGCGCGGCGCCAATGAAACCGCCCACCGGACCAAGCAGCGGTGCGGACAGATCTTCCGGTATGCCATCGCCACCGGCCGAGCCAAGCATGACCCGTCCGGCGATCTGCGCGGTGCCCTGGCGCCGCCCATCACCAAGTCCCGAGCGGCGATCACCGATCCCCAGAAGGTGGGCGAGCTGCTGCGAGCCATTGATGGCTACTCGGGCAGCTTTTCCGTCATCTGTGCGCTGCGGCTGGCACCGATGCTGTTTGTCCGGCCGGGTGAACTGCGGCATGCCGAGTGGGCCGAGTTCGATCTGGATCAGGGCCTGTGGCGCATCCCCGCCGAGAAGATGAAGATGCGCGACGAACACCTGGTGCCACTGCCTGACCAGGCGCTGGCGATTCTGCGGGATCTGCTGCCGCTGACCGGGCCCGATGGCTACCTGTTTCCGGGGGAGCGCAGTGCATCGCGGCCCATGTCGGAGAACACCGTTAATGCCGCGCTTCGCCGGCTGGGCTATGACAAGGACACCATGACCGGACACGGCTTCCGGGCCATGGCCAGCACCCGGCTCAACGAGCTGGGCTGGTCGCCAGATGTGATCGAGCGCCAGCTGGCCCACGCCGAACGCAACAAGGTGAGGGCGGCATACAACCGGGCGCAGTACCTGCCCGAACGCCAGCGGATGATGCAGGCCTGGGCGGATTACTTGGACAGTCTCAAGGCTGGCGGCACGGTGGTGGCCTTCAAGAGCAAAGCGGGCTGATCCGGCAAAAGTGGTATTGCATCTGTGCTAGCGTCGCCGGCAGTTTCGGAGAGATTATCCTGACCCTTATCACTTTTGCGGTGTTCCGGGTGTTCCAGGTGTTCCAGTGGCTGGTAGGTCGCACCATTGAGCCATTTGTGAGCATCACACTTCGGAACACCTGAGGTGTTCCAAGGTGTTCCAGGGTGTTCCACTTTGGGCTGAAATTGGCCTTTATTGTGATTCACGTCACTTTATTTTGACTCGGGATCGCGCCGGCTGCCGGTGATCGGCCAGTTTGAATCGGTTCCGGCACTGCTGATTGACGACCATACCACTTGGTCGGATCGGGACATCTCGAGCGGTGCGCGTCGCGTGCCGGTGCGTGAGGAGGATAGGTCGCTGGCAGCCTAGTCAGAGCAGTTCAGCGTTTGGGCAGGATAGCTTGTGACCACCGGCGAGCATTGACTCTAATCGGGACCTGACAGGCTGTGGCCTAGCAGTAGCTGAACGCGTGACGCGACAGTGAGGGAGCGTGACCGGTAGGCGGTTCCTTGTCGTGCCAGTTCGGGAAGTACCCCACCGGCTAGCGCGAGGGTAGTGGTCTGAAAAGGCCATTGCCGGGGGCGCGTTTGAAACGTTCCCTTGTCTTGTCGGATGGCTGCCATGCAAAGCCTCAGATATTCTGATGTTCAACAGCATCTCGTATTCAGGTTGACCTATTGGCCCGTTGGGAGGATCAGAGCGAGTACTCGATATTGAACATCGCGGTACGTCCTACACCGACGGCCAGCTGGTTGGAGCCGGCGGCACTCCAATAACGCTTGTTACCTAAGTTTTCGCCGTTGAGCTGCAAGCTGAGGGAGTGACCCTTAAGCAGCATGCCATATCGGATACCTGCACTGAATAACGTATAGCCGCCAATCCAGGCTTGGTTCAGATCGTTGATGGGGCGGCGTGCGAGATAATAGGCGCCGCCATTGATAGCAAGTCCGGGCACGGCATCGAAGCTGTATTCGGCGAACAGACTGGCGGTCTTATCAGGGGTGTTTTCAGGGGTCTTGCCAACCAAACCGGGAGTAAAGCCTCGCACATTGCGGGCGCGCAGCCACATGGCCGATGCCATCCAGGCTAGCTGCGGTGTGAGGTTCCCTTGCGCCGAAGCCTCAATGCCGCGGAAGCGGTCCATGCCATTGATGGCATAGACATTGTCTGCGCCAGCGCTGGCTGAAGCGCGGCTGATATCGAAATAGGCCACCGACCACAGCGTGCCGTTGTTCAGGCGCTGACGGAAGCCCACTTCACGTTGCTTACTGATTGCCGCAGGCATCACCTGGCCGGCGTTCTCGGCAGTGTCCGGCGCAGTGCCGGCAGACTCCAGGCCTTCGATATAGCTTGCATAGACGCTAGAGCTATTGTTGATCTTGTAGACCAGACTTCCCGACGGTGTGGTCTTCTGCACGTCGTCGTTGTCCGTGCCGAACTGGCTGCTGTGATACGTGGCTCGCCGCACACCTAGCGTTAGTTCCCAATGTTCGCCCAAAGTCATGCGGTCCATCGCGTACAGGCCGCCGGTCCACACGGTACTGGCATAAAACAGCTTGGGTGTACCTGAGGACTTCAGCATCGAGCTGGTCAGCATATGAGGCGCATAGAGGTTCTGTGGCGCCACAAAGTAGAACGTAGTGAAATCTGGCTGGAAGAGCTGGTTGCGGGTATAGCCTATGGTCAGATTGTGTGTGACGGGGCCGGTATCGATGATGCCGTAGATTTCGGTACGGATATTGCGGTTGCGATACAGCTGACCGCTCTGCCGGCTAAGCTGGATCTGGCCGAGGCCGGTATCGAGATCGTATCTGCGCAGGATGCTCAGTCGCCGTTCGCGACGAGTGGTCGATTGTCCGATCGACAACATGCCACTCCATCCGCCGCCAAGACTGAAATCCGATCGAAGCAAGTACGTGTCGGCACGGGCGCGGCTGGGATCGTCGGCCACCGTAAGCAGGCGTGAAGGGTTGGGTAACCGGGGCAGGCTGACATGCCCGTCATTTGCGGCTAGTGGGGTGATGCCGGCTTGTTCTGGCAGTTTTTGGTCGACATGTTCGTAATCGACCTTGAAACTCAGCCATGATGCAGCTTCCCAGTCCAGTGCCAGGCTGAGCATGCGCCGCTCGCCCCGCACCTGCTTGATAGGCGTATGCCAGCGCTGGCTAGATGCGTTGAGGCGGGCTCCGAACTGACCATGTCTGCCGAACCGGCGACCGACGTCAATATGGCCCTTGACCGAGCCATTGCTGTCAGTGGTCATGCCTACCGTGGTCACCGGTATTCTGCCGGCACGTTTGGTGGTCATGTTGACGATGCCTGCCGGGACCGCGAAGCCGTAGTAGAGAGCCGAGGCCCCCTTAAGCACCTCGATGCTTTCCTTGTCCTCCATGGGGATGGCAATGTTGTTGTCAAAAGGCAAGACGCCATTGAAGTAGTAGCTGGAGCGTTGGTCCAGATTCATACCGCGGATGGTGATATTGGAGTATGCCAGCCCGTTGGTTTGCTGCATGTTGACGCCGGCGACGTTTTTAAGTGCCCCATAAAGATCAGTCACGCCTTGGGCTTCAATCACATTGGAGTTAACCACGTTGATGGTCGCCGGAATCTGCAGCATATCCATGCCTTGATAAGGTCCAACATTGGCTGTTTTGGCGGCAAAACGGCTGCTTTCAGTAGCGCTTACCTTGACCTGTTCAAGAACGTGAGCCGACTTGCTGCCGGCGTCTGGATGAGTGTTCCTGATCGGGGTGTCGAGCGTGCTCTGGGCGAAGCTGGGAGCCGTTAAAAGCAGACTGATGCTTAGGGCGAGAGTGCGGGGGGGAAGGCAGATCAGAGGCATGGGATGGCAAAATCGCAGACAGAGAGACCTGGCTCACCCCGTGATGGCAGTGTGCAGGACTGGAATAGATGGAGGTTGTGGTCGAAGCCTTACTCGGGAGCCTTCAGAGGCTTGCGGTCGACCACTTTTGACAGTCAACCGGTTTCAATCGCTTGAGCAGTGACTGCCCGCGGCGGCCCATTGAACGGCAGCATCGAACAGTTGCAGGCCCTCCGCGTTTAGCTTGTCGAAGCTCGTATTGCCCAGAGGCACAAATACGCGACGGGCTGGAGCTGTGAAGTCGTAATCCATGGTGGCACCGCGTTCGTAACCGAATAGCACTGCCTTTTCCGGCTGACCGGGGAGGGTAGCGATAATGCTTGCGCCCAGTCCGGGGCGCCCCCACCCGAAAGTCTGGTCGCGGTCGTAGATAGCGTGTTCGCCGGCGGTGAGCTTGCCCTGCAGTGGATGGGGTGCGTTGACCAGCCACGCGTAATGCTCCGCGTCGACTTCGCCGAAGTCATGACCTTTGTAGCGACCGGTCAGGCGTAGATCGTCCAGTATGTCATTCTCCCAAGTCAGCAAGGGGACCTTGATGTCGCGAAAGCCTGGTAGGAAGTCCCTTGAGCGTATGGTTGAGGAAATAACTACCAGATCGTAGTGGCAGACTTGGGTTAGTGCCCGAGCGTAATCGGACGGATTGCCCACGGCTTTGACCGAGGCTGGAAGCTGCCGCAGGTGGGCCAATACGGCTGGATCAGCCGAACCCTTCGGGACGGCGTCGCGGCCAATAAAAAGGATGTGCTTTTCAGCTGCCTGGCTGTTTGCACAGCAAAGCAGTGCGGCGAAAGAAAAGCCTAGACAGCCTAGACAGGCTAGACGACGAGACAGCATTGAAAACTCCCTGGTAGCGATAAACGGGAACACTGATGCTCATGATTTGAGAATGAAGGTGCAATCGAGAAGCATTCGTGATTGGCGGTAAAAAAAGAGGCGCATCACTGCGCCACTTTTCGCAACATATTACGGTAGCTGGCTTACAAAGACATTAATTCACTGATCCTTCTTCCAGACTTGTGGAGATCAACGTGATGATCGACTGCAGCCATCACGTGGTCAGCTTCCGGCAGGTGGTGCCTGTTCGTGGCGACAAGGAAATGAGCTCGGGGCGATCGGGTGTGCGTGTTGTATCGGTCCAGGAACTACGGAGGGGCTGGTGCTGGCGAGCATTGAGCCGGCTGCCTGCGGCGCTGATCCGCCGGGCATTTCTAGCCGCGCCTTTGATCGGCCCTGCAGCGATAGGCATGCATTGTCATGACTCAGATACTGCGCGGGTCCCGGCAGCCTCCTGAGCGCCGCGTTCTGGACGTCACCGAGGCACCACCAGGGCGGCAGGCCACAAGGCCCGCAAACAGTTGCTGTGACTGGCTTCAGGGGCGTTCCTCACGCGCACGCGCGCGTTACGGGGTGACATATCACTATTGAGTCTCGTGATAACGGCCATTGTAGGAGGTGGGGCTGACCGGAGAACTCGTCGTTGACTCCGGTCCTTCACTGACAAGGGCCGAGGCTCAGGTGTCCATCATGCTCTTGCGGCAAGTAGCGGCCATCCTGCGAAGAGCATGGCCTTGCAACTGTCGTTGGCGCGGAGCTTGATCTCTTGGGATGTCTCCTGCGCGGTGAAGACCGGCAGTCGGAGATCGTTTGGATTGAAGCTCTCTCCGTCGACGAGGGCTGTGCCAAATACCGGCAGGACAAAGGCGACGTGTCCAGGAGGAACTGGAAGCATCAGCTCAGCCCCAGCCTCGATGGAGATATCGAGCATGGTGACGTCGGTGGGTGGCGTCAAAGGAGAGCGGGCGTCCCGGTAACTTCCGAGCGGCACGCGCACCTTGATTCCCGGCATGTGGATCACGGGGGTGTCCTGAGGCTCCAAGATCAATGGAAAAGGCTCGACGTGCCTCTGCTCTGCAGGCAAGTCGACGAAGATCTGCAGAGAGTGAACCATTTTGCCGGTTTCTGCGGGGACTTCCTCATGGACGATCCCGCGTCCAGCCGTTGTCCAGTGCAGGCCGCCCGGGCGAATCAGGTTTTGGGTGCCGATGCTGTCCCGATTGTTGATTCCGGTCTCCGAGTCCAGAAAGACGTAAGAGACGGCTGAAAAGCCAGCATGGGGATGCGGTGGGAAGGTCGGGCCACTCATCCAGGCATGATCGACGCCGATAAACGGATCGATCAGAGACGCGACGCCGCGCAGTCCGAATGCCCGGAAGTGGCTTCCGTGGTTGGCACGTTGAAGGGGGGCTATGGTCGGCATATCAACGGCCTCAGGCGCCCTGAGTTTCAGGCAGTGTCGGATAGTCGGTGTAGAACTTGTCGGTGCCGCCGAAGAAGCCTTCCCGGTGTGGTTCGTTCATGGGGGCATGGGTTTCAAGTCTTTGCACGAAGTCCGGATTGGCCAGCACCATCACGCCATAGGCTTCGAGGTCGGCCAGGCCGGAGGCCACATCAGCACCGATCTGGTCACGAGGGCGCCCGGGGCGATTGAGGATGAGCTTGCCGCTCCACAGTTTGCGGATATCAGCCAGCAAAGGCTCGTTGCCCTGGTGCATGACATGCACATAGGCCAGATTGAGCTTGTCCAGTTCCTTGACCAGGTGGCGGTAGAGATCTGGACCTTCCGGGCCTTCGTCAATGCCCCACATGGTGGTGCCCGGTGACAGCCTGATGGCGGTACGGTCTGCACCGATATCCTCGGCGATGGCTTTGGCGACTTCGAGTGCGAAGCGGGTGCGGTTTTCGATGGAGCCACCGTAGGCATCGGTACGTGTGTTGGCGCTCGGAGCGAAGAACTGCTGGATCAGATAGGCGTTGGCGCCATGGATCTCGACACCATCCGCGCCCGCTTCGATGGCGCGTCGTGCTGCAAAGGCAAAGTCTTTGACGGTCTGCTCGATGGCCTCGAGGCTCAAGGCCTGCGGTACGGGGATGTCCTTCATGCCCTGGGCGGTGAACATGCCGGTGCCGGGAGCGATCGCCGATGGCGCCACGCCCGGACGGTGATGCAGAGTGTTGTCCGGATGTGACATACGCCCTGCATGCATGAGCTGGATGAAAATGTGCCCGCCCTTGGCATGGACCGCATCGGTCACCCGCTTCCAGCCGGCGACATGGGCATCCGTGTAGATGCCCGGAGTGGTGAGATATCCCTGGCCATCGTCGGAGGGCTGAGTGCCTTCGCTGACGATGAGGCCGACACCGGCCCGCTGGGCATAGTAGGTAGCGGCCAGATCACCTGGAGTGCCGTCCTGCTGTGCCCGGCTGCGCGTCATGGGGGCCATCACCAGGCGATTGGGCAGGGTGTTGCGGCCAAGAACGACGGAATCGAAAACGGTGGTCATGATTGAGCCCTCGGGTTGAGTGGTATGAATGCGGTCGAGCGGCGATGGGCGCTCAGTGAGTGGGGATTTGCACGTCAGTGCGACCCAGCAATGCCTCGGATGCAGACATGAAGGCGCGGATATGGGCCTTGGTGAGGCCAGCTGACGGGAGGATGGCCAGGCCCTTGTTGTTGAACATCGTGCTGCTGCATGACTCAAGTGCAGGAGCCAGCAGCAGCGGCGTGATACGCTCTGCGTAGGCCTCGGCCGTAGGTGTGAGCCAGCCGATCAGGGTCTCCATGATGCGGGATTTGAGCGAGTCCTTGCCGAAGAAGTTGTCGCGGATACCGGTCTTGATAAGCCCTGGGTTCAGGCCAAAGAAATCGATCTTCGGATACCGAGCTGCGCCGTCGAGCACCAGCATCTCGTTGCCGGCGACAGTATTCATGTGCGCAGACATTGCCTTGTAGGACTGCTCGGCATTCATATCCTCGGAGCTGCCGATCTGGCCGGTCCCGGGGTAGCCCATCAGAAATATGCGGGGCTTCACTCGGCCCCGTGGGCGGCCAGTCCCAAGCCGAGAGGCGATACCCCGTAGGATGACCAGTCGGTTCAAGTAGCTGACGGCGAGATCACGCTCGATCCCTTCGGCTGTAGTCTGGCGCTTGGGTGCCGCAAAGATGCCGGTGGTGAAAATCACCATGTCCAGTTGTTCGGCAGGAAGCTCCATTGCCACGCGCTGTGCCTCGGTCATCAAGCTCAGATCGGCCTTGATGAACTCGATGCCGGGTCTGCCCATATCGCGGAAGGTCTGGCCCACCACGATGACCTGGGCACCGAGCGAGGCAAGGTGCTTGCTCAGTGCCCGGCCAATGCCTCCCGTGCCGCCAATGATGGCGATCTGTTTGCCTTTGACGTCGGCCGGGAAGGTTGCTGACGGCTTCCACTCCACGTGTTTGTTTCGTTTCATGATGGCTTCCTTGATTCGCGTTGACAGCCATCATCTGCTGCTTTATGGGTCGGATAAAGGTGGTATTTTGGATAACATTGATCCAATTATGGAGCAGTTGTGGTGAGCGATTACCTGAAAGACATGGCCTTGTTCGTCGAGGTGGTGAAGGCCCGGGGATTTCGTGGTGCGGCAGCTGCGCTCGGCATGCCCAACTCGACACTGTCCAGGCGGATCAGCGAGCTGGAGAAGTCCATCGGCTTGCGGCTGCTGCACCGAACCACTCGCAAGGTCGAATTGACCGAGGCCGGACAGGCGTATTTTGAGCGCTGCAAGCGCATCGTCGACGAGGCGCGGCTGGCACATGAGCAACTTGGCGAGATGCTTGCGCAGCCCAGCGGGGTTCTGCGGGCGTCGCTTCCTGTGGACTTTGCAGTCACTTACCTTGCGCCTCTGATCGCCGAGTTTGCCCACCTCTATCCGGGCATTACGTTCGACTTCGATCTGACGCCGCGGCGAGTTGATCTGGTCAGCGAGCCCTATGACGTGGCGATACGGATGGGCGAGTCGGAGAACTCGCAATTGATCGCCCGGACCCTGGCGATGCTGACGCCGGGCCTCTATGCCTCTCCAGGCTATCTCGAGCGATCAGGTGAGCCGACCAAGCCGGCCGAACTGGAGCGGCACGAATGCTTCAATATTCTTCGATCCGGGACGTGGACGCTGCATGATGGAAGGCGGAGCAGCACGGTCGCGGTAAGCGGTCGCTTTAATCTCAACAGCGTCGGGATGATTCGACGCATGGCCTCACTGGACATGGGCATTGTGTTGCTGCCCGAGCAGATCGTGGCTGATGAGCTGGCCGCGGGAAGGCTCCGGCGGATCTTGCCGCAATGGCACGGCACGCCCCAGCCGGTGTATGCGATGACTGAAACACGCCTGCTGCCGGCGAAGACACAACGATTCATCGAGTTTCTGCGCGAGCGGTTGGGGCGAAACGCCGTACAGGCCTCTGCTTGAGTGGCCAAACCCTCAAAGCTCGCCTTCAGATCAGGCTCAAAACGCCCTGGGGATCTGCTTCCTAAGCGACTGCCAGGCATCGATGCTTGTCTAACTCGACGGGCAGTGGCGGACAGCTGCTGTTGGCTTGGGTGAGTGGCCTAGGCCCAGCTCACTGCATCGATTCCACGTTGATCGAATGACCTGACCAACAGCGCAGGCACCGTCTCGGCCCTCAGCTTGCGTCGCCAGTAGCCGAAGTTGGTCAAGGCAAGTCCTTGCTCATGGCACCGCTACATCTGTCTGAATTAAATGGACTTCTATGCAGCCACATGGTCATGCCACTTATCGCGTGAGATCTGCATCATGGATAGCCATCCGATAAGGATGGCTATCCCGACGCTAAGGCTGAACTCCGGTAAGATGACGTCATCGGACGCTTACGAACATCTTGGCACTGTCGACGAGGTGATGAGTCCTGGCAGGGAGCGTGTGGTGATTCATGCATGTGTTTGACTCCTGTGCATACTCGATTTGGCGAACCAAGTCCTGCTGTTTGCTGGGCATGGGAGTATGTGATGTCATCTCCATGCGGGCTTCATTCCTTGCGCATAAACGCAGATCTATGATCTCGGCAGATCCCGAGTTCAGTCGGGATCTCTTGAAGGCCTGCGTGTCGGATGGATTCTGAACGGGGGCCAGAATCCATGTCGAAGTGGAGATCATCGCCATCCCCCCTTGACGTCGGCTACTGAAGCCTTGGCTGGTACACAGTGACAGGGAGTGGATGCATAGAAGTCATATTTTTGGAATGACTTCAATCAGTGAATACTGATCAGGAGGTGCTTGATGCGGGCCATGAATTTTGGAAGGTTTGCCTTGCTGGCTTTGACAGTATGGCTGGTGACATTCGCCATGCCGGGCATGGCCCAGACAACGTATGAGGAGCAGCGCATCAGTGCAGCAGAGGTTCTGGATTCGCCATCGCAAAAGTTTCAGCTACAGGCACTGCTGGGTACGAAGTATTCAAAATTTGCCGCAAATCTGACGCATCTGGCCATTCCTACCCAGCTCAAGACCGGAGGCCTGTATATCGAGGGCTGGCGAGAAGGCCATGGCATGAAACACAGTGCGGCCTTGATTATTCACCCGGATGGGCGCCTGGATGCCGCCTATTACGACGACGATGACGGTATTGTCCGGTATTTCAGCAACTACCATGCAACAGCATCCCAGCCGGCTTTGGACCAATGGGCAAGGCGTTTGGGCCCGTCGATAAAGCGTGTGGTGCATGAGGGGCTTATACCCGGCACCATACGTATTCCCGAACCCGACCGAACTTTGTTGCAGGAGCCGAATGACTTGCAGCAGGATGCACTACGCAAGATCGCTGAGGCGATTTGGGGTGCCTCCATCGCTGATGGGTGGAATTATAATGCAGCTGTAGGCGATTTGTTGTCAGCCGCCACGGCAGCCATTGCCAAGTGCTCACGGGCCTTCAGCCTCGTGCCTCGTCCCGCTGGCTTGGTGCCTGGATGGCTTTATCTTGCTGAAAATTTCCTGCCATGGGTCGACTATATTCTTGGTGTTCATCAGGATCGGGTTTACAAAACCTGCGTCTCAGCCGTGGCCTTGGATTTTCGAAGTGCTGTGGAGATTGCCTCGTTGGGCCTGTGATATCACAGATAAGGGCATTCGACGACTGGTATTTATCAGGTTCGTGCATGGCATGGAATCGAGGTCCGCGGCGTG
>JGI2924J29684_1077173_pt1 | contig 14315 bp, 12 predicted proteins | sample BenlonsequencITS_FD_29684 | JGI IMG/M metagenome (IMG submission 29684)
CCCCTCCTAAATAACTTTAACTGACGTATTCGGCGCCAAAAATTTGAAGATTGCTTCAAGATTGATTTTATCCGCGCTGCCGGTAAAACTGCTGTCTCTAAAAACAGCCAACCGTGGTTTCCGCTGGGCGATTTCGCGAATAACCGTTTCGGAAATTTTGTCTGCGAAACAAGCTGCAAGCAAATCCTTTTCAACCATATGGACTGCCTTTCCGGCGATCGTTTCAACGTTATGATTCAGGGTTAAGGGCAAGCCCCAATCAAGAATGATGCTGTAAAGAAGATCCAGATCCGTTCGGTCATCTTTAATATTCGATTCTAATCCCTCGAGCATTGCTTGATGATAGTCACTGGCTGCATAGTAGACGTCTTTCATATTCGTGCTGTCTAGCTTGAAGACTCTAAAACCTATATCCAGGGTATTAATAGTTTCTTTGTCATTGTACTCACTTACTATCATTTCTCCAGCCCGGTGTATTCGTTCTTTGCCAATTTCACAGATATTCTTATATCCAACTTTAAATGCTTCACTCTCTTTATTACAGGGTTCCTGCAACTGCACCATTATAAATTTGCGGTTACCTTGATCTTCAGCATTTAACTCCATGACTGCCTGAGCCGTTGTTGCTGAACCGGAAAAAAAGTCAAGTATCATACAATTTTCCTGGGGATTTGTCGCTAATTTCAGGAAGCGTTTTATTAATTCAACAGGTTTTGGATTATCAAAGATACTTAACCCGGCAAAGATCTTTTTGATTAACTGTGTTCCGTTTGTTGTCGTCTCTATATCATTCCAGATAGTTTTCGCGACTTTCCCTCTCTCTTCCGCTTCCCAAATAAATCTCTTGCGCTGGGGAGCTCCTTCGCCGGTTTTACCAAAAACAATTCTCTGATCTTTGAGTAATTCCTGAAATTTATGATAGTCATTTTTCCAGCTGCAATTAGCATTGGGTTTGTAAACAACACCGGTCTTGGGATTTACAATCTCATATTGTTGGTTAGGTCTCCAGCCACCCACTTGAAAAGGATCTGCTTTCCACTTACCGCGAGGATCATTGTCAGGATTGGCGAAGCCTTCCCCCTCTACTGCCAATCGAAACTTTTCCCGGTGTTTAACATAATAGTCCATGGATTTAAAGTAAACCAGATTATGGGTATGCGAAACAGAAATGATGGCCGTATTCGTCACAGATTTCGTAGATTGCCAAATGATATCTGCCAAAAAGTTTTCTTCTCCAAAAACCTCATTGCCAATCTTTTTTAGGTTATCAACTTCAAGATCACTAATGCTGATGAACATGACACCGTCTTCTTTTAACAGTCGGTGTGCCAGGCGCAGGCGCGGGTAGATCATACTGCACCAATCGCTATGAAATCTTCCATTGGTTACAGTATTCTGAAATAATCTGCAGCCTTTTTCATCATACAGGCCCATTTGTTCTTCATATTTATTTCTATCCATCTTAAAGCTATCTTTGTAAATAAAATCCTTTCCCGTATTGTAGGGAGGATCGATATAAATAACTTGAATGCTATTCAAGTAGCCTGCCTGCATCAGCTTTAAGACTTCAAGATTATCGCCTTCAATGTATAAGTTCCCCGTTGTTTTCCAGCTCTTGCTTTCCTCAAAACATGGCCGGAGGGTCTTCCGAATAGGCTTATTGGCCTCCACTATGGCCGCTTTTTTACCAACCCAGGTGAATTCATAACATTCTTCTCCATCAATGACATCCCCAGAAAGTTCTTGCTTCAGTAATTTGAAATTTATTCCCTTCGTGATATTTCCAGCTTTATCCCGTCTTTCAGTGATGACATTAGGGAACAGCGAACCTATAATTTCGATATTTTTCTGTATTATATCTGAGCTCTCCAAATTTAGCTTTTCCAAACCTTGCAACCCCCATCTAGTCTTGTTGGATAGCATGTTCAGTTTTAACTAATTGTATTTCGCTCTTAAGCTCTGATGACTCATATTGGCCAAATATATATAGTCTTTCTTCTAGAAAGTAAAAGGATAAAAGATTAGGCCAAACTTTAGTTCCTTAGGACAAATAGGCATAGAAGATGAATTAGAAAAGTATAATTTATTAATTATTCATAATATTCTAAATTATAGTAGGAGGGAATGACATGAAACGCCTGGTATCTTTTCTCACCCTGGTTATCTTGTTACTTACTCTTGCCACTCCCGCATTTGCTTCAGAAAGACAAAATGCTTATCCTATTGTACTGGTCGTAGGCTTTGGAGGATGGGATCGCAGTGAACTTCTAGGATTTAAGTATTTCGGCGGTGTCAGCGATATCCAAGCAAACTTAACTAAGAGTGGCTATCAAACGTTTACGGCCGGTGTCGGGCCATTTTCCAGTAACTGGGATAGGGCCTGCGAATTATATGCCATGCTGAAAGGCGGCGTGGTGGATTATGGCGCCGCTCATGCAGCTAAATATGGTCATGCCCGATTCGGGGCTGATTTTGGTTCCGGGTATTATCCTCAATGGAGCAATACAAACAAGGTTCACCTAGTCGGGCACAGCATGGGTGGCCAAACCAGTCGTTTGCTTACTCAATTACTGGAACAAGGAAGTTCTGAAGAGCAAGCATACGCTAATTCTCATCCCGGTACAGTTCTTTCCCCCCTATTTGCAGGAGACAGCCATTGGGTTAAAAGTGTAACCACCATAGCAACACCCAACAATGGTACTTCCCTGGCAATTGGGGTTACGAACCTTGTCCCCTATGCCCAGCAGCTTATAGCCTTCGCCGCCGCGGCAGCAGGGATAGCCAATGAACCTCTCTATGATTTTAAATTAGATCAATGGGGGGTAAAACGTGAATCAGGCGAATCCTTTTCAAGTTACTCCAACAGAGTATGGAACAGTCAGATCTGGTGCAATACCCATGACATCAGTGCTTGGGACCTATGTCCGGACGGTGCGAAGGAACTGAATTCTTGGGTCAAGGCACAGCCCGATGTCTATTACTTTTCTTGGGCTAATGATGCCACATGGGAAGAATTGCTTACCGGATATCAGTTACCTGATGTAACGATGCTGCCGCTCTTTCAGCCCTATGCGATTTTTATGGGCTCCTACACTCGAAACGATCCTGGACATGTGGTGATAGACAGCAGATGGTGGAAAAATGACGGGGTCGTTAACACAAACTCTATGGCTGGCCCCACTCTAGGCTCTTCTGACATTATCGTAAACTATAATGGAACTTCGCAAATCGGCAAATGGAATTACATGGGGGAAAAATCCGGTTGGGATCATGCAGATATGATCGGCATTGATACAAGCGATTCTTTGGGATTTACCAATATCAATGACTTTTATTCCGAGATTGCTAATACTTTAGGTTCTCTAAAATAATTCCTTTCGTTAGATCCAACCTTATTTAATTGCAGACCTCAAGCTGATTATTGAGCACACCAAGGCAAATTGTTTTTGAATTGGTGTGCTTTGCCTCCTCTTCTTCTAACCATTCCCGGCACCTATGTTCTTTACAATTGACAGGTCGTTTTTCCCATTCAATAATACAGCCTCTTTCCTTAGTCCAATAGGCGCAATAACCTATATTAAGGCCTCGTTTATCCATACCTCTAAGAAATCTCAAGGCTTTCAGTTTTCTGACAGAAGAATCATCATAGATGTAGGAATCGATCCAAGCAGTATACGCCTCAAGTACATCAAAGAGAGGTTTTACGCCAAATTTATCTTTTTGTATGTACCAGATGCTATGTCTGAAATAATACTCAAAGTTCTGAGTTTGATCTAAAATATTATCATTGCCATAATGAATATAGTCTGGCAACTGCCCTCCTTCACTTATTTTTATATAGAGCCGGCGGCACTTACCTCCGCATGATGAACACCGTATTACATCTCTATGCTCCAAGAGGGCACACCTCATCCGTTTCCAAATTTTAGGTGTTTGCACCTTAAGTTATTTCCACAATATTCATGATATTTCCTTCTTCGCTTGTGAATTATTTCTGTCCGCGTTGAATTAATAGTTTATGATATAATGTTAAAAAAGTAACCTATGAGGAGAATAGATTGTGAAATTAATATCATGGAACGTTAACGGCTTTCGCTCTTGCCTAACGAAAGGTTTTTTGGACTTTTTTAATACGGTAGAGGCAGATATTTTTTGTATCCAGGAATCTAAACTCTCCGCCGGGCAAATTGAACTTTCTTTAGAGGGATATACTCAGTATTTTAATTATGCGGAAAGAAAGGGATATTCCGGGACAGCCGTTTTTACCAAAAAACAACCGCTAACTTGCTCCTTCGGCATGGGAATTCCTCTGCATGACAAAGAGGGAAGAATGATTACCCTGGAGTATGATGAGTTTTATTTAATTAATCTTTATGCACCCAACTCTCAAGCGGAACTGGCCAGGCTTGAATACCGTTTAACTTGGGAGGAAGATTTCCGCCGTTATGTACAAACACTTAACAGCCATAAACCGGTGATTTTTTGCGGAGACCTTAACGTGGCTCACCAGGAAATCGACCTCAAAAATCCTCAGGCTAATCGTCGAAATGCAGGCTTTACCGATGAAGAACGTCTGAAATTTTCTGAGCTTTTGGAATCAGGTTTTATTGATACTTTCCGTTATCTATATCCCGAACAAAAGGACTCCTACTCTTGGTGGTCTTATCGTTTTAATGCCCGAGTGCGAAATGCGGGATGGCGAATTGATTATTTTTGTATGTCCGAACGGTTAAAAGACAGCTTGCAGTCGGCAGAAATCTACACTTCGGTCTTGGGCTCGGATCACTGTCCGGTAGGGATAGAAGTGAACTCGTTCAGCTAAAACTGAACATCGGGACATCGGGACTTCGGTGACAAAAGTGTCCTGTGGGCAGTTTCGCTGAAAGCGTCTAGCCAATAACAAATACTATCGCGCTGAAGGACGGACTCTACCCCCACCGAAGCATAGTATGGGAACCATACCCACTTGAAGTGGGAGTCTTACCTAACAGAGCCTCTTTCTTTGTGGGTTATTTACGGTATTGGAATAATATATATTGATTGATATCATATTATTATTCTATATACATTTTGTGAAAACAATGGTAATCTTCATTTGTTGATATTAGTTTAGGGGTAAACGTTTAGGGAGGGGTTAAAATGTATAAAAAAATCTTGGTACCGACAGATGCTTCGAATTATTCGCGAAAGGCCTTAATAACTGCCTTGGAACTAGCTCGAAAATTCAACGCGGAAATTGAACTACTCCATGTGATGTATGAACCTGTTGTAAGCAGCCTTGGCATAGCCGACAGTTATATTGCTCCCTTCGAACAAATCGAACGAAATGGAGAACTTGTCTTGAAGGCTGCCCTGGAAGGAATAGACATTGGTGACGTTACTTTTAAGAAGAAAAAGATACATGGAAATCCCGGGCAAATTATTATCCAAGAAGTTGAGGATGAAAATATTGACTTAGTCGTTATGGGAAGTCATGGCTACGGGCTGGTGGTGGGATCCATCTTAGGCAGTGTTAGTCAAAAGGTTCTTCACGGTGCAAAATGTTCGGTACTCATAGCAAAATAAATAGGCTATAGAATTTTTTCAATTATACTATCTAAGGTTCCACTTTCTGCCCCGGAAAATTTATTTTCCATTCCTTAGTGATGCCGCTAAGCGGCATGGAGGTAAGACAGTATAAGAAACGGCCCAAAAGGCGTTATCAAAAACGTCCTCTTGGGCCGATTTTTTGTTATAGGTTAGAACATTTCCTCGGTCATTCTATCAATAACTTCATTCGTTGTATCGTAAACACCCGGGAATGAACTCCAGTTTCCGCCCTTAATCGTTTCAAGCAAATTTTGTCTCTTGGATAACATAATCTACTCCTCCTCTTATTTTTCTGTACTCGTTTAACCTTTTACTAATTCTACTGCTTTAACGGCAGCACTTCCTGCATCAGGAGCAAAGCCATCCGCTCCTATTGATGCTGCTAATTCCGCTGTTACAGGCGCGCCGCCGACAATCACTTTAAAACCTGTCAGACCGCTGGATTTAAGAGTTTGAACGGTTTCCTTCATGGCTGGCATGGTTGTTGTTAGAAGTCCCGAACAGGCTACTAAGGTTACGTTCTTATTTTCTTTGACAGCCTCAAGAAATTTAGCCGGGGAAACATCAACTCCCAGGTTGACTATATCAAATCCGGCACTTTCGATCATCATTGAAACGAGGTTTTTGCCAATGTCATGAAGATCTCCCGCAACAGTTCCAATAACACAAGTGCCATAAGACGAGGTACTCTGTCCGGCAAAATGCGGTTTTAGTATCTCAACACCTTTGGACATGGCTTTGGCTGCCATTAACATCTCAGGCACGAAAAGTTCTCCGGCAGAAAATTTATCACCGACTATACCCATGGATTCTACCATGGCTTGAAGAATGCTTTGGGCAGAATTCCCCTCATCTAGTGCTTCCTGCACCAAGCCCGGAATGAGCTTAGCTTTTCCTGCTTCCACTTTGGCTTTTACTTCTTCGATTTTTGACATTTTTAGCCCTCCTATCGATTATTGCTATTAAATAAGTATTTTAGCGTAAATTCCCTAGCTAATCTACTAAAATAATTCACCCGCCGACATGTAAATCTGTCGTTAGCGCAGGCAGTGATGGCAGATACATATCAATTGAAAGTGGTGCAAAGGCTGCCAAAGCCCCTAAGACGAAAGCAATCCAATAGCAAAGCTTTTTTGAATTTGAAACAGCTGCTTTTGTAACTTAATTGGCCCATCAATAGATTGTTGATTAATAAATGGCAATTTTTAATCCAACCTTTATCTTTCTCCTAAGAATGAGATAACTCCCGCTATAATTTAATATAACGGGAGTTATAATGTATTGATTCGCTCCTAAGAAGGCTTGATAAGTAACCTAAGACTCTATCTTCACACTTTGATTATTCTACATCCGAACGGCGAACGAACCGACCAATTTTCTCGTCCCACATCCAAGAGACTTGATCTTTTGGACTGGTTAATAAATTAATTAACACATCAAATTCCGAAGCTTTTAAGGCAGACTCGAACCATTCTTCAAGAGATATATTCAGTGATCTGCATACAGTATCAAGCCTTTTTTTGAGTTTTTCATCAGCCGGAAAAACCATGTACATTTTGATCACCTCATCTATAGCCTTCTTCTTTTTATTATTCTACTTTATGCCCTTTTTTTCAAGATTAATTTATATTAAATCTTCTCAGCATGCCTTTTCTTCCCCTTAGATAATTATTCTAATTCGCTTAATCATAGCTCTTAATTTAAGTAATCAAGACGCAATTTTTAACTAAAAACTTCATTCCCAGTCTTGAAACCCTATATAGAAATGGAGCAAATTGTAAGCGCTCAATATATCAGAAAACGGCCATTTTTTTAAGCCGGCCCGCAAGGTATACACCAAGATCGATAATGATTGCGCTCTCCAGCATATGTACAATGGAAGGATCATAGAGTATCGTGGCATTGGCCTGAACTTCCTCGTCTCCTTCCCAAAGTATAATACACAAAGGCATTTCAGGAAATGCCCTGAAAACTATGGACTTATCTCCGAAAGGACCTATTTTTCCACCCAAGGGGCGTGAAACTGTCATGAGCAGTCCGGAATGATATCCGAAGGCTTCGATCAATACTGAGATAGCCGTTTTATAGAAAGCCGAATAAAAAATCATTCCACCCGGTATTTCTTTAATACTTACCCATCTTGAAGCTGTTTCCGGCAATGGCTGGGCAGAAGCTAAATAATTAAGGATAATGATCTTGGCCATCGCATCTGGAACATGTCCGTCTGCTTTCCGGCAAATGGTTTTCTGATCACAATCCAAGATATACGCTTCGTCAAAGAAAATCACGCCGAACTGACGGGAATCATTATCGTATGATACGGCGCGTACTTTTGTTATCTCAAGAGGATCGCGTTTCTTAATATCCTGCCATAATTTATCATATACAATATGATAACTGGATTTATCCTCCATTCTCTCGCACCCCATTTGCCCTTATATTTTTTTATTACTATCATATACCATTGCCGTATTTGCGAACAATATAAATTCACTGCTCTTCTTGCCAACATTCATCCCAATCTAATTTCTTTCCATAGTCTTAAAAAATATGGTTGGCGTTCGAAGACACTGTCTTCGAGCGAATTAGCCTTCAGTCTCTGGCAAAACGGGCAAGGTAGTTTACTTATGCTCGAAAAAGAGAGAACTGCGGCCTTTTGGGTCTCAGTTCTCTCTGATTACTGTCATAAGGAAGCATAGTGACCTAATTTAATTGTAATGGTCTGATTAACAGCTTATTAAAAAGAAAACATTTAACCCTTTAATTGGCAGCTAGGATAACGAAGCTTTGAGCAGGCGCAAGATTATTGCCCGCATAATTTACCATTAAAGTATAAGTTTGGCCCGCATTCAAAGCAGCACTAATTGTATAAGTCGATCCTCCGTCTGAGGTCGATACACTGTTTATTGTAATCTGATTTCCCAAACTATTTAACAGAGTAAAGTTACTTGTTGATAAACCATTGAGTGCTGAACTCAATCCTACTTTAAATCCTGTGGTTGATAGGTTACTCACGGTGATCGTCTCGCTGGTTATGCTGTATGGAACCGTGAAACGTTGAGCAGTACCAAGGACACTGCCGCCATAATTAACCGTTAACGTGTAAGTTTGACCCGCAGTTAAGGCAGCATTTATTGAATAAGTCGCTCCACCGTTCAAGGTTGTTACACTTGTGACAGGAACAGAATAGCCTGCGCTGTTTAGCAAGATAAAGTTACTCGTAGTTAAACCGTTGAGAGCTGAACTCAGTCCCACAGTAACTCCAATGGTTGAGGGGGTACTTATGGTGAAAGTTTGGCTGTAGATGGATGGTACAGTGAAACTCGGAGCAGTTCCTAGAGAATAACCTGCATAGTTTGCCGTTAAGGTATACGTTTGTCCTGCGCTCAATGCTGCATTAATTGTATAAGTCAATCCCCCATTCGCCATGGTCACACCTGTGATAGGAACGTTATAACCCGCACTGGTTTGTAAGGTAAAGTTACTTGTGCTTAAACCATTAAGCGCTGAACTTAGTCCCACTGTAAATCCAGTGGTTGAAGGGCTGGTTACTACGATCGTTTGATTGAAGGACGGCACAGTGAAACTCTGAGCGGTACCAAGGGCATTGCCTCCGTAATTAGCTGTTAATGTGTAAGTTTGACCTGCAGTTAAAGCGGCACTTATTGAATAGGTTGCTCCTCCGTTTGAAGTTGTTGCACCTGTCACTGCGATAGAAGTTCCCGAACTATTAAGAAGCGTAAAGTTACTGGCAGTTAAGCCGTTAATAGCCGGACTTAATGATACGGTAACTCCCGTTGTCGACGGATTGCTCACTGTCAGAGGCACAGCTCCCGGAGAAGTTGCAGAATTTCCAAAAATCTCATTTACCTGATCAATAACCCAGTCAGGAACACCTACTGATCCCCCCAGAACATTAACTTGGGGATTGCTGCCGGTATTTCGGATGGTGATAAGATAATCCCTAATCGATGGAGGTAACTGCTTTGATCTTGGGTCAATCAGCAAAATCGGGGCATTGTTTTGGGCTGCCAATGTGCTTCCGGAAAGTGCATCGGCATAATCATAACCATTTGCCAGATAAATCTGGGTTGGGTTAGGATAAAACTTCGTTAAGATTTGCGATAAGGTTTCAAAACGATCCACACCGCCATATCGTTGTATCTGGGCACTGGGAACCAGACTTTGCAGCGTTGTTGTCAGTGTATCATTGATTACAGCTTTGCCGCCAATGATATAAATGCTCGTGGGCTGGTCTTTGGTGACAAAATCTTTAACGCTTTCAGGCAGTTGATTGGGACCGCTTAAGAGAATCGGCCAACCTTTACTGGCGGCAAGAGAAGCTACTCCCAGCGCATCGGGAAATTCATCGCCGCTGGCAATGATAACCGGTGTTCCGGTACTTACGTTTAGGTTGTTGACAATAATTGAGTTCGTTATATAACGATCTAGGCCGCCCATTCGTGACACATGATAACCGGCTTTATGTAGCCATTGTTCAACTCGTTTATTAATTATTCCGGTTCCGCCAATAATCGTGACGTTTCCTCCGGCTTCTAAATGACTTTGGATATAATCCAGACTGGTTTGTGAGTCATTAATATCGGAACCGACAAGGATAATTGATGCATTTAGCTTTGTAGCTAGGGTACTGGCCGATAATGCATCGGGAAAACTATAGGCCGAGGCAAGGATTACATTTTGCATTTGTTTTCCTTGAGATTCCTGCTGAGCTATAGCCGTTGACGTTTGAAAGCGATCATGCCCGAAGAAGCGGTGGTAATTTGGCTTAGCTTGGACACTTCCAACCATGGTGAAGATGAGCAAAGTACTTGTCACGGCCGCAGTTGTTAATTTAGCCTTTTTTTTCATAATGTTCCCCCCAAAAAATCACATATTGAAGAATTTAATAAATAATTCTTCTCAAAATAGGAATACGTTTGAGCTTATGTTTTTTAGGGGGGAGGGAAAAATATTGACTTAATTGACCTAGTTGATAATGAATTCTCATATTGGATCCGTGTATATTACATATATCAAATCTAATGATATTGATTCTATTAAAGTAAAGTTATAAAATACTATTGCCAATAGTACTTTATCTAATAGTACCTGTTTTAAACTTTTTGCAAGACCCTAAAATGAATGAACTGAAATTGAGGAAATATAATGAGCAACACAGCCACTCTTACCAACAAACTAACCCGCACATTCCCTGCCTTCAGCCATAAAAACTTTCGATATTTCTGGTCTGGACAATGCATTTCGCTCATGGGAACCTGGATGCAGACAACTGCTCAGCAATGGTTGGTATATACAATCACTAAGTCGGCATTTTTACTCGGACTATTAGGTGTAGCCCAATTTGGACCGATGCTTGTCTTTTCGCTTTTTGCCGGAGTATTAGCCGACAAATTCCCTAAGAAAGCCATACTAATTTTTACCCAGTCCGCGCTTATGGTCCAAGCCTTTATCCTCGCTGGCCTGGTTTTGTCCGAGCATGTTCAATACTGGCAGGTTTTAGTCCTGGCGGCTGCCCTAGGATTGGTTAATACCTTAGATATGCCTACTCGTCAAGCATTTATGGTGGAGCTGGTTGGCAGGGAGGATTTGACCAATGCCATAGCACTTAATTCCACGATCGTCAACTTAGCCCGCATTATTGGACCTACATTAGCAGCTTTACTCATGTCAGGTGTTGGGGCCGGTATTTGTTTTTTACTCAATGCTCTAAGCTTTATCCCAGTGATTATTGGCTTGTCTCTCATTCAGGCGCAACCTATTAGACAAAGCAAAAAAGCAGAAAAGAATATGCTTAAAAGCGTGGTTGCCGGACTAAGATATATCTATAAAATGCCGGTTTTAGCCTATGCAGTTCTTGCCGTATTAGCTGTCGGAACATTTATTATGAATACAAATGTTCTTTTCCCTGTGTTTGCCGATCAAGTTCTGCATGAAGGTGTTAATGGCTATGGATTTCTCCTCTCCGCTATGGGTTTTGGTTCCTTAATTGGAGCAATGCTGGTTGCCACTAAGGCACGAAGGAATCCCAGCCGGCGGGTAATGTTCATCTCTTCGCTTCTTTTATCCGCCATAATGGTAAGCATATTCTTTATCCGTTCATCCTATCCCGCCATGCTTCTTGTCGCAGCCCTTGGCCTTTTCAATATTATTTTTATGAATACGGTCAACTCAACCTTACAGTTAAATTCTACCGACGAATACCGAGGACGCGTCATGAGTGTCTATTCACTTGCTCTTGGCGGGACAACACCCATCGGCAATTTATTCGCCGGAGGATTCACAGAGAAATATGGCCCGTCTGTTGGTTTTTTAATGTGTGGCATCGCAACCGGAATTATCTTAGCAGCAATTATAATCAGAACTCAAGTCATGAAGAAAAAGCAATCGGCGGTGGGGTAATCTGATGTCTTGGAAGAAAAATTTATAAAATATGTACTAATCTATGTGCCGTCAAAAATACATTGATGTTATGAGACTTGTATTCATTGTGTTTTTGAAAGGAGAAGACTTATGTCTTACCAAAGGTGGCGTCAACCACGGGGCGACTTCAAACAGGATATAGGAACATTAGCGGTAGGCATAGTAATCGTTGTTATTATTGGCTACTTCTTATTTCACGGATATTTCGAAAATATTACGAATCCGACCCTTTCTGCTGCAAATTTAAATAATGTAAATCTTCCAAGTTCTTCTAACGGAACTAATGATACCGGTCTATCTAATGATTCTGCTCAAATTTCACAAAACGGAAATCTCACGATGAACGTCGGTAATGACAATAATGCTTTAGCCTCAGGATATTGGATATTATATGTTTCTGATGGAGTTTCTCAGCAGCTTTCCATTAATGCTCAAGATTATGCCTTTCTGCAAACTTTAATCCAAAGCGATGGCAATAAAGGGAGTTCAACGGTCACCTTATTTTTAATTGATAATGGACTTATTCATCAATACAATGTCAGCAAAGAAATTTATTCGATCATATCCAATATAGCTGCCATTAAGGCACGATCTTCAACCACTGCTGCAAATTCTTCTAATTCTTCTAACTCCTCCAGCTCTTCTGGTACTTCTTCTGATTCTTCTAGTTCCTCTAATTCCTCTAGCTCATCAAACTCCTCTTCCGCATCTTCAAATCCTTCTACTAGTCAGACCACGGAAACAATCAGCGAATCACTAAAGGTCAGCAATCCATCAACAACCGGATTTACGGTAACCTTAACTCCCGCACTGAAAGGTCTGACCTCCAATAACTTCACGCTTCTGAACAGTTCCGGGAACTCAGTCCCTATTTCTAGTGTTACGACCTCAGACAATGGGACAACGTATGTATTCAGCGCGGCTCTGAGTACCGGTCAAACTTACACAATTACGGCTACATATTCGGGTTACACGTTTGGAACAGCTCAAAATGTTGTAATACAATGATGATAATTATTTTTCCTTCGGTGTGATTCTCTGTGTACGGCCCTCGCAATTAAATGACGGCAATTTGTACTATAAATAATTTTAAGCGCCCCAGATTTTTCTGAGGCGCTTTTTGGGTATGCCAGAAACTAGCATAATTCAGATTTCAATTTTGACTTATCCAAGACACAAGCAAGTCGTTTGATCTCTTTTCCCTGATCTAAGACTACAACTGCTGGGGCAATTTTTATATCATATTTTTTAGCAAGGTTTTTCTTAGTGGCCATATCAACCTTGACGATCTTGTATATTTCAGATGATTCTCTATTAACATCTTCCAGCAAGGTGCCGAACTCTAAGCTTTCATTAATTAAAGCATTTTCAAATAGTAATAATACTTTTTTCTGGCTCTGAAGGACATTGCTATTAAATACATTGACTTCTTCGAGGTAACGTTCAGCGGCAACAGCAGCCGTTGCCCCGTCACCCGCTGCCGAGACTACCTGTCTTAAATATTTTACACGGTTATCCCCTACGGCATAAACGCCCTCAAGATTAGTCTCCATAAGATCATTGACCGGGATATATCCTTTTTGGTCTATCTCAATACCACTGTCTGTTAAATATTTAGTTGAGGGAACCATCCCTACGAAGAAGAAGACACCTTGACATGCTAATTCTGAGGAGCTCCCCGTTTTCAGATTTTTAATTTTTACACCCTTAACGTTATCTTCCCCAAGAACTTCCTCAATGGTGGAGTTCCAAACAAACTCCATTTTGGGGTTCTCAAAAGCTCTTTCGGCACTTAATTTGTTACAATCGAGAATTCCTTCGTCATGCAAGACGATGACGGTTACCTTACGAGCAAATTTTGTGATATACATACCTTCTTCGATGGCCTGGTCACCGCTGCCAACGACAACGACGTCTTCACCGTTAAAGAACTCTGCATCACAAGTAGCGCAGTAGGCAACACCGCTGCCCCGAAGTCTTCTCTCCCCGGGAATATTTAAAAGCCGCGGCTCGCTGCCGCAGGCAATAATTACTGCTTTAGCGGAAAATTCTTTTCCTTTTTTCGTTCTAACCTTTTTCTCTTCCTGGGAAAGCTCTACACTTACAACCTCTTCTCTTACAAATTCAACGCCAAAGCTTTGAGCATGTTTATGAAAATCTTTCATAAGATCCGGTCCGCTAACCTGAGGGTATCCGGGATAATTCACGATTTCTCGGGTTGTATTAACCAGACCTCCGATAGCGCCTTTATTAATAACTAACGTTTTAAGTCTTGCCCGACC
>JGI2924J29684_1077170_pt1 | contig 14301 bp, 9 predicted proteins | sample BenlonsequencITS_FD_29684 | JGI IMG/M metagenome (IMG submission 29684)
CAGCTCCGTCGAGTGGAACCGGTCGTGGAGCTCGTCGTAGCTGATCTCCCCGGAGGTGCTTTCGGTCTCGGTCCAGACGTTCGTCCAGTGCTCCCAGGCGTCCTGTTCGAGCCCGTAGTAGCCGGGGGTGTTGCCCGAGTCGACGCCGAGGTCGGTCGCGCCCTGGACGTTGTCGTGGCCCCGGTAGATGGGCGTGCCGCCGCCGGGCTGGGCGGCGTGACCGAGGGCCAGGTTCAACATCGCGTACGCCCGGACGTTGCCCGTCGCGTTGTTGTGCTGGGTGCCGCCCATCGCCCACTCGACGCAGCTCACCTCGGCCGCGGCCAGCCGCTCGGCCAGCTCCGCGAGGTCGTCCTCGGGCGTTCCGGTGATATCGGAGACCGTCTCGAGGTCGTACTCGGGGAGGACGTCGTCGCGGAACTCCTCCCAGGTCGGTACCATCACGCGGCTCTCGATGAACTCCTCGTCGTGGAGATCGTTCTCCACGATGTGGTAGATCAGCCCGTAGATGAACGCGACGTCTGTTCCCGAGCGGAACTGGTAGTAGTCGTCGGCCGCGGCTGCAGTCTTGGTGTACCGCGGTTCGGCGACGATGTGTTCACCCCCGCGGTGCTGTGCCTCCTGGAAGTGCTGCCAGGCGACGGGGTGGCTCTCGAGGGGGTTGTGGCCGATGATGAGGTTGACGCCGACGTTGCGCATGTCGTTGTTGTTGTTCGTCATGGCGCCGACGCCCCACGTGTTGGCGATCCCGGTAACCGTCGTCGAGTGACAGATCCGCGCCTGGTGGTCGATGTTGTTCGTCCCGTAGAACGCGGCCAGCTTCCGGATTAGGTAGGCGGACTCGTTGGTGTGTTTCGCCGATCCGACCCACATCGTCGCGTGAGGACCGGTCTCCTCGCGGATATCGTTGAGCCGGCCCGTGATCTCCCCCAGGATCTCGTCCCACTCCATCTGGGTCCACTCGCCGTCCTCGAGTTTCAGCGGCTCCTTGAGCCGCTTGTCGGAGTTGACCGACTGGGCGAGCGAGGCTCCCTTCGAGCAGAGCCCACCCTGGTTGATCGGGTTGTCGTCCCACGTCTCCTGGCCGACGAGCGCGTCGCCGTCGACGGCCATCTGTACTCCACAGCCGACCGAGCAGTGCGTACAGACCGTCTTGACCAGCTCGTCGGCCGCGTCGGGATCGACGGTGTCGTCGTCCTGTGCTTCCCCCCGTTCGAGGAGCGTTCGCCCCCCGACCGCCGTCGCGAGGGCCCCCGCAGCACCGGCCTTGAGGAACCCCCGACGATCGAGATCGAGCGTCGATCGTGGCATACGATAACAAATAGGTTGAGGGGTAATAAATATAGCCGGTACCCATACTTTCTTTGGTGTATAATTTTTGAATCGAGATCGCCTGCAGTAGAAACTCGCAGCGATTCGCGGACCGTCGGTCGCTCGCTCGTGCGATTTCCACGACGGATCGAATACTGAAACGCCAGCTCACTGCGGATAGAAGACCTGAAGCTTTAATTCAATGTAGGCGTACAACTATGGTACTGAATAGCATACTCCCACATATGCGAGTCAAATGTACCCTCTGCAGGCGAACGATCCCGGACCGTTCGACACAACGGGTCTGTGAGTGTGGCTGGTGTATGGATCCCAACTGCAGCAAAAACCACGAGGAGTTCTGCCCGGTTGACGGCACCGATCGGTGGATCGGCGCCTTCGAACGGTAACTCACCCAACAGCTTTTTCGCCGGCCGTCGTGCGTGCGGTATGGTTCGGAGGGTGGTACTGACTGGCATTGTCTGTCTGGTACTGATAACGGGGCTCGTCGGTCCGGCCGTCACGGCGTCCGGCGTCGCCGAGGACGGACCCGAAGCGTCGCCGACCGTCGAAGCGACCGGGGGCGACGCGGTTGCCGGCGACGAACTGGATCGGCTGCTCGAGGACGCGATGGACGACCACGACGTCGCGGGTGCCTCCGTCGCGGTCGTCGAAGAGGACGAACTCGTCCACGTCGAGGGGTACGGCGAGGCCGACGCCGCGGCCGGAACCGCGGTCGAGCCGAACGAGACGTCGTTCATGGTCGGCTCCGTCGCGAAGCTCACTGTCTGGACGGCGGTGATGCAGGGCGTCGAGGACGGCGCCCTCGAGCTCGACGAACCGATCGGCACCTACCTCGAGAACTACTCCGTCGAGGGGGAAGACGAGATCACGCTCGAACAGCTCGGGACCCACACGCCGGGGTACGAGGATCGGCTACAGGGGCTGTTCGTCGACGATCCGGCGGAGGCCGACGACTGGGAGCCGAAACTCGAGCGGGAGCTGCCCGCACAGGTCCGGCCGCCGGGCGAGACGGTCGCCTACTCCAACCACGGCACCGGGCTCGCGGCGCTGGTCGTCCAGGAGGCGGTCGGCGAGCCGTTCGAGGCGTACGTCGAGCGCGAGGTGTTCGAGCCGCTGGCGATGGACGAGGCGACGTTCGAACAACCCGTCCCCGACGAGCTGGCGCCGGTCTCGCAGGGCCACGTCCCGACCGACGACGGGTTCGAGACTGACGACCCCACGATTCTCGGTGTTCCACCCGCGGGCTCGATGAGCGCGACCGCGACCGACATGGGGAACTTCGCGGCCGCCGTGCTCGGTGACGGCGCGTTCGAGGACGACCGCGTCCTCGAGGCCGAATCGGTCGAGGCGATGCTCGACCAGCGGGCGACGAATCACCCCGCCGTCGACGGGGTCGGCTACGGCTACATGCTCGGCGAGCGCGGCGGCGAGCGACTGGCCTGGCACACCGGCGGCACCGAGTACTTCTACACGCTGTTCGCGCTGTTTCCCGACCGTGACGTCGCGCTGTACGTCAGCTTCAACACGGCCGGCAGCGGCGCCGCGCTGGCCGACGTCCTCGACGAGTTCATCGACCAGCGCTTCGGCGGCGAGGAGTCGACCCTCGAGCCCGACCCCGCCACTGCCGACCGCGCCGACGCCTACGAGGGGGAGTACCGGACCACCGCGTTCCAGACGACTCCCGAGAAGCTCGTCGGCCTCGGGGAGTCGATGTCGGTCTCCGTGACCGACGAGGGGTACCTCGAGCTCGGCTCGCCGCTCGGCGGCGACGCGACGCGCTGGGTCGAGGTCGAGCCGGGCGTCTTCGAGCCGGCCCCCGACGAGGACGCGGGGCTGATCTCGACGGTGGCCATCGAGGACGACACCCTCTACGTCGACGCCCCGACGCCGCCCTACGAGCGCGTCTCGTGGTATGAGACCGCGGCGGTCCAGATCGGGGTCGCCGTCCTCGCGCTCGCAGCGGTGCTGTCGACGCTCGTCGTCTGGCCGATCAGCGCCTACCGGAGCCGGGGGTGGGGACGGATGCGCGCCCACCTCACCCGCCCGCGGCTGGCGGTGGTCGGCGGCGCGGCGGCGGTGCTCGCGGCCGTCCTCGGCCTGTTCGCGAACGTGCTCGTGGATCCGAACCAGCTCGTCTACGGCTACTCGCCGTGGCTGCGGCTCGCGCTCGCGTTCCTGCTCGTCGTCCCGCTCGCGGCACTCGCTGTACTGGCGCTCGTCGGCCTCGAGTGGCGCCGCGTCCTCGGAGCCCGGGACCTCGGTGCGGGCTCGACGACGCCACTGGGCCTGGCGTACCTGACCGTCCTGGCGCTCGCGCTGGCCGTCCTCGGCTGGCAGCTGTGGTACTGGAACCTGCTGACGGCGGTCGGGTTTTGACGCCGCCGCTCGCCGTTCCCTGGTCGACGCGTGTGCATAGAGTGGGGCCGTCGTTCCTCCGGAAGCTTCGCTCGCGGCCGGTGGTGCTACGACCGTTCGCTAGAACTACATCGACTAATAATGTATATTAGAGATCTGTTATTATAGCGATTCTCCCACAGCAGCGAGGACGTCGGCCCGAACGAGAGTACCGACCGCGTATCGATCGCTTGAGGGGGTGATTCCGCTCGATTCGACCCGAGCGCTCCCGTGGGACCGAGTCGATCGGCCCGAGCGAACTTCAGCAGGAAACGGCGTTTTTGGCGCCACTTCGACTCGAAAGTTGGATAAGCGCGGCTCTACTATCGACCGTCCGTGCTTCCGGACCAGTCAGGGCGAAATAATCATCAATAACCAAATTAGAACTGCAAACCATATACTATCTAACTATTACGGTCCACTACCGGTACCGATTCCTCGAAAAGTCGAGCTACTGATAGCTCGTGTTCTCCGTCGGTTCGCGTCGCCGAACTCGGTACAACTGCTATTACATCCGTATGTCTGTAACCAAATTCCCGAACGCTCCAGTTCGGCTCGATCCTTTTCCGTTTCGTTTCGTATGCCGAAAGCGGCGGTGGGAGCGGAGCGCGTCTCGGGTTCGATCCACCTGCTTCGGCGGACCAGATGCGAAACGGACGCGGTGTGGCTTTCGCAGCCGTGAAATAGTTAAGTATCCCGACGTTCTCTACTGGCCCATGTTACGAGACACCCCGGAGCACACCCTCGAAACGACCGAGCGTTCGATCGAACTCCTCGAGGCGATCGAACGACTGGCGGGCGCGACGGTATCCGAGCTTGCACAGGAGTGCTCGCTCGCCCCGAGTACGGTGTACAAACACCTCGTCACGTTGCAGTCCAAGGGGTATCTCAACGAGCGGGGAAACACGTACTACGTCGGCTTTCGCTTTCTCAACCTCGGGGAACACGCCCGAAGCCGAATCAGCGGACTCAGGCTTATCGAGGACGCGGTCCAGGAGCTGACCGCCGAAACCGACGAAGAGGTCGATTTCACCGTCGAGGACCACGGGCGCGTGATGACGATTTTGGAGTCGTACCACAAGTGGGTCAAGTACGGTGACGACGGCGGCGCCGAACGGTATCGCGCACGGATCGGATCGTACTACCCCATGCACGCGACGGCGACCGGGAAGGCGATTCTGGCTTCCTATCCCCGCGAGCGCGTCGACGCGATCGTCGACGCATGGGGGTTACCCGCTCGAACGGAGCGGACCATCACCGATCGAACCGAGCTGTTCGCCGAACTCGACCGCGTCGCCGAGCGCGGGTACGCGATCGACGACCAGGAGTACGCCGACGGACTCCGGAGCGTCGGCACGGCTATCACCGGCCCCGACGGCGGCGTTGTCGGCGCGATTAGCGTTTCCGGTCCCAGCTACCGCCTTCACGGCGACGTCCTCCGGACGACGATCCCCGAGGCGGTACGGGGCGTGCGAGCCGACCTCCAGCGCGAACTGGTCGAGGCGAACACGGGGTAGCTCCGTCCTCGCACCGACCGGCTTTCGCGTATCGAAAGTGGTTCTCTCGCCGCTGCTCGCGCCCGAACCGGCCGTTCGACTAGTTTTATATGCTCGTTCGAACTACACTCGTAGCGCATGGTATTGACAATCACGATTGTAGAGATAGCACCGGTACCATCGATCACAGGGCGAGGAGGAACCCGATGACGCTCCAGGAGTACACGCTCGCGTTCCCGATCTGGGTCGAGTTCGGGACCGGCTCGACCGGGAATCTTGGCGAGCTCGTCGCCGCACAGGGCTGGGAGAACCCGCTGATCGTTACCGACCAGGGGATCATCGACGCCGGCCTGCTCGAGGACGTGACGGCGTCGCTGACGGCCGCCGGAATCGACTACGCGACCTACGACGGTGTCGAACCGAACCCGACCACTGCCATGGTCAACGAGGCGACGGCGGCGATCGAGTCCGAGGGCTGTGACGCGATCGTCGCAGTCGGTGGCGGCAGTTCGATCGACGTCGGAAAGGGCGCTTCCCTGCTGGCGACGAACCCCGGTACGGTCGCTGATTACGAGGTGACCTGTGCGGCGGACGTAAGCGCGGCACCAATCGAGAACCACCCGCTTCCGCTCGCGACGGTGCCGACGACCGCCGGAACCGGAAGCGAGGTCGATTACTGGGCCGTCATCACCGACGAGGACCGCGAGTTCAAGATGGCGCTCGGTCAGTCGCCCCAGCACCCCGGCGGTCCCTATCTCGGCGCCGAACTCTCGGTCGTCGACCCCGCCCTGACGGAATCTCTGCCGCCGAGACAGACGGCTGCGACCGGGTTCGACGCGTTCTCCCACGCCCTCGAGAACCACGTGTCAGCGGCGTGTCCGCCGATCGTCAAACCGATGACCGAACACGTCCTCGGGCTCGTGCCGGAGGCGCTCCCCCGGGCCTACGAGGACGGAGCGATGGACGCCCGCGAGCGGATGCTGTTTGGCTCACACGTCGCGGGCTTTTGCGAGAACTTCGCCGGCTTCGGCGCGATCCATTCGCTGGCCGAGACGACCGGCGGGATGTACCCCTCGATCCCCCACGGCGAGGCGATCGCTGCCTACACCCCCGCCGTGATGCGGTACAATATCGAGGCGGTCCCCGAGCGGTACGCCGAGGTCGCCGCGGCGATGGGCGTCGACACCGCGGGGCGGTCGACGCGAGAGGCCGCGCTGGCGTCGGTCGACGCCGTCGAACGGCTCATCGATCGCGTCGACTTACCGTCCAGTCTCCGAGAACTGGGCGTGGCGGAGTCGGACCTCCCGGAGATCGCGACGAACTCGCTCGACACGATCGAGATTCACGACAACCCCCGCCCCGCGGACGCGGACGATCTCTTCGAGATCGCGACCGACGCCTACTGACGGATTGCGCCCACCGCCCCGCTCCCGGGCCGATAGCGGCGCCTTTAGCGTGTCACACCCCCCCAAAGAGATAAGAACTGTGACGTCGAACCAACTGACGCTAATGTCTGGTACGTTTAGCGGACAGCTACGGGAGGCCCATGCGGCTGCCCGGGAAGAGGTACGTGAACTCAGCGACTGGAACGCGTGGATCGACGGCACCGCCGTCGCGGGCGACGGATCGCTCGAGACGATCGATCCCGTGGTGAACGAACCGATCACGACGGTCACACGGTGTGGGGCTGCCGACGTCGAAACCGCCGTCGAAACCGCCCGGCGAACGTTCGACACGCGGTGGTCGGAATCGACGCCCCGCGAGCGGTCCCGACTGTTGTTCGAGTGGACCGATCGACTCCACGATCACGTCGAGGAGCTCACGCTGATCGAATGTCTCGACACGGGCAAGCCCCGCTCGCAGGCTCGCGGCGAGGTCGAGGGTGCGATCGATACCCTCGAGTACTACGCCTCGCTGTGTCGGGTCCAGGACGGCCGACAGATCGCGACTGACGACGATCTGCACCTGTATACGCGAACGGAGCCGTACGGCGTCGTCGGGCAGATCATCCCGTGGAACTTCCCGATCTGGGCGGCCGCCTGGAAGCTCGGTCCCGCGCTCGCGACCGGAAACGCCGTCGTTCTCAAACCCGCGACGGACTGTCCGCTCTCGACGATTCGGATCGCCGAACTCTCCGCGGGAATCTTTCCCGACGGCGTGCTCAACGTCGTCCCCGGCACCGGGTCGGAAGTCGGGTCGACGATCACCGATCACGAGGACGTCCGGAAGCTCTCCTTTACCGGGAGCGTCGGCGTCGGCACCAAGGTCATGAAAGCCGCTGCCGACACCCTGACGCCGGTGACCCTGGAACTTGGCGGCAAGTCACCGGTCCTGGTCTTTCCGGACGCCGATCTCGATACGGCGGTCGAGGCGGTCGCGAACGGGATCTTCTACAGCACGGGTGAGATCTGTGACGCGTTCTCCCGCGCGCTGGTCCACGAGGACGTCCACGAAGAGTTCGTCGACCGGTTCGTCGCGGCGGCCGAATCGCACGTCCTCGGCGACCCGCTCGACGAGGCGACGACGATGGGGCCGCTGACCTCGCAGGCGCAGTACGAGACGGTCACCGACTACGTCGAGCGCGGCGTCGAGGAGGGGGCGACGCTGCTGACCGGTGGCAGCCCGCCGGACGACGAGGCGCTTCGGGACGGCTGGTTCTTCGAACCGACCGTCTTCGGCGACGTCGACAACGACATGACGGTCGCCCAGGAGGAGATCTTCGGTCCGGTCCAGACGATCAACACGTTCTCGACCTACGAGGAAGCGATCGAACTCGCAAACGACACTCAGTTCGGACTGGCGGCCGGGATCGCCACCGAGCGAACCGACCTCGCCCACGGCGCCGCGGCCGATCTCGAGGCCGGAGTCGTCTATGTCAACGAGTACGGCCCGATCCTGCCGGAGGCGCCGTACGGCGGGTTCAAGGCCTCCGGGATCGGGAAGGATCTCGGGACGGACGTCCTCGAGCACTACCAGCGCACGAAATCGGTCTACGTCAATCTCGACGAGCCGAGCTGCTGAGGCCGGTGATACCGTCCGGTTCGGAGTAGTTTTGGATCGAACCGGACCATCGTCGAAAAATATAAGTCATCGGTAACGCTCTGTTTGAGCCATAGTGTACGCTACCATGGAACACGAAGAGATCCGTTCGCCGACGGCAACGCCGATGTTCGCTCGCCCGCAGCCATGAACCCCTGGTATCTCTTCGGGCTAGAGGACGCCCGACGCGGAGAGCGCGGGCTTTTCATCATCACTGCGGCGTCGCTTGCAGCGCTGGGGGCTGTCGGACTTTGGAACCCGCACGGCCTCAACGAAACGATGAACGCAGCCTTCGAGTGGGTGCTGAACTACTTCGGCTGGTGGTTCATGCTGCTCGGAGTCGTGTTGCTCGGCTTTTCGGCGTTTATCGTGTTCTCGAAGTACGGCCACGTTCGGATCGGGGGCCAGGACGCCGAGCCCGAGTTCGGACTGTTTTCCTGGCTCGCGATGGTCTTCACCGTCGGATACAGCGGTTCGATCATCATCTGGGGCGTCGGCGAACCCGTCTCCATCGTCGCGGATCCGCCACCGGATCCGGCGCCGGTCGCGGGAGCGCCGATCGAATCGCTCGCCCTCGCGTTCATGTACATCCACGAGGTCTTCCCGGGGCTGGCTATGTGGTACCCACCGTTCGCGCTTGCGTTCGGGCTGATCATCTACACCCGGGGAACCGACGAGTACAAGTTCAGCGCGATGCTGAAGGTGATCCTCGACGAGGACGGCCACCGCGGACTCTACTGGATCGTCGACCTGGCCGCGCTGATCGCGATCGTCGGCGGCGTCGCCGCGGCGATCGGGTTCTCCGCGCAGGTGTTCTCGGCGCTTCTCGGTTCGGCGTTCGGCCTCCCCGCGACGGCGTTTACCTACGTCCTGTTCGCGATCCTCGGGCTCGTCTTTCTGGCCGACGTCTGGCTGGGGCTCCACAAGGGGATCCAGAACGCCGCGCGGGCGACGATCGTCCTGATGCTCGTCTCGTTCGCGTTCCTGTTCGTCGTCGGACCGACGCTGTTTATTCTCAACATCGGGCTCGATGCGGCCGGCGTCTGGCTCGATAACATGTTCCGGCTCTCGCTGTACACCGCGCCGACCGCCGACGGCAACTGGCCCCAGAGCTGGACCAGCTTCTGGTGGGCGTGGTGGGCCGCCTGGGGACTGTTCGTCGGGAGCTTCGTGGCCCGCGTCTCGAAGGGCCGGACGATCCGGGAGACGTTCGTTAGTCTGGTGTTTATCCCGGCCGGGCTCCTCTGGGTCCAGCACTCGATCATCGGTGGCTGGGTCCTCGCACCCGGCTACATCGAGCCCGTGACGGATGCGCTGAACAACGGTGGGATTCCAGCCGCGATCGCAACCGCCGTGACGATCACGCCGTACGGTGCGGTGGTGGGCGTACTGTTCATCCTCGTCATCGCGGGGTACGTGCTTACCTCGCTGGACTCCGCGGTGTATATCCTCTCGTCGATCACCCTTGGCGACGAGACGCCCAACGCCCGCAATCGCGCGTGGTGGGGCGTGTTGCTCTCGTTTCTCGGCGTGATGACGCTCGAGCTACCCGTCTTCGACGCGATGCAGGCGTTCCCGACGGTGCTTGCACTTCCGTTCACGCTGTTCTTGCTAGCGATCGCGTACGCGAGCTACGTTGCCGCGCGGGAGTACTACCACGGCGAGCTGGATCACGAGCGCGGCGACGCGTTCATCACGAGCTACGACCCAGAGTCCTCGGACGGCGAGGACGATTGAACAGCCGGGACGAGCTGGCTTCGGAACCCGGTGATGATCTGCCGTTCGTTTCTCGGAAGTCCGGTTCGCGTCCTAACAATATTTATTTAATCTAGATGTCGTTGATATAATAGGTTTGTGTAATGTATCTGGCTGGTGCCATCGCCCCGGGTATAGATTTGTGTGTTTATGGCAATAGTTAAAACGAAAGCTAATTTATATACTCCATATCTTGGTGTAACTTTGTCACTGAATAGGAAGAATATATAGTCTGATTCAGCCGTATTCGTCCGACACTACCGTTCTATCTCAATAAACGCCATAGTCTGTCTGTACTAATAAATTGAATGACACTTTCAATGGGTATTTGATTATTAGACAATATTATAGTCCGTAATACGGTGAACGTCCGCCTCAGTACCGCGAGTTCATATTGTATTATTGTCACCGAGTAGCGACTCCCCTGAACGTCGGATAGTCAGAACCACGAACGATTCCGAGGACGGTTGCGCTTCAGCGGGTGCAGTTACCACGAGTACACTCGTGGGCTTCGCCCTGTTGCCGTATGAAACGTCGCTCGATCAGAACGGGCCACCGGCCGCGGCGACGACGAACAGCAATGCGGGGATCGACGCGGTCACGAGTGCCAGGAGGTGTGGCGCCGGCGTCTCGTCGACCGCGGTTCGAGCGTTCGCGACGCTGGCGACGGTAAACGCCGCGCTGGCGCCGAGAAACAGCACGATCGACCAGAAGATACTCGCGTTGTACCGGGCGCGGACGGCGGGCCGATCGAGCGTGTAGTGGAAGGCGAAGAGGTCGGCCCACTGGGAGTTGTGGAACGCGTACAGCTGGGATTCGTACGCCGGGGTGATGTGGTGGATATCGGGGAACAGCCCCCAGAGTCCCCCGATCACGACGAGCCACAGCGCCACCCACGTTGGGAGGCGGTACCGCAGCGCGATCGGTGTCACCACTAGCAAGACGAGCGCCGCACCGACCAAGAAGTGAACGATTGCGGGGGCCATGCGGGGAGGGGATCGATCGAACGTCCGGTCCCACGTCCTCGTGCTTCAGTAATCGGCAGGTACAGCGACCGGTTCGATCCGCTTGCGGAATGTATAGGGTGATTTCCGCCGCTTCGGCGAGTACTGGTAAGCAATCCTATCGCCACGAGGGCCGTCCCTGCCGTCAGTGGCTTCCGAGTACAGTATCTCGGTCTTGCCGACGGCGACGGCAGAACACGCAATTGTCAAGGAATTATATTCGGCTTACACGACTGCAAATCCTTTCAATAGGGATGGTGTTGGAACAGATACAAAATTATAATGTGGGGATAAAATACACCACTTGATGAAAGATGATGGGAGATAGTGGACGACGAACGTTTCTCGCAACGGCCGCCGCTGGAACGACGTTCGGAGTAGCCGGGTGTACTGACGCGTTAACCCCCGACGAAAACGGAGCCGATGGAGAGGCAGCCGAGTTCCCCGACGACGATATCGAGATCATCTGCCCGTTCGACGAAGGAGGAGGGACCGACCTCACGGCGCGACAACTGTCCGAGCAGCTAGAAGCGGAGCTAGATACGTCCTCGTTCGTAACGAACTCGACGGGTGGATCAGGAAGCGTCGGCTTCAGTGAAATCGCGTCCGCGTCCGCCGATGGACATACACTCGGGATCCTGACAGTCGAGATCTGTACCGTTTCTCACCTGGATATCGGGGACGTCACTCACGAGGATATGACGCCGATTCTCCAGTACAACTTCGATCCGGCCGCGCTTACCGTCCACGAGGACGCCCCCTACGACACGCTCGAGGAGTTCGTCGACTACGCCGAGGACAACCCTGGCGAGGTGAGCGTCTCGAACTCGGGGACGGGCGCGATCTGGCACCTCGCGGCGGCGGAGTTCGAGCAGGCCGCCGACATCGAACTCGACCACATCGGGTACGAGGGAGCCGCGCCCGCGACGGAGGCGGTTCTCAGCGGCGAGGTCGAGGCGACGACCTCGAGTGCAGCAGAGGTTTCCTCGCAGGTTCAGGACGGCGAACTCGAGATGCTCGCGTTCTTCGGGGACGAGCGCCACCCCGCGTTCGAGGACGTGCCGACGTTGACCGAGGAGGGGTACGATGTTACCGTCGGTGCGTGGCGAGGTATCGGCGGCCCCGCGGATATGGACGACGAGATCGTCGCTACGCTCGAGGACGCCTTCGACGAGATCCACGACTCTGCGGAGTTCGAGGAGTTCATGGAGAACAATAACTTCCAGCTGGAGCACCGGGACGCCGACGATTTCGGCCAGTTCATGGACGAGGAGTACGATCGATTCGGCGATCTCATCGACGAGCTCGGGATCGAAGGCGAGTAGCAACGAGGCAGTATACGCTTACCGGAGACGAGAATGGCAGTTACTCTACCACATACCGATAAGATTGGATCGATTCTCTGGCTACTGTTAGCAGTAGGCGTCTTCGTCGCCTCAGCGGATCTACCTACTGGCACCGGAGAAACCGGTGCCGCGTTCTATCCGCGAGTCATCGCGGTTCTCATCGCCGGATTCGCTACGTTACAGCTCGCTCGGAGCGTCTACGAGGAAGAGCTTCAAACTCGCACGCTCTCCCGGGAGCAGGCACGGCCAGTTCTCGCAGTCGTCGCGCTCGTCACGGTTTACGTGCTCTCTCTGCCGTGGTTCGGGTTCGTTGCCGGGACGATTCTCTTCCTCGTCGTTGGAATGCTCTACTCCGGGGCGCGGTCTCCGATCCCGATCGGTGTCGCCGCCGTCGGACTGGCGCTGTTGCTCTACTACGTGTTCGCGGTGTTTCTCCGCATTCCGCTTCCGGAAAGCCCCTTCGTTCCCGTCGAGGACATGCTTCCCGGTTTGATCAGACTCGGACTAACCACCGGGGTGTTCGGATAGATGCTCGCCGGACTGCTCGAGGGGCTGACGCTCGTCTTCCAGCCGCTCGCACTCGCGCTGATCGTCTTCGGGGTCGTCGTTGGGATCGTCATGGGGTCGATCCCGGGGATGACCGCGACGATGACGGTCGCCGTACTCGTCTCGTTTACGTTCGGGATGAACCCGACCGAGGGGATGATGCTATTGCTCGGGATCTATGGCGGTGCGCTGTACGCGGGCTCGATTCCTGCGATTCTCATCCGGACGCCGGGAACGCCGAGCGCCGCCGCGACGATCTTCGACGGGTTTCCGCTCTCCGAACGGGGACAGGCTGGCAAGGCGATCGGGATCGCCACCATCGCATCGTTCGTCGGCGGTGCTATTAGCGTTGTCATCGTAACTTTCCTCTCTCCACAGATCGCGGACATCGCACTCAACATCGGTTCCCCCGAGTACTTCGCGATCGCGTTCTTCGGGCTGACGATCATCGCGAGTATCAGCGGCGACTCGATCACGAAAGGGATGCTCTCAGGTCTGCTCGGAATGCTGATCGCGACGGTCGGGCTCGATCCGACACTGGGACAACCACGGTTCACGTTCGGGTTCCCCGAGTTGAGTGCCGGGATCGAGTTTATCGCGGTGATGATCGGGCTCTTCGGGCTGGCGGAAGGACTCAACCGGTATCGCGAGGGGATCGGAACGATCGACATCCAACAGAACCTCAGCGGCATCACGCCGTCGGTTGGCGATCTGAAAAACATCCGAAACGTCACGCTCGGCTCGAGCGTCGTCGGATCGTTGATCGGGTCAATCCCCGGCGCGGGCGGCGACATCGCGTCGTTCGTCACCTACAACGAAGCCAAGCGCTGGGTGAAAAACGCGACGCCGGAGTTCGGCGACGGAAACATCAAGGGCGTCGCCGCAGCCGAGTCCGGAAACAACTCGAGCACGGCGGGCGCTCTCGTGCCGACGCTTACGCTCGGGATTCCCGGGGATTCGGTAACCGCCATTCTGATCGGCGCGCTACTCGTCCACGGGATCCAACCAGGGCCGGGACTGTTCGACGACGAGCCGGGACTCGTCTTCTCGATCTTCGTCGGCTTCTTTCTCGTCTACGTCGTAATTCTCGTCCTCGGTCTGCTAGGTGCTCACGCCTGGGTCCGCGTTATCAACTTCCCCGCCAAGTACCTGTGGCCGAGTATCTTCGTGCTCTGTGTCGTCGGCGCGTTCGCACTTCGAGGAAATCTCCTTGATATGTGGGTCATGGTCGCCGCCGGCGTCCTCGGAATTATTCTGCGGATGGACGGCTACCCGCTCGCTCCGATCGTGTTGGGAATGATTCTGGGACCGATCGCCGAGGAAAACCTCCGGCGATCGCTCGAACTCTCAAACGGTAGCTGGGACATCATCTACACGAACCCCATCGCG
>JGI2924J29684_1077169_pt1 | contig 14263 bp, 15 predicted proteins | sample BenlonsequencITS_FD_29684 | JGI IMG/M metagenome (IMG submission 29684)
TCGCGTTACTCGGCGTGAAAAGCGGCGGTCGAATCGCGTTACTCGGCGTGAAAAGCGGCGGTCGAATCGCGTTACTCGGCGGCGATGACGTCGTCGATGCGGGCGATCATCGTCGCGGCTTCGGTCGCGCTCTCGATGGCTTCGCGCTTGACGTCGGCTGGGTCGACGACACCGTGGTCGAAGGGATCGTCGATCGTGACTGCTTCACCGTCGGTGACCAGACCGGCACGACCCTCGGACTCGTGGGCGGCACGGAGGTCCACGAGCGAGTCGATGGGGTCGCGGCCGGTGTTGGCGGCGAGCGTCCGCGGGACGACATCGATCGCGTCCGCGAAGGCGTCGACGGCCAACTGCTTGCGGCCTTCGATACCGGCGGCTTCCTGGCGGACCGTGTCGGCAATCGCGATCTCGGTTGCACCGGCACCGGGAACGACCTCGCCGGACTCGAGTGCCGTCGCGGCCACGTCGAGTGCATCACCGATGGTGCGCTCGAGTTCGTCGACGATGTGTTCGGTGCCACCGCGGACGAAGACGGTGACGGCCTCTGCGGCAGTGCCGCCCTCGACGAACGCGAGGTCGTCGTCGCCGAAGTTCTCCGAGCGGACGCGGTCGGCCTCACCGAAGTCGTCGTCCTCGAGGTCGTCCAGGGTGCCGACGCGCCGGGCACCGGTCGCGGAGACGATGTCTTTGGCGTCGCTGTCGCCGATGTCGTCGAAGAGGAGGACGTCTTCGCGGGCGAGCGCAGCGGCGACGCGGTCGGCAACGTCGTCGGTCGTGAAGACGACGTCGGCTCCACTCTCGGCGATCGTGTCGGCGTAGCCCTGCAGTTCGCTCTCTTCGGAGTCGATCGCGGCGTTTAGCTGGTCGATCGAGTCGATGGCGTACTCGGCGTCGACGTCACCGGTGCGAACGTCGAGTTCGACGTCGAGGACGGCGATCGAAGCGTCTTCGACTTCGTCGGGCATGCCGTCGTGAGCAGGCTCTTCGTCGACGACGATACCAGGGACGAGTTCGGTCGCGTTCGAGGACGCGCCGATCTGGGTGTGAACGGTGACGTTGTCGCGAGCGACGCCGTTGTCGCTCTCGACGTGACGGACGGCCTCGACGACCGTCTCGGCAAGCGACTCGGCGGTGAGACCGCCGGTTCCCTTGCCAGTCATGCTCGACTCAGCGACCTGTTTGAGGATGTCGTCGTCGACCTCGGCCTCCTGGACCTGCTCGTCGATCGCCTCGAGAGCGATCTCGGCAGCCTCGTGGTAGCCCTCGACGATCGTCGTCGCGTGGACATCCTGCTCGATCAAGTCTTCGGCCTCACCGAGCAGGTTGCCAGCGACCACGGCCGCGGTCGTCGTTCCGTCGCCGACTTCTTCTTCCTGTGTCTCGGCGACTTCGACGATCATCTGTGCTGCGGGGTGTTCGATGTCCATCTCGTCGAGGATGGTCGCCCCGTCGTTGGTGATGACGACCTCGCCGCCCGAGTCGACGAGCATCTTGTCCATACCGCGGGGCCCGAGCGTCGTCCGTACCGACTCGGCGACCGCTTTGCCGGCCATGATGTTGGACGACTGGGCGTCCCGACCCTGCGTTCGCTGGCTATCCTCGCTCATGATGAACATAGGCTGTCCGCCCATGCGACCCTGTTGTGCCATAGTTGAAGCCTCAGTAACTATGTCGTCAGCACTTCTATATAAGTGTTTCCCTACCGGACCCACTCCGTCTTGCGATTGTCGTGTGAACCGTCGCCACGGCAGCACGCGCGAGAAGCCGGTACCAAAATATGGATCGGTCTACAACACTTCATCGGGATGCTGGAACTGGAACACGGGTTTCGGGTCGTCGACGTCTACGCCACGCTGGCGCTCGACGAACGACAGGGGGAGTCCCAAGCCCGGAGACACGGTCGGACGATCACGCCCGACCGACTCGAACGTGAGATGCACCAGGCAGGGGTCACACGATCGATCGTCTTCCCCCCTGCCAGACACGAGGCGAGTTACGTCGCACCGAACAACGGCGTCGCCCGTCACAGCGTCGATCGGCCGTTCGTCGCGTTCGCCCGAATCAGCGGAACCAAACACTCGGAACACACGACAGCGGGCCGTCTACGCAACGCCATCAACCGACCGAAGGAAACCCACACCACGCCAGGAGACGTCGAAATGTACGCCTACGACGACCGCTTTCACGGGTTCGTTCTCGACCCCGCCGCCGACGGCTACCCCGACAAAGACCTCCTCGAGGCGCTCGATGACGTCGAACTACCCCTCGTCGTTCGCGGCGGAGCCGATGCACCGCCGGAGGCGCTTGCCGACGCTCTGCTCGGCCGCGAGTTTCCCGTGGTCGTCGCCCACTTCGGCGGCCACCCACTCGACCGCGAACGCATGCACACCATGATCGACCTCCTCGAGCAGTACGACGACTGCTACCTCGAGACGAGTTTCGTTCGCTACCGGGACGTCCTCGAGCGGGCAGTGCTCGAACACCCAGATCGCGTCCTCTTCGGCAGCGGCGCTCCGGACGCCCACCCGAACGTCGCCGTCATGGAGACGCTCACCCTCGACGTCTCCGAGGACTTGCTCCGGCGGATCTTCTCGAAGAACGCGTGTCGCGTGATCGACGTGCTGGGGCCGGACGCGACGAGTTGGAAGTGACCGACTCGACCTCTGATTTCGTTCCCTGCAGCGAGTCTGTCCATTTATGCCACTGCCCCAGTATCCGATAGATATGGACGCGAGACGCGGCCCCGAGACGACGGGTCCGGGGACGAACGACGACCGAACTGGCGGGGCCGAACATGGGATATAACCTCGAGGAACGAGCCGTCGACCGGCTCGAACTGCTCCGTGTGTACGCCTACGGTCTCTGTATGGGGACGGCCGACGCGCTGCCCGGCGTCTCCGGCGGCACCGTTGCCCTCCTGCTTGGCTTCTACGGCCGTCTGATCGCCGCAATTACCGCCTTGACGCCCGCTCGCGTCGTCGACGTATGCCGCGGTTACGATCCTGCCAGGCGCAAACGGGCTCGAGAGGCACTGCTCGAGATGGATCTGCAGTTCCTGCTGCCACTCGGCGTCGGGATGGTGACGGCCGTCGCGCTCATCGCCGGTGCCGTCTCCGCGCTCGCGGAATCGAAACCCATCGCACTCTTCGGCTTCTTTACCGGGCTGATCGCCGCGTCCGCGGTCGTCCTCTTCCGGAGCCTGCCGTTTCCCTCCCTCAAGCACGCTCTCGCAGCCAGTGCCGGTACCGTACTCGCGTTGCTCGTCGCGAGTGGCGTCGTCGAACTGCCGGGCAGCGGTGCACTCCTGATCTTCCTCTCGGGCGCGCTGGCGATCAGTGCGATGATTCTGCCGGGCATCTCCGGCGCGCTCATCCTAATCCTGCTCGGCCAGTACGTCTTCCTCTCGGATCAACTGACGGCGTTTCTCGGCTCCCTGGGCGCGCTCGTATCGGGGAACGGGACGCTCGAGGGCGTAATCGGCCCCGGAACGACGGTCGTCCTGTTCGTCGCGGGCGGGTTCCTCGGCCTCGTGACGATCGCCAGGATCGTTCGTCGAGCCCTCGATTACCGGCGGGAGCTAACGCTGCTCTTCCTGGTCGGACTGATCGCCGGATCGATTCCCGCACCGCTTCACAATATCGGCGAAGTCTACGCCTGGACGACCGATATCGCCCTGCTAACCGGTGCCTGGGCGATCGTCGGTGCCGTCGCCCTGTTCGGACTGGATGCTCTCGCTGGCGGGTTCGATCCGGAGTGACGCCGTCGAGTTCGGGATTCTTCGAAACGACGTAGCGAAACTCGAGAACGCGATCTCTGTCTATTTACGAGAGAGACACCCAATATAAAACGTCCGAATATTTCTATGAATTGTTTAAGCAGGTAAATAAAACTTATCAAATAAACTTATTTTTCTTAGTGTTGGATGGGCAATCGTAATGTCTGATAGAGACAATACGGCTGCTGACTCCAAACAGGCGAATCGGCCCACGACGCGACGAACTGCCCTCAAAACAGTTGCGCTCAGTACTGGAGCGGTGATGTTATCGGCCGTCACAGCGGCGAAACAGTCGGAAGGAGATGACGATGAAACAGTCTCGATACTGAGTGAAGAGCCGAAAGTTCACCAGAAAATTCGAGGCACGTACGAAGATCCGATCACGAGCGAGACGATCAAAGAGACGCGCGATTCAATCATCGAGGGATACACGAATACGACGGAACAACTGCTGCTCAAACCGCAACAGGCATTCGAAGCGGACCGGATCGTCGCGTACAACGTCGTTCTTGAGGAAAATGGTCGTCCCAAAGAACAGTACGTAACCAGTAGCGGACCCAACCGATCGGGGTCACGTGACGAGAGGTCAGAAGATGAAGAGCGAATCCGCGCTCGAACGACGCGTATGCACGAACGAGCAGATGCGATGCTCGAAGATGTATTGAAGGGGAAGAGCAAAACGAAAACGACCGACGACGCTACGGCTGAAGACTGGGATGTCGATTTCGGGGACTGGTCGTATTTCGGTGGCTCATCGATTTACCATCACTTCGATGAGGCTGGTGGTATTGCGGATAACCCCCGACCAGGCGGTGTCGACTTCGACATTACGATCAGAAAAGACGAAGACGAACAGCGCATCGGCGCACGAACGTTCATGCGGTTCGAGGCAGGGAGGGAACTCTGCAACGACGGGCACGACGAGTACTGTATCGATGGAACCGTTCATACCGGTATGCGAAACAAAAAAGCGGTTATCAAACAAGACTGGGATAAAGGAGCAAATGGTGTCTCGACGGAAGATCTTCTAACAGGAGTTGATCCCACTAACGACCTCGACGATACGACGACGTCACGCCAAGCATCGATCGGACTCGATCTCAGCAGAGATCCTGGCTTGTCCGTCGGATACAGCAGCGGGGTAACACTTCCCGAAGCGTCGTTAACTGATCGAACGACGATGCCATCCGGGTTCTCACATCACGAGTTCGAAGTGAACAGTTCAGATGGGGATTCGGCAAAGTACAGTGCTGAGATCGAAGTCGGGAGTGCTGCCAGATACGACTTTAGCCAATGTGACGAGGGAACCCACCCCGTTCCGGATCCGATCGATGTCGTAGAAATCGACATCGAAGAAATCGAATGGGGGCTGCGACTCCCAGGAACCGGCTGGGTTAACACTCATTCTGACGATCGCCAATTCACCTATTCGAGGACGTGTTATCTCTGATACTACCAACGGTAATCCGACTAATAATACGTAGATAAAATCAAGCGACCTATCTCAATTGTTTCCTATCAGATTAATAAATAGAACAGATGCTGTGAGTATAACGCCACCGAACATAAGAATAACCCAAAACCCCTCCGCTGCAGGAGTAACATGTTCGATGAGTTCGATTAGTCCAGCCGCAATAGTGATCTGCAATCCAAGAATGCCAACGAGTATCCTTGTTGATTCCATACTAATGGAGACAGATTCAATCACCTTCATTGTTCCTGTTCGATAATCAGATGGATATCACCAACAGCAATGGCATTGGGCAGTATGGTTACCGCCGGTCGTACAACTGGACTGCACGATTGTGTCTGGCCGAGAGGCCGTACGGGTTCCGTCGGGCCGACCGATCACTGTACCGGGCGTAGATCCCATCTCGTAGCCCGCTGCCGGCGCTTGCGGCGACGTCCGTTCCGTCCGACAGCCACTCGGTCGGCGTCGAGTCGCCGGAGACGACCCCACGGACGGTGACGACGCCGTCGCGGATCGCGCTCCCGAGCGTGCGGACGACAACGCTTGGGCGCGGGCCGTAATTTTTCGCGAGTCGGTAGGCGATCGACTGGTAGATCGCCCCCCAGTCCGAAGCCGGATCGAGATCGGCGTCGGGCTGTCCACCGTCGGTTCCGATCTCCCGACGAACCGCCATCTCCATCGCCCAGCCGACATCGAAACCCAGTCCTGCAACGCGGTGTGCACAGTCACGGGCACCGCCGACCTCGAGGTACTCGTCGAAGCCGTCGAGTGCCTTGAGTACGGTCCGGGCGAACGCGACGTTGTCGCCGTCGAAAAGTGTCACGTCACGTCCGGCGATCGTCCGGGGCCGGCGGGGATCGACACCGCCGAACCGATCGTCACCGGTGACCGGCCCGGTGGCGACGTCCGCACCGTTTTCTATCGTCCGTTCGATAGCGCTGTACCAGCCCGCTTCGACGGCGTGTTCGCTGCTGAGAAACGCGACGACGTCGCCGGAGGCGACGCCCAGTCCCGCGTTGCGGGAGACGTTCGGGTTCCGTTCGGAGATTTCGACGAGGACATCGACGTCGTCTCGCTCGCGAACGGCCCCACTGGTCCCGTCCGAGGAGGGACCGTTGACGACGATGACCTCCGTCGAAGACGGCGTCCGCTCGTCGAGTGCGTCTAGACACGTCAGCAGTCGCTCTCGATCGTTGAGTGTCGAGACGACTGCCGAGAGTTCCATGCTTCTGTGTAATTCCTCCGGTAATAAAAATGGGGTGGCCACGCCGTCTCTCGAGTCTGGCGGACGTGGCGAGAGAACGAGTTCCGAAAGACGACTCCAGGTGGAACGGACCTACTCTATCGACGGTCGATCCTGCGACCCGCCAGCCGCTCACCGGAGTCGGGTGTTCCAGTAGGAAACCGACGCGAAGTGATCGGTGACCCGGTTCCCGCCGACGGCTGTGTCGATTCGCCGAATCGGGCTCGCGAGTCCGTTCGGGATCGCTCGGTAGAGCCCGTACGGAGCGAGGAAGTCGTCTTCGACGTCGACCAGTGTCAGCTCCGTCTTCGCGAGTAACTCGCTGACCTCGCTCTTCGAGTAGAGTCGGGACCCCATCGGCAACGCCCAGTTGTAGACGCTGCGGGAACTGAAACGGTTGAACGTGTCGAAGACGATCTGTTCGCGCGAGACGCGACGCATCTCCCGGAGGAACGCCTCTGGGTCGTCCGCGAGGTGGAAAAACCGCATTGCGATGACCGTATCGAAGTGATCGTCCGGGAAGGGCAGTCGCCCTGCATCGCCCCGAAGGAACTCGAGTCGTCCCTCGGGATCGGCGTTCTGTGCTTTCTGTCGTCCCTGCTGTAACATCGCCGCCGAAATGTCGAGTCCAACGACGTCTGCTCCCTGTTCGGCGAGCATGACGGTAAATCGCCCGGTACCACAGGCGATTTCGAGGACGTTTCGATCCTCGACGGGCATGATCGCGTCGAGAACTGCTTCTTTCTCTCGACGGTCGATGAGCTGCCCACCCTTGGAGAACCGCTTGTCGTCGTACTCCTCGGCGACATCGTCGGCCTGGTACCACTCCTGTCCTTTCACACTGAACGCAACTACGATGGCCGGACAATAAAACGATACTGGAGTTCGTTCGATAATCCGATCTGCGGGCGACGCCGGCACGGACCGGTCGAGCGTCTTCACAATCCGTCCGTCAGTGTCTCGAACGCCCATTCCTTGGAGTTGCCGCAACTGTGTTAATATAACACTGTTATCCTTATACAAACTGCATTGTTCCTATCCACATATAGGGAAGGTTTACCAGTACCGACTCCGCTCAGATTGTTATGAGCATGAGTACCACGGAAGATCGTGGCGGAGCCGCCGAACAGACGCTCACCGAAGAAGAGTACCGCGACCGCTTGCGTGACCTCCCCCCGAGTGCGAAACTCGTCGCAAAAGTTCTCGAGACCGACTCCCCGCTCTCACAGGGACAACTCGCCGAAGAATCGCTACTGCCAGACCGGACCGTCCGATACGCGCTCAATCGACTCGAGGACGTCGGACTCGTCGACTCCCGCTATAGCTTCCGCGACGCGCGCAAACAGGTCTACTTCCTGAAACGCTAAGCGCAATCCGATCGAGGCAACCGACCACCTGCGCTATTGCGACACGCACTTTTTCCACCGCCGTTACTTCCAGTCATGGACATCGTTCGCCGTGTCGTCCCGACCGGGACGCGTGCACCGACCGGCGACACGAACGCATACGTGCTCGGGACCGGCCCCACAGTGCTCGTCGATCCGGCCACCAGAACCGACGCACTCGACGACGTCGTCGCCGCCCGGAGCGTCGAACACGTGCTGGTGACCCATTCGCATCCGGACCACGTCGGGGCCGTCGCACGTTACGCCGCCGAGACGGGCGCAACAGTCTGGGCTCGAGCGGGCCACGCCGACCGATTCCGGGAAACCACCGACTGCGATCCGGACCGCGAGTTCGGACCGGGAACGGAGATTACCCTCGGCGACGACCGGGTCCGAGTCCTCGATGCCCCGGGTCACGCACCCGACCACGTCGCGCTCGAGGCTGGCCGCGAGGGACCGATACTCTGTGGCGACTGCGCACTCCGGGAGGGAAGCGTCGTCGTCGGCGCGCCCGAGGGGGACATGCGCGCGTATCTCACCACGCTCCGCCGACTGTGGGCGATCGATCCGCCGCGGCTGTGTCCGGGCCACGGCCCCGAAATTACCTCGCCGCGAGAGACACTCGAGCGCCTGCTCGATCATCGATACAGGCGCGAGCGCCGCATCAACGAGGCCGTCTCGGGTGGCGCACGAACCCTCGAGGAAATCCTCGCGTCGGCTTACGAGAAAGACCTGGCTGGCGTCCAGGACCTCGCGCGGGCGACGGTCGTCGCCCACCTCGAGAAACTCGACGTCGAAGGCCGACTCGAGTGGGACGGCGAACGTGTGCGTCCGACGACCGGAAAACGTCAGTTATTGTGAGTATCCGTTCGGTATTCCGTCCCGCCGTCGACAGCACCGTATGGACGACGATCAGCGGTCGATCACGCGCCACTACGACGAACTCCCGCCCAACTGGGAAGAGATAACCCGCGGACCGACGAAAGAACGAATACTCTTCCCCGCTATCGACTCCTTGCTCCCGTCGCTGTCCGGGAAACGCGTCCTCGACGCTGGATGTGGCGACGGGTACTACGCCTCGCTTCTCGCCGACCGGGGCGGGGACGTACTCGGTATCGACGCGAGCCAGGAGATGGTTCGGGTCGCCCGCGACCGGTACGGCGACGACGTCGAGTTTCGTCGTGCGGACCTCTCCGAACCGCTCTCCACCATCGAGGGCGATTCCGCCGACGTCGTGCTCTGTCAACACGTATTTTCGCACCTCCCGTCGCTCGAGACGCCATTGTCGGAGTTCGCTCGGGTGCTCCGCCCGGGCGGGTCGCTCGTGATCTCGACTCACCACCCGTTCCACGACTTCCTGATCGTCCGCGACCGCGAGTACCCGAGTACGACAGACGCACTCGAGATGGACCTCGATCCACACGTCGTCGCCGACCGCGAGAAACCTGCGTATCACGAGACGGAACGGTTCGAAGTTCACTGGGGAGGCCCCGACAGCGAGAACCCGGGAACGTACTACCGACGGCCGCTGCACGCGTTGCTCGAGCCGTTGCTCGCCGCCGGGTTCGACCTGTCCGACCTCGTGGAACCGGAGCCGACCGAGGAGTTCCAGGGCGACTATCCGGAACTCGCGCGCGAACTCCGCCACCGGCCGTCGAGGTCGGTCTGTCTGCGTGCGGAACGATAAGACACAGGAGCGACTGGCTTTTCCCCGTCGGGACGTAGGTACAGCCGTGCAACCCCTCGAGGAGGAACTCGAGCAGGCCCGCGAGCTCTCGGTCGACGACCTCGCGGACGCGATCGAGTCGATCGGCTTCGAGTGTACGCGCTGTGGTGCCTGCTGTACGGGCCACGGCGAGGACGAACACATCGCAACGGCCTTTCCCGACGAGGTGCGGGACCTCGAGTCGGCCGACGGAGAGAGCGACGCGGTTCCCCCGGCCGAGGACCGCGAGTGGCGCGACGCCGCCCGGCCGATGCCGTACGGCCTCGAGGAGACCGACGAGGGGCTTTCGGGCGAGACGTTCGAGTGGGCGCTCCAGACCGACGGCTGTGGCGACTGCGTCTTCTACGAGGAAGCCGACGACGGAACGGGAGCCTGCGTCGCTCACGACGACCGGCCGCTGATCTGTCGGACCTACCCGTTCAGCGTGGCACTTTCGGGAACCAGCCAGCCGATGGGCGAGGCAGTAGACGAAGCTGGCATCGTGCGCGCTCACGAGTGCGAGGGACTCGGCCGGAACATCTCTCGTGACGATGCGGCGGAACTCGCACGCACACTCAAAGAGCGTGCCGTCAGAGAACTCGAGGAAGCGATCGGCGTTCGGGACGAGTACGAACCCACCGATCCCGGGCCGGGCGAGGTCGTCGTCCACGATTCGGAGGGTGCAAAACGGGTCGACGGACGACCACTCGAAGGAGAGTAGGTTCTACAGAAGCTCTCGTTTCACGAATTTTGCGAGCATCGGGAGGTCGCGAACGCCGAGCAGTTTCGCGATCGCTCGGAAGTTCCCGCTGTTTGCCTTTGCGAGCGTCTCGTCGTCGAGTCGGTTCAGATCCGCCATCAACTCGTCGTAACGCTCGTTCTCGGCGAGATAGAGCATCTTCGTCATTAGCTGGCGGTTACTGACGTTCGGCGCGACATCGCGGTGCCACAGCGTCTCGTAGACCTCGAGACTCTCCGCGTTCGGCTCGAGGTCGCCGTGTTTGAGGCAGCTATCGGCCGTGGCGGCCGCCGCGCGGCCGGACTTCATGCAGGTATGGATGCCCTCACCCCACAGTGGGTCGACCGTCGGCACGGTATCGCCGATAGCCATGAACCGGTCGGTGTGCATCTGTCCCGGCATCTGAATGTGCGCCGAACCGCGGTGTTGCCTGCCTTCGAGTCGTTCGGCGTCGTCGAACCGCGGGTCGGTCTCGATCCAGTGAGAGATGTAGTCGTCGATCGTGTAGCCGTCCTTGGCGTACCGCTTGTGGTAGGCGTTCTGGATGTAACAGAGACCGACCTTGGCGGTGTCCTCGCCGGTGTGGAAGATCCAGGAGTAGCCACCGGGTGCGATCTCGTGATCGAGGCGCAGCATCATCGCGTCGTGGAGGTCCGCGAAGCCGGGACGATCGACGTCGATACCTTCGAACTCGTACTCGATGCCGATGGCGTGGTTCTCTCGTTTCAGGTCGCTGACACCGAGTTCTTTGGCCAGCGGTGCGCTCGGACCAGTCGCGTCGACGACGATCTCGCCGTACACCTCCTCGTCGCCGTTGTACTCGACGCCGACGATCTCGCCGTTCTCCATGATCGGCCCCGTCACTCGAGCGTCGAACCGGTACTCCGCGCCGTCTTCGCGGCTATCCTCGACCAAGAACCGCTTGAAGTCCGCGAACTCGAGGACTGCACCAGGCTGTTCTCGAACGTAGTGATCGGTCGGCGACTCGAGGACGACGCTGTCGGTGTACTGCATCACCACGTCGTCCGGAATCCCGAAAGAAGACATCATCGACGGGAAAGTGCCTGCCGTCGACTTGTTGCTCTGGCGGGGGAACTCGTCTTCGGACTCGGTCTCGAGGACGACGACGTCGTAGCCTCTCGCTGCGAGATCTCGAGCACACTGGCCGCCGGCGGGACCGGCACCAGCGATCACTACGTCGTAGCGATCGTTCATGAGTCGAAACTGTCTCGGGTCCTAATTAGTCTGTTCGGTCCAGACCAGCGACAACGGTCTGTCCGATTCCGGTCGTTTTTCGGCCGACTGAGTGGGGTTCTTCCACACACTGAGACGCTATGGGACCGCGTACCTTTTTTACCGCGGTCGAAAAAGATCGGGTATGGTCGACGTCCTCGACGACAAGCGGACTGCGACGCGATTCCGAATCCTCGTCCAGATCGCCGAGCGCCAGCCCGCAGTGAGCCAGGGAGAAATCGCCGGGGAAGTCGGCGTCACGAGCCAAGCAGTCAGCGAGTACATCCGCGAACTCGTCGACGACGGACTCGTCGAGAAAGAGGGGCGGTCCCGCTATCGCGTCACCAAAGAGGGCGTCGACTGGCTCTTTCAGGCTGCAGGCGACGTTCGCCGGTTCGTCAACCACGTCACCGAAGACGTCCTCGGCGCGGTCGGCGAGGACGCCGCTATCGCGGCCGACGACGTCGAGGAAGGCGATATCGTCTCACTGTCCGTCGAGGACGGCCTCCTCCACGCGACCCCCGGCAACGAGGGAACCGCGACCGGCGTCGTGACGACCGACGCCGAGGCCGGAGCCGACGTCGGCGTCACCAGCTTCGAGGGCGTCATCGATCTGGAACCCGGCTCGGTGACCGTCCTCCAGGTACCCGCCGTCAGGAGCGGCGGAAGTCGCGCCGCCGATCCGGAGGCGGTCGCAAAACGGTGTGAAGAGGTCGATCTCGTCGTCGCCACGGGCGTCGAAGCCGTCGTCACCTGCCACAAGGCAGACATCGAACCGGCCGTCACGTTCGCCGTCGGCGATGTCGCCGCCGCGGCTGCCGAACGCGGTCTTGAGGTCGTCGCTGTCACGACGGCCGACGCCACCGGCCGAGTCACCGACACGCTACGGGACACCGACGTCTCCTACGAAGTGCTCGAAGCGTAGCGTCGTCGCACGTCACGGTCGGACAGTCACGTCACAAGCAGCGTTCTCGAGACCCGCTCACTCGCGTATCTCGACCGCGACTCGTTCGCCCGATCGAATCGCTCCCTCCATGAACCCACGTCCCTCGAGTGCCGTCTCCGAGCCGGCCCAGTAGACGCCGTCGACGGGTTCGCGGAGCACAGCACCACAAGACGTCAGCGTTCCCGGCGTCATCACGGCGTTGTACCCGCCCGTCGACCATCGCGTCGTCGACCACGGCTCGTCGACGTACTCGAGCGGGTCTGCCGCCTTCGGTCCGACGTACCGTTCGAGTTCGGCCAGCACCCGTTCTCGACGCTCGGACACCGGTCGGTCGCTCCACTCGAGTGCGTCGGCACCGGCGATAAACGCCACCAGAAGCCCGCTATCACCGTTGGGGAGCGTCCCGTCCGCGACTTCGGACACAACGCCGTCTGCCGCCAGCACCGATCCCGAATATCCGTCACTCCGCCAGAACGGCTCCTCGTACGCGGCGATACACTTGACAACCGACCCCATCGGCATCCGCTGTCCCAGTCCTCGACGACGGGCTGGCAGCGGCGGTTCGTGATCGATGTTGCCGACCAGTGGCTGCGGGATGGCGACGACCGCGTTCGACACCGCGTACGTCCCGTCGTCCGTCTCGAGCGTTACCCCGTCGCCGCGCCGATCGATCCGCCGAACCGGCTCGCCCAGTCGGACCACGTCACCGAGTTCCGCGGCCAACCCCCTCGAGAGCTGGTGAGTGCTGCCGGCAAGCCGGTACTCCTGTGTGGCACTGACCGAATCGGACGCCATCTCGAGTCCGCCGGCGGCGTTGACGGCCGTCAGAAAGTACAGTAGCGAAATCTCGCTCGGCTCGACGGTGAATTCGGCGCGGACGAACGCGTCGAACGTCTGGCGTGCAACCTCGGTCTCCATCGTCTCTCGCTTCCAAGACTCGAGAGTCGTCGCGTCCCACGCATCGGCGTCAGGTACCTCGTGGGGCGTCTCGCGGGGAACGCCGTCACGGAGCGACTCGATCCGGTCGGCAGCCTCGCGCAGCTCCGTAGCCGATTCAGACGGGAGCGCCTGGAACCGATCCCCGTGATCGAACACGTCGCCCGTCACGGCAACTCGATCGAGCCCCGAACCGTACTGCTCACAGAGTTCGAGATCGAACTCCTCGACTAACTCGAGGACACGGTCGTGCTCCGCTCCGATCCACTCCGCGCCGCGGTCGATCGTGTCACCGGTCGACAACGATCCGCCGATCGTACGCCCGCCGACGCGATCCCTGGCCTCGAGGACGACTACGTCCAGTCCCGCCCCAGTCAGTTCCCGTGCCGCCGTCAAGCCAGCGAGCCCCGCACCGACGATCCCGACATCGTACTGCTCCGTGTCCCAAATCTCGTTCATACCGTCGTTTACAGCAGGCGAGAAAATAGTGACACGGATTGTTCCTGAGACGGCTCACAGACGCCGATCACTCGCATCGACACCGCTCGAGTCTCCGCAGCCGCTCGATTCGCACTCCGGTCGAGAGACGTGTCGACGAACGCCACTCGAGCACTCGCCGGCCCCGGAGCCGGATCGGTGCGACGACGCGATCTCCGACCAGATCGACGATCCAGAACCGCTGCTCGTCGTCCCCAGAATCGCGCTCGCGAGTTCGCCGTCGCTCCACCTTCCGTCACTGGTGCTTCTGCCACTAGTGGCGGGCCAAGCCTGCACTGATGGGTCGAATCTGGCGGTGTCGCTCGATTCGACCCGTCAGTCGACGGTTGGGA